>WBZL01001254.1_pt1 | contig 27045 bp, 21 predicted proteins | sample 5204291 | NCBI WGS metagenome assembly WBZL01 (sample SAMN12344345, study PRJNA552823) | activated sludge metagenome | biome: Activated sludge suspended growth; feature: Nitrification reactor; material: Wastewater; isolation source: activated sludge from nitrification reactor of wastewater...
GACCGCTTCTGCGGCATCGAGATCGAGGAGTTCCCGGCGCAGATCGCCCAGGTGGCGCTGTGGCTCACCGACCACCAGATGAACATGCGCGTCTCCGAGGAGTTTGGCCACTACTACCGCCGCCTGCCGCTCAGGCACGCGCCGGCCATCCGCTGCGGCAATGCGCTGGCGCTGGACTGGAACGAGGTGGTGCCGGCGGCGCGGGTGGACTTCGTCCTCGGCAATCCGCCCTTCGTCGGCGCGAAGCATTTGAATGACGCGCAGCGCGCCGAGATGGCGACGGTGTGCGGCGCGATCCCGTCCTACGGCCTGCTCGATTACGTCACGGCCTGGTACGTCAAGGCCGTCGATTACCTCAAGGAGGACGCCGCAGTTGAACGGGCGCTGGCCGGCGCCGGCGCGGCGCCGCCGCCAAAGGATCGCGTCAGGGTGGCCTTCGTCTCGACCAACTCCATCACCCAGGGCGAGCAGGTGGCCGTGCTGTGGGGCGCGCTGCTGGCGCGCGGCGTGAAGATCCACTTCGCCCACCGCACTTTCCAGTGGAGCAACGATGCGCCCGGCCAGGCAGCGGTGCATTGCGTCATCGTCGGCTTCGCCCTGCACGACGCGGCGAACAAGACGATCTTCGACTACCCGGACATCCGGGGCGAGCCGCATGCCGCCGCGGCGGCGAACATCAACCCCTACCTGGTCGACGCGCCGGACATCCTCATCGGCCGCCGCAGCACGCCGCTGTGCCCGGTGCCGGAAATGGGCATCGGCAACAAGCCCATCGACGGCGGGCACTACCTGTTCACCGACGAGGAGAAGGCGGCGTTCCTGCTGGAAGAGCCAAAGGCGGCGAAATGGTTCCACCCATGGCTGGGCGCGGACGAATTCCTCAACGGCTACCGGCGTTGGGTGTTGTGGCTGGGCGAATGCCCGCCGCAGGAACTGCGCGCCATGCCTACGGTACTGGAGCGCGTCGAGCAGGTGCGGGCGTTCCGTCTGGCCAGCAAGAGTGCGCCGACGCGCAAGCTGGCCGAGACGCCGACACGGTTTCACGTCGAGAACATGCCAGCGGAGGCATATCTCGTCATCCCGCGCCACTCGTCCGAGCGGCGCGAATTCATTCCCATCGGCTTCCTCGAACCGGATGTGATCTGCGGCGACGCCAATCTCTGCATTCCCAAAGCGGACCGCTATGTGTTCGGCGTGATCTCCAGCCGCATGCACATGGCCTGGGTACGTTACGTGTGCGGTCGCATCAAGAGCGACTATCGCTACACCAACCAGATCGTCTACAACAACTTCCCCTGGCCGCGCGACCTTTCGGAGGCGCAGAAACAGGCGGTGGCGCAGGCGGCGCAGGCGGTGCTCGACGCGCGGGCCAAGTTCCCCGGCGCCTCGCTGGCCGACCTCTACGACCCGCTCGCCATGCCGCCCGAGCTGCGCCGCGCCCACCAGGACCTCGACCGCGCCGTCGACGCCGCCTACGGCCGCAAGAAGTTCGCCGCCGACGCCGAGCGCGTCGCCTTCCTCTTCGACCTCTACCGCCAATACACCAGCCTGCTGCCGGCCGCGCCGGCAGCGAAACGACGCGGCAGGTCGCCGCGTCGTGGCGGCTGACTTTCGCCCGGGTCGTAGCCCGGCTGACCGATACGCGTGAGGGCTGGCGCCAAGGGCGCCACCTTGTCTGGCCAAAAGTCAGTCCCTGCAGCACGGCGAGCGCACTCCCAATGGCATGGGCGACGTCTTCGCCGAAGGAAAGGCGCCGCTGACAAAGTCAGGGTTTGGGAATACATAAAAACCCTGAATGTTGCAGCGTGCCTCGATGGGCTAAACTTCGCAGGGTATGGGCCACCGGCCCGTTTTTTTCGCGTATTCATCATGAAGAAAATCCGCAGCCTCCTCATCGCCAACCGCAGCGAAATCGCCATCCGCGTCATGCGTGCGGCTTCCGAACTGGGCATCCGGACGGTGGCCATCTATTCCAACGAGGACCGTTTCGCGCTGCACCGCTTCAAGGCGGACGAGTCCTATCTCGTCGGCGCCGGCAAGAAGCCGATCCAGGCCTACCTGGACATCGACGACATCATCCGCGTGGCGAAGGAGGCGCATGTCGACGCCATCCACCCCGGCTACGGTTTCCTCTCCGAGAACCCGGATTTCGCCGAGGCCTGCGCGAATGCCGGCATCGTCTTCATCGGGCCGAAGCCGGAGGTGATGCGCGCACTCGGCAACAAGGTCTCTGCGCGGGAACTCGCCGAACGCGCCGGCGTGCCGGTGGTGCCGGCCACCGGCGCCCTGCCGGCCGACGTCGAAGGGGCGAAGAAGCTGGCGGCGCAGGTCGGCTATCCGCTCATGCTCAAGGCGAGCTGGGGCGGCGGCGGGCGCGGCATGCGCGTGGTGGAGACCGAAGCCGACCTGGGGCCGGCGATGGAGGTGGCGCGGCGCGAGGCCGCCGCGGCCTTCGGCAACGACGAGGTGTACCTGGAGAAGCTGGTGCGCCGCGCGCGCCACGTCGAGGTGCAGGTGCTCGGCGACACCCACGGGAATCTGGTGCACGCCTTCGAGCGCGACTGCTCGGTGCAGCGGCGCAACCAGAAGGTGGTCGAGCGCGCCCCGGCGCCCTATCTTGCCGACACGCGTCGCGCCGAGTTGTGCGACGCAGCGCTCAAGCTTGCCCGCGCTGCGAAGTACACCCACGCCGGCACGGTGGAGTTCCTCATGGACGCCGACACCGACGCCTTCTATTTCATCGAGGTGAACCCGCGCATCCAGGTCGAGCATACCGTCACCGAGCAGGTCACCGGCATCGACATCGTCAAGGCGCAGATCCGCCTCTCCGAGGGACGGCGCATCGGCGACGAGGACAGCTACGTGCCGCGCCAGGAAGACATCAGGCTGAACGGCCATGCCGTGCAGTGCCGCGTCACCACGGAGGACCCGGAGAACGGCTTCACGCCGGATTACGGCCGAATCGCCGTGTATCGCAGCGCCGCCGGCTTCGGCATCCGCCTCGACGGCGGCACCGCCTATGCCGGCGCCGTCATCACGCCGTACTACGATTCGCTGCTGGTGAAGGTGACGGCCTGGGGCCACACGCCCGACGAGGCCGGCGCGCGCATGGACCGCGCGCTGCGCGAGTTCCGCATCCGCGGCGTCGCCTCCAACCTGCAGTTCCTCGAGAACGTCATCGACCATCCGCTGTTCCGCTCGGGCGAATGCACCACGCGCTTCATCGACGAGACGCCGGAGCTGTTCAGGTTCCAGCGCCGCCGCGACCGCGCCACGCGGCTGCTGAAGTTCCTCGGCGAGGTGGCGGTCAACGGCAACCCGGAGATGAAAGGGCGCGCGCTGCCGGCGCTGCCGCTGGCCCGGCCGATCCGGCCGCGTGTCGATCTCACTGCCGCGCCGCCGCCCGGCACGCGCGACCGGCTGAAGGAACTCGGCGCCGAGAAGTTCGCCGAGTGGATGAAGGCCGAAAAGCGCGTGCTGCTCACCGACACCACGCTGCGCGACGCGCACCAGTCGCTGTTCGCCACGCGCATGCGCAGCCACGACATGCTGGAGATCGCGCCGCACTACGCGCGCATGCTGCCCGACCTGTTCTCCCTGGAATGCTGGGGCGGGGCGACCTTCGACGTGGCGCTGCGCTTCCTCAAGGAGGATCCCTGGGAGCGCCTGGCGCGCCTGCGCGAAGCCGTCCCCAACGTGCTGTTCCAGATGCTGCTGCGCGCCTCCAACGCGGTGGGCTACACCAATTATTCGGACAATGTCGTGCGCTACTTCGTCCGCCAGGCGGCGAAGGAGGGGGTCGACGTCTTCCGCGTCTTCGACTCGCTCAACTGGGTGGACAACATGCGCGTGGCGATGGACGCCGTGCGCGCGGAGGGCGCGCTGTGCGAGGCGGCCATCTGCTACACCGGCGACCTGTTCGATCCGGCGCGGCCGAAGTACAACCTGAAGTACTACGTCGATCTCGCCAAGCAACTGGAGAAGGCCGGCGCGCATATCCTCGGCATCAAGGACATGGCCGGCGTGTGCCGGCCGCGCGCCGCCGCCGAGCTGGTGCGTGCGCTCAAGCAGGAAACGGAACTGCCGATTCACTTCCACACCCACGACACCAGCGGCATCGCCGCCGCCAGCGTGCTGGCGGCGGTCGAGGCTGGCGTCGATGCCGTCGATGGCGCGCTCGATTCAATGAGCGGGCTCACCTCGCAGCCCAACCTGAGTTCCATCGCGGCGGCGCTGGCCGGTTCGCCGCGCGATCCCGGCGTGGACCTCGACGCCATGCAGGCGCTGTCGCTCTATTGGGAAGGCGTGCGCCGTTATTACACGCCCTTCGAGGCCGACATCCGCTCCGGCACGGCCGACGTCTACCGCCATGAGATGCCGGGCGGCCAATACACCAACCTGCGCGAGCAGGCGCGCGCCATGGGCCTCGAGCACCGCTGGGCGGAGGTGTCGAAGGCCTATGCGCAGGTGAACCTGCTTTTCGGCGACATCGTCAAGGTGACGCCGACCTCCAAGGTGGTGGGCGACATGGCGCTGTTCATGGTGGCCAACGACCTGACGCCGGAGCAGGTGGCGGACCCCGCGCGCGAGATCGCCTTCCCCGAATCGGTGATCTCGCTCATGAAGGGCGAGCTGGGCTTCCCGCCGGACGGCTTTCCGCCCGAGCTGCAGAAGAAGGTGCTCAAGGGCGACAAGCCCCTGCCCGGGCGCGCCGGCGACTCGCTGCCGGACGTCGACCTCGAGGCGAAGCGCGCCGAGGCCGAGGCGGCGGTGGGGCGCAAGGTCGGCGACACCGATCTGGCTTCCTACCTGATGTATCCGAAAGTGTTCAAGGACTATGCCGCGCATCGCAGCCACTACGGCGACGTCTCCCAGTTGCCGACGCCGGCGTTCTTCTATGGGCTGGCGGAGCGCGAGGAGATCGCCGTCGAGATCGACCGCGGCAAGACACTGATCGTCAGCCTGCAGGGCACGGCGGGGCCGGATGCGGACGGCTACGTGCGGGCCACCTTCGAGCTGAACGGACAGTCGCGCACCCTGAAGATCGCCAAAGCCGGCATGGCCGCGGCGAAGGAGAAGCCGCGCGCCGAGGAGGGCAACCCGAATCATGTCGGCGCGCCGATGCCGGGCAGCGTGGTCACCATCGCCGTGAAGGCGGGGCAGAAAGTCGCCAAGGGCGACCCGCTGCTGTCCATCGAGGCGATGAAGATGGAGACCATGCTCACCGCCGAGCGCGATGCCGTCGTCGCCGCCATTCATGCCCGGCCGGGCGAGGCGGTGAACGCCAAGGACCTGCTGGTCGAGTACGCCTGAACAAGCACGCTAGGGGAGCGTAAAGCGGAAAGTCGTTTCCACGCCCTGCGTTGATTCGGCCCAAATCCGTCCGCCATGTCGGCGCACGATGCGGGCCACCGTGGCCAGGCCAATCCCGTTGCCTTCGAACTCCTCCGGTTTGTGAAGCCGCTGGAAGGGGGTAAAGAGACGGCCGGCGAATTGGCTGTCGAAGCCGACGCCGTTGTCCCGGACGAAGAAGACCGTTGGCCCGTCGACGGTTTCACAGCCGAATTCGATTTTCGGCGATGCGCATTTGCTGGAATATTTCCAGGCGTTTTCGAGCAGGTTCTGCATCATCAGCCTCAGCAGTTGCGGATCGCCGCTCGCCACGCAATCCGGTGCCACCGAGACCGCCGGACGCCGCTGGGGCTTGCCGCGAGCCATCTCATCGATCAACTCATTCGCCAGGCCGCTGAGGTCCACGCGCTCTCGATGCATCTCCTGACGGGTCACTCGGGAAAGTTCGAGAATGTCGTCGATCAGCGCGCCCATGCGCTGGGTGGCGCGACGCACCCGCGCCAGGTAGTCGAGGCCCTTGGTGTCGAGCCTGTCGCTGTATTCCTCGGCCAGCAGGTGGCTGAAACCATCGATGCCGCGCAAGGGCGATCGCAGGTCGTGGGAGATGGAATAGGCGAAGGATTCGAGTTCGCGGTTGGCGGCGGTCAGCTCGGCCGTGCGTTCCTGTACGCGCTTCTCGAGATCGGCGTTCAGCAGCTCGATTTCCGCCCTGGCGCGCTCCAGCGCGGTGACGTCCTGCGTGGTGCCCAGCGCGCGAATCGGCTTGCCGTCGTCGTCGAGAATCAGCTCCCATTGCGAGTGGATCGACTTGACCCGTCCGTCCGGCATGAGGATGCGATGCTTGTGCTCGTAGTGCCCGGGCTTGCTGGCGAGATCCCGGTATATGCTGACCATGGCCGGAACATCCTCGGGATGGACGAATGCAAGCAGATCCTTGAAGCCGCCGCCGAAGGCGCCGGGCGGGCATTCATAGATCCGGTGGATTTCATCCGACCAGGTCATGTGCCTGCCGGCTATGTCCAGTTCCCAACTGCCGACATGGCCGATGCGCTGCGCCTCGTCGAGGCGTGCCTTGCTTTCCCGCAACGCGGCTTCCGCCTTCTTGCGCTCCGTCTGGTCGATGATCAGCACCACGGCACAGGCTTCGCCGCGCAACTGGATCGCTTCCGAAGCGAGGAGGACGCGCAATTCTTCGCCCTGCTTGTTGCGCTGCGCGACTTCGTAATTCGCTACGCGACCGCTGCGCTGCATTTCGGCCGCCCAGGCAAGGCGGTCTTCGGGACGGATCCAGTTGCCGATCTCCAGCGACGTTCGGCCTATCGCCTCCTCGCGCGTCCAGCCAAACAGGTTGGCAAACGCATCGTTCGTGTCGAGGATGCATCCATCCTCGAGCCGGGTGATGGCGATGGCGATGGGACTGGACATGAAGGCCTTCTGAAACTTGTCCTCGGAGTTCCGCAGCGCCTCCTCCGCCGCCTTCCTGGCCGTGATGTCCTCGGCGGTGGCGATGACGACTTCCCTGTCGAACCAGGTGCCCCGCACCAGCCGGACATCCTTGGGGAACGGCGTGCCGTCGGCACGCAGGCCCCAGAATTCGAAGCGCTGCGGCTCGCCGGCGAAAGCACGCTCCAGCATGGCGCCGACCCGGGCCAGATCGTTCATGCCGGGCGCGGAGACGAATTCCGGCGTTCGGCCGATGAAGCGCTCCCGGGGATGACCGTACATGCGGACGGCGCCGGCGTTGACATCCAGGAAGCGGCCTTCGCGATCCTGGATGTATATGGCCTCGTGAACGGTATTGAACAGGTCGTGGTAGCTGGCTTCGCTGCGGGCGAGCGCCGCGACCTGTTCGCCAAGGTCGCCGCTGAGCTTGCTGACCTCGCTGAGGCGGGCCTGGTGGCTGATGACGATCCGCCTGATGAGGATGGTCGTGAATACGATGACGGCGGACTGCAAGGCCAGATACAGCACCAATTGGTTGGGGACGGGAGGCAAATGGCCCAGGGAATCGGCCAGCGTCAGGGTCAGGCAGGCCAGCACCGACAAGGCGGCAAAGGCATACGCCACGCGCAGGCCGAGCAGCCAGCCGGCCATCAGCATGATGACAGGATAAAGATAGATGGCGGGCGCCTTGATGCCGCCGGTGATGAACGACATCAGCGTGATTTCCAGCCAGACGCCGATGCCCAGCACGAGCAGCCCGCAGCGGATTTTTTGACGACGATGGCAGTGGAAGGCGAAGCCCGCAGCCAGCAGCAGGGCTGCCGGGCCGGCCGTGCGCGCCATCTGATCCGGAGCGGCGATACGGAGAATGATCAGATAGGCAACGCTGCCGAGGGCAAGGGCTATCGCCGCCATGGACAGGAAGGCTGCGGCATGCCTTTCAGCGAGCTTGTTGTCGCCTTGCTCGACCGATCGCAGGGTATGCACTTAAGCTCGCTCCGCAGCATGCGCGGGCTGGATAGCCCTCTTGCCCTTGAGACTATAGACGATGGCTTCACAGATCGGCAAGCCATGCCTGCTGGCTATGCGCGGTGCCTGCGGCTTGCTGGCAAGGCGGGCCGGCAGTTTTTGCCGTAGCCGGCTTCCCGCGACGGCAATGCTTGCAAGGGAACCCCCTCGTTAATTGTATTATTGTTGTAAATACAAGGCATTCCAAGCCTGGCCGGTATCTTGCTAAGTCATCGTTGCGCGCCTGTCATCCGGCGCGGACGAGGCTATCGGGAGAACGGACATGGGCATCGGCGTGATTATCGGAATCGTTTCGTCTGTGATACAGGCCGTGCGGGCCTTCAGCCCGCCGGAGCCGCCGCAGATGGCGGACAAGCTGTTCTCGCAGATCGATGCGATGGGGCAGGGCTCCATCCAGAGTGCCGATCTGCAGACGGCGTTCGAGAAGATCAAGTCGGATGTGGCAGGCGGTGCCGAAAAGCTTTTCACGAAACTCGACAGCGACGGCGACGGCAGGATCACCCGGAGCGAGTTCTCGGGTTCGCTCAACAAGCTTGCCGAGCAGCTCGACCAGCATTACCAGCGCGTGCGCATGCACGGCGAGGGCGCCCGGCCGGCCCCGACCGGCGATGCGGGCTTCACCCAGGCGGAACTGGGCGGCCTGTTGTCGGGCATCGCCGGCAACTTCAACAGGGCGGATGCCGACGGCGACGGACGTGTCAGCCTGAAGGAGGCGCGGGACTTCGGCCAGGCCGCCGGCAGCGGCACGACGCAGTCGCCGACGGCCGCCGCTGACAGCCGCAACGTGGAGATGATGCTGATGGTGGTGCGACTGATGCAGGCCTACGGCGTCGTCAATCGGACCGGCAACACCGCCGACAGCGGCAACGCGGCGGCCACGAAGGTGTCCGAGCTGGCCTAGAGTCTGTTCGGCGCACGGGCAGGACGGGCATTGCTCGGGATATGGGCAAGGCGACGCCGCGCATGCAGAGTTCGTGCCGATCAGAATACATCTGAAGGCAACGCGGTTGTCCTGTCGCCGTCATCGGACTAGACTGAACGGCCAATCCATTTCCCCGTACATCTTCCCGATGCATCCGGAGGGCAATCAGCGGGTCGGCAGCATCCGCCGCAGCCTGATCTGGCGCCAGGTGGTGATGACCGTGTCCACGGTGGCCGTATTCGCCGTCGGCTTTCACCAGTTGCTGGTCAGGCCGGCGCTGTCCGATCTCATCGACAAGCATTTCCAGGCTTCCTCCGATACGGCGCGGGACAAGCTCTGGCGCGTGTTCGGCTACGTCGAGGACGTGTTGCGCGTCAATCGCGAGCGTCTGCGTGCCGGCGATCAGGACTTCAGAGACTACCGCCGCTTCAACGAGCGCTTCGCGCCCCTGCTCAGGCAGAATGCCTGGGTCTCGTCGGCGCTTTACGCCGACGACGAGGGCCGCGAGATTCTTCTCCTGGAGCGGGAAGGCGATGCCTGGACCAATCGCCTGAGCGGGCTGCCTGAGGCGAATGGGCGCTCGCGCTATCTCGAGTTCAAGGACGGCAACCTCGTCCGCGAGGAGTGGCGGGCTACCGGCTACGACCCCAGGCAGCGGCCGTGGTATGCGGGCGCCCTGGCGCTGAAGGACGAGCGCGAGGTGCACTGGACGCATCCGTATGCCTTCTTCACCACGCACGAGCCGGGCATTACCGCGTCGCTGCGCTGGATGGACGCCGGCGGGCATATGCACGTGCTTGCCATCGACGTGCTGCTGCGCGACCTGAGCATGATCACCTCCGAGATCCGGATCGGCCAGGGCGGCCATGTCGCGGTGATGACCGACGACGGCCGGTTGCTCGCCGTGCCGGGCGGCCTCGATGCGGGCGACGCGGACCCGCGCAAGGCCCTGATGCAGCCCGTGACGGAAGGCGGCCCGTCCGCCCTGACGGCGTCCTATGCCGCATGGAAGCGCAGCGGCAGCCCGGAAGACAGCATCCTGAATGTCTCCGTCGGGGACGACGAATGGCTGGCGCGTTTCGACGGGTACAGGCTGAACGGGACCCATTTGTGGATCGTCTCGATGATCCCGGCGGGCGAATTCTCGGTCTTCCACGCCGGCGCCCTCAGCGCGCTGGGCGGGCTCGGCCTGCTCGTGCTGGCCGGCGGCATCGTCACGGCGCTGGCCCTGTCGCGCCGCTTCAGCCAGCCGCTGGAGCATCTCGCCGCCGAGAGCGAGCGCATCGGCCGCCTCGAGTTCGACAACGGCGTGACGGTGACCACCGGCTGGCGCGAGGTGAATCGGCTTGCCGCCGCCCAGGCCCAGATGCGCCGGCTGCTGAAAGGTGCGACGCAGCGCCTGTCGGAAACCAACGAGGAACTGGAACGTCGCGTGGCCGCGCGGACCCAGGAACTGGAAAACATCAATCGCGAATTGCAGGCGTTCAGCTACTCGGTGTCGCACGACCTGCGCGCGCCCCTTCGCGCCATCAACGGCTACAGCCATATCCTGGAACAGGAATGCAGCGGCAAGCTTGACGACGAGTCCAGGGGCTATCTCGACCGCATACACGCCGCCAGCGACAAGATGGGCCGTCTGATCGATGGCATGCTCGAACTGGCCCAGTTGGCGCGCAAGGAGATCGACCTGGTCGGCGTGGACATGTCGGAAATGGCGGGGGAACTGGTCGAGGAATTGCGCGGTGCCGCCCCGGAACGCCGGGTGCGCGTGGACATCGAGCCCGGCCTGACCGCGCAGGCGGATGCCACGCTGTTGCGCAACGTCCTGTCGAATCTGCTCGGCAATGCCTGGAAGTACAGCGAAAGAACGCCCTCGCCCGAGATTGCCTTCGGCAGGACGCGGTGGCAGGGCGAAGCCGCCTTTTTCGTGCGCGACAACGGCGCCGGCTTCGACATGCAGTACGCCGAGAAGCTCTTCCAGCCCTTCCAGCGCATGCACCGCGACAGCGAATTCCCCGGCACCGGCCTTGGGCTGGCCTCGGTCAGGCGCATCGTCGAGCGGCATGGCGGCCGCATCTGGGCCGAGGCCGAGACCGGCAAGGGCGCGACGTTCTATTTCACGCTCGGCCGGGAAGGTTAAATGCGCCGGTAGCGGCCATTCTCCAGCGCAATGGTGCCGCGCTTCAGCAGACGCTCCAGATGTTTGCCCATGATGGCGCCTTCGCCCCACTCGAAGAAGGCGCGCGGCTCGCGCGGCTTGCGGTAGACGATGCACTTGGCGACGATGTCCGCCAGCGTGCGCGGCTCAGAGAGGAATTCCAGCAGCTTGGCCTCGCGCTCGTCGATGACGGCGAGGTAGTCGTCGAAGACCCGGGCGACATCCCCCTCGAAGCAGCCGCTCTCGTGGCTGGTCAGCCACACTTTCGCCGGCAACCGCTGCAGGCGCCGCACCGAGGCGATGGTCTCGTCGATGGAGCCGTCGCGGTCGCCGTACCATGGGCCGAAGCGGGTGAGGTCGTAGTCGCCGAGGAACGCCACGCCCGGCTCGCGGAAGAAGAAGGCGGTGAAGCCGGGCGTGTGCCCCGGCGCGTGGATGACGTCGACCGTGCAGGTCCCCAGGTCGATGGTCTCGCCCGGCGCGAAGAAGCGCGTCGGCCGCCGCGGCCTGAAATGAAAGTCAGCCGGCAGGACACGGCGCCAGTATTCGCGGTATTCCTCCTGCGGCATGCCGTAGCAGTCGAGGAAGGCTTCGATGCCGCCGAGCGGCTCGGCATCGTCGGCCATCATGCGCAGCGGCAGGCCGTCGAAGAGCTCGAGGTACTTCAGGTGGTCCTCGTGCCAGTGCGACAGCCACACTTCCTTCACGCCGGGCCCATCGATGAGCGCGCGGTAGCGCTCTTCATCGGCGCCGGCATCGATGAGCACGCCGGCGCCTTCCACATAGACGGAATTCGAATGCGGGTAGCGGCCCTGGTTTGCGGCCGGAATCAGGCGCACCGGCCCGAAGGCGCGTTCCTGGGCCATGGCTAATCGATGATCTTGTTGATCGGCAGTTCGATGATGCCGCGCGCGCCGGCCGCATAGAGGCGCGGGATCAGCTCGCGCACCTGCTTTTCCTCGACCACCGTGCTGAGGTCGACCCACTCGGGGTCGGACAGGGTGGACACCGTCGGCGTGGCCAGCGCCGGCAGGATCTTCAGCACCGCATCGACGCTGCCCTTCTGCACGTTCATCGCCAGCAGCACGCGCGTGGCGGCGGCGATGGCGCCCTTCAGCAGCATCAGCATGCGCTCGATCTTGGCGTGCTTCCAGGCGTCCTTCACGGCGGCGCGGTTGGCGATGAAGCGCGGCGTGCTCTCCAGCACGACGTGCATCACGCGCAACTGGTTGGCGCGCAGCGAGGAGCCGGTCTCGGAGACGTCGACGATGGCGTCGGCGAGGATGGGCGGCTTCACCTCGGTGGCGCCCCAGGAGAATTCCACGCTGGCATTCACGCCGTGCTCGGCGAGGAAGCGCTTGGTCATGCCGACCGCCTCGGTGGCGATGTGGCGGCCCTCCAGGTCCTTCACGGTATTGAACGACGAACCTTCCTTCGAGGCCATCACCCAGCGCACCGTGCCGTAGTTGGGCCAGGGCGCGCGCAGGTCGGCCAGTTCCGCGACGTCGGCGCCGGTCTCCAGCATCCAGTCGAGGCCGGTGATGGCGCAGTCGAGCACGCCCTGCTCGACGTAGCGCGCCATCTCCTGCGGGCGAATGAGGATGCACTGGATCTCGGCGTCGTCGATGTCCGGGTAATAGGAACGGCCGGAAATGCGCAGGTCGTAGCCGGCGCGCTGAAACAGCTTCTGGGTGGTGTCCTGCAGGCTGCCCTTGGGGATGCCGAGGCGCAGGCGGGGGGCGGTGTCGGTCATGACTCTCTCCAAATCGAAGCCGCAATGCTATCACCGTTGCCCGACGCCGGATTTCGCTGCATCATTCCCTTGCCATGTTCACCCTGCCCAACCTCATCACCATCGCCCGGGTGCTGCTCATCCCGGTGGTGGCCTTCCTGCTGCTCGACCACGACTACACGCTGGCCTTCGCCGTCTTCGTCGTCGCCGCCGTCGGCGACTGGGTGGACGGTTTCCTGGCGCGGCGCCTGAATCAGATGTCGCAGCTCGGCGCCGTGCTCGATCCCGTCGCCGACAAGATGACCATGATGATCGTCGCCATCCTGATGGCGGCGCAGGGCATGCTGCCGATCTGGCTGGCGGTGGTGATCGTCATGCGCGACGCCATCATCGTCGCCGGCGCCGTCGCCTACCGCTTCGTCGTCGGCCGCATCGAGATGGCGCCGACGCGCCTGTCGAAGGCCAATACCTTCCTCGAGTTCGGCGTGATCTCGCTCGTCCTGGCGCAGGCGGCGCAACTGGTCGCGCTCCAGGCCTGGCTGATGCCGCTGTTCCTCCTGCTGTTCGCTTCGGTGCTCGTCTCCGGCGCGCATTACGTCTGGGTCTGGCGGCGCAAGGCGATCGAGGACAGCCGGGGCGGCTGAAGGCAATCCCTTCCTGAAAAGTCAGCCCCTGCGGGACGGCGCCCGCAATGGTTCTGCTTACCCCTCCGCTTCCCGCACCGTTTTGCTCGCCTCGGCCAGCAGCCATGCCGCGAAATGTTCCACCTCGGGCCGCGCGACCCCGGGTGCGCGCACCAGGAAGTAGCCGCGTGCCGTGACGCGCTGGCGCGATTTGCCCAGCGCCCTGAGTTTTCCTTCTGCAATCAGTCGCCCCACCAGCGGGCCGCGCCCCAGGGCGATGCCGCGGCCGTCCTCGGCGGCGCGGATGAGCTGGTCGTACTGGTTGAATTCGAGCACGGCCTTGGGCCGGGCGTGGGCGAGACCGAGGCCGATCAGCCAGGGCTCCCAGGCGAACCAGGGCGCCTTGTGGCCGTTGTCGAAGGCCAGCAGCGTCAGCCTGGCGAGGTCTTCGGGCCGCAGCACGGCGGGCAGCTTCGCCGCGAGCTTCGGCGCGGCGACCGGAAAGACTTCCTCCTCGAACAACAGGGCAGCATCGGGCGGCGCGGCATCGGGGTGGATGTAGCGCAGGGCGAGATCGATGTCCTCGCGCGAGATATCCACCAGGCGGTTGTCGGCGGAGAGCCGCACGTCGACGTCCGGCTCGATTTCCTGGAAGGCGGCGAGGCGCGGCACCAGCCACAGCGAGGCGATGCCGACGGCCGCCGACACATTGACGCGGGGCCGCCGCTGGGAGGCCTTCAGCCCGGCGCAGACTTCGGCGAGGCGCGCGAGCGTTTCGGCCGTCGCGCGCGCGAGCACCTCGCCCTCCGGGGTCAGGCTGAGGCGTCTCGCCTCGCGGCGGAACAGCTTGACCCCAAGTTGTTCCTCCAGCGTCTGGATCTGCCGGCTGATGGCCGATTGGGTGAGGAACAGTTCCTCGGCGGCCCGGGTGAAGCTGAGGTGGCGCGCGGCGGCATCGAAGCCTTTCAGCGGATCGAGGGCGGGCAGCCGGTACGGATCTTTATTCATGCGTTTTCCTCATGCATAGGATTCGCTTTTCTCGTTTGCGGCACTTGGGCCATCAGCCTATCGTGGGCGCACATGCAGGCACCATTCGATGCATGGAACGCATGGAGGATAGAGTCATGGCGAAGATAGTGCAAGAGACCCGCATTGAAATGGCGGCGCGCGAACTGCTGGCCCTGGGATGCATCGGGGGCCACGAACTGGCCTGCAACTCGGGAGAACTTTGGATCACGGTCGACGGCATGCAGGAGGACATCATCCTCGGCCCAGGCGAGCGCTGGCGGGTGAGCGGGAATGCGCCGGTTGTGGTGTCGGCGCTGAAGCCTTCGCTGCTCGTCACCACCGATTCGTGCGGTCAGGCCGCGCGCGCCGCGCCGTGCATCAGGACGCATGCGCGGGCGGAGTCGATCCTGGCAAGGCTGCTGCGCTGGCGTCATCCGGGGCTGACGGCGATCCCCGTTACGATGCTGCGCTGAGGAGCCGTCATGCCTTTTCTCGACATCCGTCTTTCGGCACCGTGCCTGCCGGAGAAAGTAGCGAAAATCGCCGAGCGCATGACCGGCCTCACCGTGGAGGTGCTCGGCAAGCGACGCGATGTGACTGTCGCCGTCGTTCACTGCGTCGCGCCCGGCCACTGGACCGTGGGCGGCGAATCGCTGAACGTTTCCGGCAGCAGCAGCTTTTTCCTCGAAGTGAATGTCACCGAGGGCACCAACACGCCGGCGCAGAAGGCCGCCTTCGTCGCCGCCGCCTTCGCGGCGGCGGAGGCGATCCTCGGCAAGCTCGATGCGGCGAGCTATGTCATCGTGCGCGAGGTGGCGGCGGATGCCTGGGGCTATCAGGGCCGGACCCAGGCGGCCCGCGCTGCGCGGCACCTGCAGGCCCTCGAAGAGACTTTTTCCGGCTAGGGCGCGGGAATTCCTGAAACGCCATGTGCCGCATATTGTCGGATTCTGGCGTTCATCAGTAAGGCGCGTTATGGCGCTTATGGAATCTTTCCATTGATTACAAAGGGTTGGGAATCCTCCTGAAGCTGGCATGTGCTTTGCAACGAAAGGCATAGAAGAAGCATTCGGCAAACCGTTTAAGGAGCTCAGGATGGCAAACAAGAAGGCAAACACTACGGGGTCAGGCAGTCGCGTCCTGACAATCATTTGGCTGCTGGCTTCGGCCGGCTTGGCCTACCCGGTTTTCACGATTCTGGTGTCGTGGGGGTTCAATCAGGCGCTGGCCGGCACGATGGTGTTCATCGGCATCTGCCTGCTGTACGACATTCCTTATCGCGTCCGCGTGAAAGAACAACACGAGTTGACCATGAGCCGGGCCGATCAGTGGCGCGGCCGGCACTGCTGAACCGGTTTCGAATTCCGAAAAACAAACCCCGCCATTCGGCGGGGTTTGTTTTTTGCGGCGGGAAAAGTCAGTCGCCGGAATGCGGCGAATTACACCGTGACGCCGTCGGCCACTTCCCTGAACTCGGCGATCTGGTCGAAGTTCATGTAGCGGTAGACGTCGGCGGCCTTGGCGTTCACCGCCTTGACCTGCTCCTGGTACTCGGCCACTGACGGAATCTTGCCCATCAGCGCGCACACCGCGGCCAGTTCGGCGCTGCCGAGATAGACGCGGGTGTCGATGCCGAGCCGGTTGGGAAAGTTGCGCGTCGAGGTGGACATCGCCGTGCTGCCCTTCCTGATCTGCGCCTGGTTGCCCATGCACAGCGAGCAGCCGGGCATCTCCATGCGCGCGCCGCTCTTGCCGAGGATGGCGTAGTAGCCTTCCTCGTTGAGGATCATGGCGTCCATCTTGGTCGGCGGGGCGACCCACAGGCGCGTCGGGATGTCCGACTTGCCTTCGAGCACCTTGCCGGCGGCGCGGAAGTGGCCGATGTTGGTCATGCACGAGCCGATGAAGACCTCGTCGATCTTGTCGCCGGCGACTTCGGAGAGCGTCTTCACGTCGTCCGGGTCGTTCGGGCAGGCGACCAGCGGCTCCTTGACGTCGGCCAGATCGATCTCGATCACCGCGGCGTACTCGGCGTCGGCGTCGGCCTTGAGCAGTTGCGGGTTGGCGATCCAGGCTTCCATGGCCTTGATGCGGCGGCCGAGCGTGCGCTTGTCCTCGTAGCCGTTGGCGATCATCCACTTCATGAGCACGATGTTCGAGCGCATGTATTCGATGATCGGCGCCTTGTCGAGGTGCACCGAGCAGGCGGCGGCGGAGCGCTCGGCGGCGGCGTCCGACAGCTCGAAGGCCTGTTCCACCTTCAGGTCGGGCAGGCCCTCGATCTCGAGGATGCGGCCGGAGAAGACGTTCTTCTTGCCCTTCTTCTCGACGGTGAGCAGGCCGGCCTTGAGGGCGTAGTAGGGGATGGCGTTGACCAGGTCGCGCAGGGTGACGCCGCGCTTGCCGGCCTCCTCCAGCGAGCCCTTGAAGCGCACCAGCACCGACTCCGGCATGTCGAGCGGCATGACGCCGGTGGCGGCGGCGAAGGCGACGAGGCCCGAGCCGGCCGGGAAGGAGATGCCGATGGGAAAGCGGGTGTGCGAGTCGCCGCCGGTGCCCACCGTGTCGGGCAGCAGCAGGCGGTTCAGCCAGGAGTGGATGACGCCGTCGCCGGGGCGGAGCGCCACGCCGCCGCGCGTGCTGATGAAGGACGGCAGCTCGCGATGCATCCTGACGTCGACCAGCTTCGGATAGGCGGCGGTGTGGCAGAACGACTGCATCACCATGTCGGCGGAGAAGCCGAGGCAGGCGAGGTCCTTCAGCTCGTCGCGCGTCATCGGGCCGGTGGTGTCCTGCGAGCCGACGGTGGTCATCTTCGGCTCGCAGTAGGTGCCGGGGCGAATGCCTTGCTGTTTCCCATTTGCCTCGGGCAAACCACATGCCCGGCCAACCATCTTCTGCGCCAGCGAATAGCCCTTGCCGGAATCCTTCGGCGCCTGCGGCAGGCGGAACAGCGTGGACACGGGCAGGCCGAGCGCCTCGCGCGCGCGTGCGGTGAGGCCGCGGCCGATGATGAGGTTGATGCGGCCGCCGGCGCGCACCTCGTCGAGCAGCACTTCCGACTTGTAGTCGAAAGATGCGATGGCCTTGCCGTCCTTCTCGATCTTCTTGTCGTACGGGAAGATGTCGATGACGTCGCCCATGTTCATGCCGCTGACGTCGCACTCGATCGGGAAGGCGCCGGCGTCTTCCTGCGTGTTGAAGAAGATCGGCGCGATCTTGCCGCCGAGGCAGAAGCCGCCGTAGCGCTTGTTCGGCACGAAGGGAATGTCCTCGCCGGTCCACCAGATCACCGAGTTGGTGGCGGACTTGCGCGAGGAGCCGGTGCCGACCACGTCGCCGACGTAGGCGACCGGATGGCCCTTTTGCTTGAGGTCCTCGATCAGCTTCATCGGGCCGCGCTCGCCCGGCTTCTCCGGTGTGATGCCCTCGCGCGGATTCTTCAGCATGGCCAGGCCGTGCAGCGGGATGTCGGGGCGGCTCCAGGCGTCGGGCGCGGGGGAAAGATCATCGGTGTTGGTTTCGCCGGTGACCTTGAAGACGGTGACGCTGATCTTCTTCGGCACGTCCGGGCGCGAGGTGAACCACTCGGCGTCGGCCCACGACTGCATCACCGACTTGGCGTTGGCGTTGCCGGCCTTGGCCTTCTCGGCGACGTCGTGGAAGTAGTCGAACATCAGCAGCGTGCCCTTGAGGCCTTTCGCCGCGATGGCGCCGACGGCGGCATCGCCGAGCAGGTCGATGAGCGGCTTGACGTTGTAGCCGCCGAGCATGGTGCCGAGCAGTTCGGTGGCCTTCTCGCGGGAAATCAGCGCGCACGCCGTGTCGCCGCGGCTGACTTTCGCCAGGAAGGCGGCCTTGACCTTGGCGGCGTCGTCCACGCCGGCCGGCACGCGGTGGGTGATGAGGTCGACGAGGAAGGCTTCCTCGCCCTTGGGGGGATTCTGCAGCAGGGCGACCAGTTCCTCGGTCTGCTTGGCGGTCAGGGGCAGGGGCGGAATGCCGAGCGCGGCGCGTTCGGCGACATGCTGTCGGTAGGCTTCTAGCACGGAGGTGTCCTCTCGATTGGGGGGGGTTAATGGGTGGCGGAAAAGAAGTTGTGGCGCGCGGCGGCCGGCAGGTTCATGCCGGTCGTCTGGGCGCGTTGCAGCAGCTCCCAGTAATAGCGGTACGAAGCGCGGTCGTGCAGTCGGCCGCTGTGTCGGATTGGTCCCCAGTCGGCCGCCTGCGCGGCGAGCAGGATGCCGACGGCCGCGTCGACCTCGTCGAAATTCGGGCGCATGGCATCGACGATGGGCTGCACCTGGTTCGGGTGGATGCTCCACATGCGCAGGAAGCCGAACTGCTCGCGCGCGCGCTTGGCGTCGGCATAGACCACCTGCGTGTCGTGCAGTTCGGTGGTGACATTGTGCGAGGGCACCACGCCATGTCCCAGTGCCGCCGCGGCAATGGCGCACTTGGCGCGCGCGACCAGCGGATGCTCGAACTGCCCCGGGCTTTTCATGGCGGCGGCGGGAATGGCGCCGTGGTGGCCGCTGACGAAATCCATCAGGCCGAAGTCCAGCGTCTCGACGCCGGGCAGGGCGGCGATGTCCTCCACCTCGCGCAGCGCGCCGTGGGTCTCGATCAGCACATGCGCGGGAATTTGCCGATCCAAACTGCAGTTCTTCGCGATGGCGGCGAGCGCCATCAGCATCGTCTGCACGTCCTGCCGACCGGCGGCCTTGGGCAGGGTGACGTAGGCCAGTTTCCGGCCCGCTTCGCCGACGATGATCTCGAGGTCGGTGCGCCAGTGCGGGTGCGTGAGGTCGTGGATGCGCGCGCCGACGCGGCCATGGCGGTTGTCCGCGCCGTTGATGGCGGCGGCGACCATTTCGGCGTGGGCCTTTTCCGCGCCGGCCGCCGCTCCGTCCTCGCAGTCGCAGGTGAGGTCGAAGACCGGCCCGAGCGTGAGCTGCAGTTCGAGCGCCTTGCCGATCAGTTTCTCGCTGCCGGCGAAATGCTCGCAGGCCGGCAGGGCGGGGAAGGGCTTCGTTTCGCGGTAGAGAACGGCGGCGGGGTGAAGGGGATCCTTCATGAACCTTCCCCCCAGCCCCCTTCCCGCGGAAGGGAGTGACGGTTGTTCGCCGCTTCGCAGCTCCATGCAGTTGGCGGCGCCGTCCTTGGGACGGCCCAGCGGATGTCGCTCATGCCGGCAGCCGTTCCATCCCGGTTTGCGATGCTCAGCCGAGCATGGACGCGACGCCGGCCTGCTCTTCCTGCAGTTCGGCGAGCGTCTTGTCCATCATGGTGCGCGAGAAGTCGTCGATGGCGAGATCCTTGACGCGGGTGTACTCGCCATTGGCGCAGGTGACGGGCACGCCGTAGACGATGTCCTGCGGAATGCCGTAGGAGCCGTCGGAGGGGATGCCCATGGTGACCCACTTGCCGTTGGTGCCGAGCGCCCAGTCGCGCATGTGGTCGATGGCGGCGTTGGCGGCGGAGGCGGCGGAGGAGGCGCCACGCGCCTCGATGATGGCGGCGCCGCGCTTGCCGACCTTCGGGATGTACTCGTTGCGATACCAGGCTTCGTCATTGACGGCCTGCGGCGCCGGCTGACCCGCGACGGTGGCGAAGCGGATGTCCGGATACATGGTCGGCGAGTGGTTGCCCCAGACGATCATCTTCTCGATCTCGGAGACGGCCTTGCCGGTGCGCGTGGCGATCTGCGAGGTGGCGCGGTTGTGGTCGAGGCGCAGCATGGCGGTGAAGTTCTGCTTGGGCAGGTCGGGCGCCGACTTCATGGCGATGTAGGCGTTGGTGTTGGCCGGGTTGCCGACCACCAGCACGCGCACCTTGCGCGAGGCGACGGCGTTGAGCGCCTTGCCCTGCTCGATGAAGATCTTGGCGTTCTCGAGCAGCAGGTCCTTGCGCTCCATGCCCGGGCCGCGCGGCTTCGAGCCGACCAGCAGGGCGTAGTCGGCGTCCTTGAAGGCCACCATGGGATCGGCCGTGCCGATCATGCCGGCCAGGAGCGGGAAGGCGCAGTCGTCCAGTTCCATCATGACGCCCTTCAGCGCGGCCTGGGCCTTATCCATCGGCAGTTCGAGCATCTGCAGGATGACCGGCTGGTCCTTGCCGAGCATTTCACCGCTGGCGATGCGGAAAACCAGGGCATAACCGATTTGTCCGGCGGCGCCGGTGACGGTGACACGAACGGGGGCTTTGGCCATTGAAGTGACTCCTCGAGACAGGTTTTTCGGAAACTCAAGCATTGCATGCCGGCCCGCAGGATACGGTCGGATGGCAAGCCCGGACAATGCATCCATAGTGAGCCGGGAATGGCGAAAATGTTAGAATTCTTTTTGCAGTGTGTCAATAGCTAATATATGTCTTATATAAGACATAAGAGAGCCTATAGACGATCGGGTTTTTTTGTGGTGAAATTGCCGCATGGCGCAAGTGTCCCCGACCTTCAGTCCCCTCTACCGTCAGATCAAGGACTTGATCATGCAAGGCCTTGCATCGGGCGAGTGGCGTCCCGGCGAAGCCATCCCCAGCGAGGCCGAGCTGGCCATCCGTTTCAACGTCAGCCAGGGCACCGTGCGCAAGGCCATCGACGAGATGGCCGCAGAAAACCTCGTCGTGCGCAAGCAGGGGAAGGGCACTTATGTTGCTTCGCACAACGATCCGCGCGCGTTCTTCCGCTTCCTCCGCGTCGTCCCCAACGAGGGCGGCGTCAGCGTGCCGCAGAGCGTGCCGCTGGAATGCTGGCGCGCCAAGGCCGGCCAGGAAGCGGCCCGCATCCTCGATATCGCGCCCGGCGCACCCATCACCATCGTGCGGCGCGTGCTCAAGTTCAATGGCAAGCCTGTCGTGGTAGACGAAATCTACCTGCCGGGCGACATCTTCCAGGGGCTCTCGCTCGAAGTGCTGCAGGAATACCAGGCGTCGCTCTACAGCCTGTTCGAGACGCGCTTCGGCGTGCGCATGATCCGCGCCGAGGAGCGCATCCGGGCCATCGCGGCGGACAGGACGTCGGCGGAACTGCTGGCGGTGGAGGAAGGCAGTCCGCTGCTGTCGGTGGAGCGCGTCACCTACACCTACGGCGACAAGCCGGTGGAGTGGCGGCGCGGCCTGTATTCCACGGCCGAGCACTACTACCTGAACGAATTGAACTGAGGCCGCAGGCGTGGGCCATCGGCAGACGAGACGATATAATTAACAGTTTATTGGGGTATCGCGGCGCTTTATGGTGCGCCGCACAGCGCAAGGGAAGGTCGCATATGACGGAAACAACCATGAAGAAGCAACGGCCGACGCATCTGGACCTGCGGGTCATCAAGCAGCCGCTGCCTGCCATCGCATCGATATTGCATCGCGTCAGCGGAGCGGGGCTGTTTCTCATGCTCCCATTCCTCATTTTCCTCTTCGAACTGAGCCTGGATTCATCCCTGGGCTTCGCCATGTTCAAGGCCTTCGTCGCCTATCCGCTGGTCAAGCTGATCCTGATCGGCCTGCTCTGGGCCTTCCTGCATCATTTCTGCATGGGCATCCGCATCCTCCTGCTCGACCTGAACATGGGCACGGATCTCAAGCCGGCGCGCACCAGCGCGAAAGTCGTCATGGTCGTCAGCCTGGTCCTGACCGCCATCCTGGGAGCGAAATTATGGTGAAGAACATCATCGTCGGCGCGCACTATGGCCTGAAGGACTGGCTGGGACAGCGCATCACCGCTGCGGTCATGGCGATCTATACCGTCATCCTTCTGGTGCTGCTGGCCGGGCAGGAGCCCCTGACATATGAAGTCTGGTACGACTTCATGGCCGGCGGCTTCATGCGCTTCCTCACCTTCCTCTTCATCGTCAGCCTCATGTTCCACGCCTGGGTCGGCGTGCGCGACATCTGGATGGACTACGTCAAGCCGACGAGCCTGCGCCTCGCGCTGCACGTCCTCACGCTCCTTGCCCTGCTCGGCTACACCGGCTGGGCAGTGTCGATTCTCTGGAGACTGTAAGTGAAGATCACCAAGCGTACCTTTGACGCGGTCATCGTCGGCGCCGGCGGCGCCGGCCTGCGCGCCGCGCTGCAACTCTCCGAATCCGGCCTCAAGACGGCGGTCATCACCAAGGTCTTTCCGACCCGCTCGCACACCGTGGCGGCGCAGGGCGGCGTGGCCGCCTCGCTGGGCAACTCCGAGGAGGACCACTGGCACTGGCACATGTACGACACCGTCAAGGGCTCGGACTGGCTGGGCGACCAGGACGCCATCGAGTTCATGTGCCGCAAGGCCAACGAAGTGGTCATCGAACTCGAGCACTACGGCATGCCCTTCGACCGCACCGACGCCGGCAAGATCTACCAGCGTCCCTTCGGCGGCCACATGTCCAATTTCGGCGAGAAGCCGGTGCGCCGCTCCTGCGCGGCGGCCGACCGCACCGGCCATGCCATGCTGCACGCGCTCTACCAGCGCAACGTGCGCGCCAACACCCAGTTCTTCGTCGAGTGGATGGCGCTCGACCTGATCCGCGACGCCGAGGGCGAAGTGCTCGGCGTCACCGCGCTGGAAATGGAAACCGGCGAGATCGTCGCCTTCCAGTCCAAGGCCACCATCTTCGCCACCGGCGGGGCGGGGCGCATCTACTACTCCTCGACCAACGCCTTCATCAACACCGGCGACGGCCTCGGCATGGCGGCGCGCGCCGGCATTCCGCTCGAGGACATGGAGTTCTGGCAGTTCCACCCGACCGGCGTGGCCGGCGCCGGCGTGCTCATCACCGAGGGCGTGCGCGGCGAGGGCGGCATCCTGAGGAACAGCGCCGGCGAGCGCTTCATGGAGCGCTACGCCCCCAACGCCAAGGACCTGGCCTCGCGCGACGTCGTCTCGCGCGCCATGGTCACCGAGATCAACGAGGGGCGCGGCTGCGGCCCGAACAAGGACTACGTCCTGCTCGACATCACCCACCTCGACCCGAAGGTGATCATGCAGCGCCTGCCGGGCATCCACGAGATTTCCATCCAGTTCGCCGGCACCGATCCGATCAAGGAGCCGATCCCGGTGGTGCCGACCTGCCACTACCAGATGGGCGGCATCCCCACCAACTACAGCGGCCAGGTGGTGGCGCCGCGCGGCGGCAGCATGAACGTCGCCGTGCCGGGCTTCTACGCCGCCGGCGAGTGCGCCTGCGCCTCGGTGCATGGCGCCAACCGCCTCGGCACCAATTCGCTGCTCGACCTGCTGGTGTTCGGCAAGTCGGCCGGCGAGACGGCCGTCGAGGACGTCAGGAAGTCGGTCAAGGCGCACAAGCCGCTGCCGCAGGAGGCGATCGACCGCACGCTCGCGCGCATCAGCCGCCTCGACACGCAGAAGGACGGCGCCGACGTGCACCAGGCCCGCCTGGCCATGCAGCGCACCATGCAGAACCATTGCGGCGTGTTCCGCTTCGCCGACAAGCTGAAGGAGGGCGTCGCGAAGATCCTCGACGTGCAGAAGGACGTCGAGCGCGCCGAGATCCGCGACAAGTCGCAGGTCTTCAACACCGCGCGCATTGAGGCGCTGGAACTGGAGAACCTGATCGAGGTGGCGGTCTCCACCATGATCTCGGCCGAGGCGCGCAAGGAGTCGCGCGGCGCCCATGTGCGCGACGATGCGCCGGACACGCCCGAGCACCCCAACGGCCGCGACGACGTGAACTGGCTCAAGCACAGCCTGTGGTTCAAGGAGGGCAACCGCCTCGACTACAAGTCGGTGAAGCTGACCCCGCTCACCGTCGACACCATCGAACTGAAGAAGCGCGCGTACTAGGAGTGCCGGACATGACCACCAGAACCATGCAGTTCAAGATCTACCGCTACGATCCGGACAAGGACGCCAAGCCGTACATGCAGGACATCGCGGTGGAACTGGATTCCACCGACCGCAAACTGCTCGATGCGATGGTCAAGCTGAAGGCCAAGGACGATACGCTGTCCTTCCGGCGTTCCTGCCGCGAGGGCGTCTGCGGTTCCGATGCGGTGAACATCAACGGCCGCAACGGCCTCGCCTGCCTGACCGACCTGAAGGACCTGCCGGAGCCCGTCGTGCTGCGCCCGCTGCCGGGCCTGCCCGTCATCCGCGACCTGATCGTGGACATGACGCAATTCTTCAAGCAGTACCACTCGATCAAGCCATATCTCATCAACAATGATCCGCCGCCGGAAACCGAACGACTGCAGACGCCGGAGGAACGCGACGAGTTGAACGGCCTCTACGAGTGCATCCTGTGCGCCTGCTGTTCCACCTCCTGTCCCTCGTTCTGGTGGAACCCGGACAAGTTCGTCGGGCCGGCCGGCCTGCTTCAGGCCTACCGCTTCATTGCCGATACAAGGGATCAGGCGACCAGCGAGCGCCTCGACAACCTCGAGGACCCCTATCGCCTGTTCCGCTGCCACAGCATCATGAATTGCGTCGATGTCTGCCCGAAGAACCTCAACCCGACGCGGGCGATCGGCAAGATCAAGGATGCGATGGTGAGGCGGGCAGTCTAGCCGCATGGACGAACGTGCCGCGCGCTTGCGACGTCTGCGCTGGCACTGCCGACGCGCGCTGCTGGAGCTGGACTTGAAATTTCAGCGCTACTGGCTACAGGCTGGTGACGATGTGGATGCGGAGCAGGAGACAGCGCTGGGGCTTTTGCTTGAAATGGAAGACCACGATTTGTGGGAACTGGTGAGCGGACGGAGAGAGACGGATGATCCGCAGTTGCAAGGCATGCTCGAACGGCTGCGCCAGGTGTGATGGGAGAGTTTCAACGTTTTAATGGGGATGCAGACATGGATAAACAACGCAACGCAACGCTGAATGTCGACGGCAAGTCCATCGACCTGCCCATCTACAGCGGCAGCATCGGGCCGGAAGTGATCGACATCCGCTCGTTGTATGCCAAGACCGGCATGTTCACTTTCGATCCGGGCTTCGTGTCGACGGCCGCCTGCAAGTCGGACATCACCTATATCGACGGCGACGAAGGGGTGCTGCTCTACCGCGGCTACCCCATCGAGCAGTTGGCCATGAAATGCGACTTTCTCGAGGTGGCTTATCTCATCCTGCAGGGGGAGTTGCCCAATGCCCAGCAGAAGACCGAGTTCGACGGCATCATCAAGAACCACACCATGGTGCATGACCAGCTGACGCGCTTCTACAACGGCTTCCGCCGCGATGCGCATCCGATGGCCATCCTCGTCGGCGTGGTCGGCGCGCTGTCCGCCTTCTACCACGACGCCATGGACATCTCCGACCAGTACCACCGCGACGTCTCGGCGCACCGCCTCATCGCGAAGCTGCCGAACATCGTTGCCATGGCCTACAAGTACAACGCCGGCCAGCCGTTCATGTATCCGCGCAACGACCTGTCCTACACGGCCAATTTCATGCACATGATGTTCGGCACGCCGTGCGAGAAGTACGAGCCGAATCCGGTATTGGTGCGCGCGCTCGACCGCATCCTCATCCTGCATGCCGACCACGAGCAGAACGCCTCGACTTCGACGGTGCGCCTGGCCGGCTCCTCCGGTGCCAACCCCTTCGCCTGCATTTCCTCCGGCATCGCTTGCCTGTGGGGGCCGGCGCACGGCGGCGCCAACGAGGCCTGCCTCAACATGCTGGAGGAGATCGGCGACGTGTCGCGCGTCGGCGAGTTCATCAAGCGTGCCAAGGACAAGGACGATTCCTTCAAACTGATGGGCTTCGGCCACCGTGTGTACAAGAACTTCGATCCGCGCGCCAAGCTGATGCGCGAGACCTGCCACGAGGTGCTGAACGAGCTCGGCCTGCAGGACGACCGCCTCTTCAAACTGGCCATCGCGCTGGAGAAGATCGCCCTCGAGGACGATTACTTCATCAGCAAGAAGCTCTATCCGAACGTCGATTTCTACTCCGGCATCGTGCAGCGCGCGCTGGGCATTCCCGTCAAGCTGTTCACCGGCATCTTCGCCATGGCCCGCACCGTCGGCTGGATCGCCCAGTGGAACGAGATGATCGCCGATCCGGAACAGAAGATCGGCCGCCCGCGCCAGCTGTTCACCGGCGCTACCCAGCGCGACGTGATTGCCATGGACAAGCGCAAGAAATAGCGATGCGGAGGGGCGAGGAGCGAGGTGCAGCTCCCGCCCACTCACACCCTCGCTTTTCTTTCCGTCCTTACCCCAGAGAGAGCCCTCATGAGCGTGATGAAGCAGATGCAAGGCAACTCCTACCTCTTCGGCGCCAACGCGCCCTTCATTGAAGAGCTCTACGAGTCCTATCTTGAGAATCCCGCGTCCGTCACCGACGTCTGGCGCGATTATTTCGACCGCCTGCAGAACCTGCCAGGCGCCAACGGCGGCCGCGACGTCGCCCACGCCCCGGTCGTCGCCTCGTTTGCGCAGCGCGCCAAGCTCGGCACGCTGCGTACCGTGCCGACCGGTACCGGCGTCGACCAGAAGCAGGTCGCCGTCCTGCAGCTCATCAATGCCTACCGCTTCCTCGGCAACCGCTGGGCGCAGCTCGACCCGCTCAAGCGCATCGAACGGCCGGCCATCCCCGAACTGGACCCGGCCCACTACGGCTTTACCGAAGCCGACCTCGGCCAGACCTTCGCCACCGGCAGCTTCGCCGCCGCGCCCGAGCAGGCCACGCTGCGCGAGATCCTCGAGGCGCTGCGCCAGACCTACTGCGGCACCATCGGCGCCGAGTACATGTACCTCTCCGACGTGGCGCAGAAGCGCTGGATCCAGGCCCGGCTGGAACCCGTCCGCTCCGCGCCCGGCTTCAGCGCCGACG
>WBZL01001255.1_pt1 | contig 27042 bp, 11 predicted proteins | sample 5204291 | NCBI WGS metagenome assembly WBZL01 (sample SAMN12344345, study PRJNA552823) | activated sludge metagenome | biome: Activated sludge suspended growth; feature: Nitrification reactor; material: Wastewater; isolation source: activated sludge from nitrification reactor of wastewater...
GCTAAATTATTAATTAATAGTTCATGGCAATAATTCTTCTTCTTCTTCTTCTTCTTCCTCCTCCTCCTCCTCCTCCGTAGTAAATGGAGAATTATTACTTAATTTATTATATCTTATGCCCCTTTTTCCGTGATTTATCAATTGAGAAGTAATGTAAGCTAATATAGCTCTGGCAAGAAGATTGATGATGATGACGACGACGACGACAAATAAAATTTCCCCTCAAATTAAAGACTAACAAACTAATCAAATGCTTAAAACACTTGAATCAAAGACGCTTAGGCAATTTAGTAAATGAATGTAGCTTTTTCTATTGACAACGAACAGTAAAGCCAAATAACCAACAAACCACTTTTTGTGCTACTTTTAAAGATTTGCCGCAAATCCCCCAGCCACATAAAAACGGCTTCAATTTCTATACTCCAAATCCATGAGCTGCGTGAGTCAGAATCGATAGCAAATAGTACAGGAATCCGCTACAAAAAGCAGCAAAGAAGAAAGAAAAGAAGAGAAATTAAAATTATGACTAAAGTGAGCGAATACCACAAAATGATTTCTATCTTTAGTTTTAAAAGCCCGAAAGAAAAGCAGAAATGTCCTTTTTCACTAATTAATGGGTACAGTGGCAGGCAGTTAATGTGGGCGAAGTAATAGAAGCCAAGAGAACCTAGGAAAGCAAACACCCTTAAAGCTTTATTACCGCTTTTTTGGCATTAATGAGCTAATAAATAGACCTTAAAAGTGCAGTTTATTTATTTTCAAAAAACTCTGAGGCTGGGAATACCAATGAGCAAGTAGCTGATTATAAAAAACTAAGAATTTTAGTACTTTAAGGGCGGAGACTTAGCAGCAGCAGCAAAAAAAATTACAAAAAATCACTGAAAAATTGACTAATTATTGGTGCTGACTGGAAAAATAAGGCAAAATTTAAATAATTTTTAGTGCTTTTTTTTGAAGTGAACAAAACAAAAAATTAGCTGAATATTTGACATATTATCTTCTTTTTAAGCAAAACCAGTGCTTTACTACTACTGCTGCTGCTGCTGCTGCTATTTTTATTTATCTACCACCATGAGTAGCAATTAGAAGCAGTAGTAGCCAAGAAAAAACTGAAACTGAAGGTTGAGAAGGGGGAAGAAGAAAATTAATTTGCTGAGCCCTTTAGTTGTTCATAAAATGCTTTAAATTTCAATTAATTGCTCATTTTCTTGGTATTTTCTTTGCACTGAGAAAATTTATGAGAGTAGTCTTGTTACGTAAATCTTCTTTTTCTCCTTCTTCTGAACCGTTTTGATCTTAAGTGAAGGAGCATTGTTAAAATATTAGAAAAAGCTCTTCTTTTAAATCAAATTTGTTGTTGTTGTTGTTGTTGTTCTTGCTTTTTCTTCTTCTCTTCATTTATTTTTCTAAGTAAGTTGATTTACTGCCTTTCATTTTCTAATGTTAAGCGCTGCTTAGCCTTTGAACATTCATTTAATCCATTACTTATAAGTATTTGAACAGCACAATTACTTCTTAGTAGCTTAATTTTTATTTTTCTATCAGTTCCTGTGATGAGTGATTTTTTCTTTGCTTGCAAAATTTTGTAACTAAGCAAAGTAAGCAATTTTTGTAAAATTTTTGAACCTATAAATAATTATTGTATTGAAGCATTGAGTATCAGTATTCTTAACCAGCTTACTAACCTCCTCTTTCTCATGAAAAAACAATAAATTTTAGTGGCAATTATGAGAAAGTAAGGGGTGTTGGCAAAAAAAGTTCATGTTGCAAGTTTATAATATCCCATCCACTTATAAATACCCCTTTATTCCTTCTATCCGCATTTTTGCTATTAAACTAGCAATAGGAGCATTTAGTGCACTGCCACAGAGAAGATTAAAGCATAAAGTGCTGCTAAGTTTTTTAAGAGCGTTTGCATACTTGCCGACAAAATTACAGTCCGCGCTGGGAGATTATAAATAAATAACTTCTTTGCTATTTATGCCAAAAGAAACAATGCCTTTTTCATCAAAATCTTTGAAACTGTATATAATGTTCATTGCTTTTCTGATATGTTTTGAAGAACAACAACACGTTTAAAAATTTTTTGGAGATCTAAACATTCTTCTTATTTGCTCAAACTTTTTTAACAGCAAAAAAGGCTATCGCTGCCATTACCGTTCAATAGCTTCAATAAAATCAAGATGACTGGCTGACTGACTGACTGATTTTATTCTTACTGAGGAGAGTTACTGATTTAAGTTTATTTGATGCAAATTCAAAACGGCTTTAATAGGGCGCTGGTAATTAGTTAAAAGGCCATTTAACGAGCTTAGAGGTATGCCTAGCCTCAATCTTTGTTTATGGATGAGTAAATAAGCAATAAGAGGTATTATTAGTATTATTTAGACTATTAATTTTGGTTTTTGAGGAAATCTGGATAATGTGTAAGCAAATTTGCTATTGATTTTGCTTCTTTTGGCTTTTTTCAGCAGCAGCCGATATTTTATTTTTGCTTACAAGTAATTAATTCACAAATTCGCGCACTGAGAAGGGTCATTCCCATAAAATCAACGCAAATAATGTAGCCTTTTTTAGCAGAAGCAGAATTCATAATTAATTATTTTTTAGCTAATTATTTTACAGTAAGCTGGCTGCTATAATTTTTTATTAGGCACATTGCAAATTTATTTTTATTATTATTTTTTTTAAATATTTGCATTAAACTGATTATAGCAAAGTACTCAATACGTATTTATTTTTATATATATGCATCTTTCTATATGAACTTACTTTATTAAGCAATCATGAATTCATGTACTTTCTAATTAATCAACCTGTTGCTTGGTGTCAAAGAGAAAATTGGTTTCTAGTCTATTTGTTAGTAGGTGTCCTAGTGCTTTCTGGCGACCAGCGAGCAGTATCAATACTTTTTTTAAGGCTTTACTAACTTTCAATATCACTGAAATTGCTTTAGTAATGCCCAAAACTGCTTATGCTTATGCTTTCGCTTCTTTTTGTTCTTGCTCCAATTTCTTCTCCGTTTTCAGCAGCTGAAGTAGGGATTTTTTTCCAATTTGGAGAAGAATCAGCAGTACTCATAAAAAAACTTTGCGGTGTTGCTGCTGCTGCCTATGGTGACTACCAGCTTAGCTGTCGTTTTCGTGACTCAAATAGCATTGTGTAGTATTCCTCCTTCTCAATCAGGATTTGCTCAATAACAGAGCGATATTAAAAAGGGCATTCTTCAGTAGCTCTAATACTGAATTCCCAATATTATAGATCTTCTAGACTGCAGTCACTAAGGAAATTTTTTATTTTATTTTAAAGAGCTTCTTCGACCATAAATCGACTATTTTCGCCATTTTTGCCGTTGCTACTACTTCTTCTTCTTCTTTTTGATTTCTTCATAATAAATTACCTGCACTTTGACCTTTTTAGAAGGCTGTTAAGGAGGTAAATTGCAGCATTCTATTACTGACTAGTTCCTATATCCTTTTTAAGTACACGCAGCTCGACCCCAGCAGCAGTACTAAATTCCAGCATTTTTGAAGAGACCTTAAATTAAAAATTAGGGATTCTTATCAAATACCAGTAGTGATCAAGTAAAAAAAGTTCAAATTCACTACATTTTTCATAAAAAAAAGGCAGAATTTAGAGTGTTAAGTCGTTTCCTATGAAAATATGCTTTGCTGTTAATTTTTTTGTTTGGCATTATTATTAATATTAAATTTTTTCTGTTATTAATTATATAATCTATTCGCTGGCTTGACAAAAGTTGTTTTTGTTGTTATAGTAGTGGTATTAATTGTGCTAAAGCATCATAAAAATGTGTAAATAAATTAAAAGCCTATCAATAAGCAGAGAAGGAATAAACGAATCAAAATTTTGAAATTTTGAAATTTGAATAAGTATTATTTGTTGGGCAGCAAATTCTAAATGAATGAATAAATAAATAATTAATTAGTTAATTAATTAATTAGTTAGCTAAAAATTAATTCGTGCTGCTGCTGCCGCTGCCGCCTAATTGCATCAAGAAGTAGTGAAATTAGTTATATATCTATGCTAAGTCTAAATAATAAAATCTGGACGCGGCTGGCTACTCCAATTAAAAATCTGGGCTTTTCCCCCAATCCTTTTTACTGCTATACTAATAAGAATTTAAAAAACTGGGTAATTTTTGGCGATGATGAAGAAGAAGAAGAAGCAGCAGCAGCAGCAGCAGCAGCAATGGTAATAAAAGTTGCTTTAAGATAAATTTCCAGTAGGCAAGTCTTGCTGGTTACTTATTTTTTCTTGTATGCGAAATTTTTAAATTAATATTGTTAAGCAATGGCGCTTAATTGAATAATACCGTCACTACCAACACCTATGCTGGCACTTTAATTTGCTAAAGAGAGAAGTTTAAACAATTTACTGATACCTATTTTAATAGCACTGTAAGTAAGTTTTTTTGAGGTCAGCAAACCACTTGTGGGAAATAGCGAATGCCTTCCAGGGTATTTTTTAGAGAATTAGCTTATGGCAAATCCCAGCAAAAGTAAAGGAAAAAGTTAAGCAAAAGCAGCACCTGTTCGAGATGTAAAATAAAGTTTAAGCTTTACTAAAAGAATATTTAGTGCCTTCTGCTATGATTCACTCTTGAATATTCTCATATAAAAATTTCTACCCCGCAATAGCAAAAGCAAAAACTGTAAAATTTTTCAAAAAACTGAACGCTTCCATAGAATTATTCAAAGCTCAGGAGCGAAAGAAATAATATTTTGTCTGCCATTCCTTCACTGGCTGATGATCTATATTTCTATTAAGCTAAGTTAGCGTTTTGAGCTCGAATATTGACAAAATTACCCCTGCACTTTGAAAACCGTTAAACCAGAGAAAAAGAAGAAAGCTTTTCATAGAAAAAAAATCCCCAAAAAATAGCCTTTTCTGATGAAGTGCTTTTTCATTTATGGGATATGATTATGGTAGATTTTTTTAAAAAAATTGTGAGAGTTTAACAAATAAATTTATATTACACAGAGATACACAAATACACTTTATTTTTTGTTAATTTTTGTCATTATCCATTTCTCTAATAATCTATTCTTCTTTCCACCTTAGCTGAATGCCTAGCCTTCAGCGCTTGCAACTAATTAATTAATTACATGGATAAATTTTTAGTTGTTTATTTAATACTCAAATTCGTCATTTTACTTTTACTTCTTCTTCTTCTTCTTCTTCTTCTTCCTCCTCCTCCTCCTCCTCCTCCTCCTCCTTCTTTTTCTCTTTATAGCCTTTTTGAATTAGATTTTTTTTCCCCCTTCGTCGGGAGGCTGTATTTCTTTTTTGAACCTTTCAAAATTTTCGCTGCAATAAGAAAATATAAGAGAAATTTAATCTTCAGCATTCTTAGTCAGAGTTATTAATGGGATTTAATCAAAAGCGTATACTGAATTCTTTATGTAGCGAACACCATCGCCATTATTCCCACCACTTAACTGAAATTCGCTTGCGTTAATGCTCCATTTAGAGTAATATTAGTTGTCAAACAGAAGCAAAACAATTCCCAAATTATTTGAATCTAATAATAGCCTAGCTTTCTGAAAATGTTAGCTCATAAACTAAGTTAGGTTGAGGTGTTTGTTGTGAAGTTTATCTACAGTTTCAAAAATATTTTCCACTTTTCTTGTGCTGACGTGTATAATACCAAAATTCTTGTAATTATTAAAGTCGTTGCATTCTTCTTCTTTGAGCCACTCAGCTGTGCATAGCTTTTACCAGCACATAGTCCAGAAGCTTGGGGAGTATGGATCAGTGCCAATACAACTATAAGTTTTTTAGGCAAAATTTTCTTCTCCTTCCTTTTTATTCAGGGGAAATAAGGCTTAAATTTGTTTGCGGAGCAAAATTTCGCATTAGATCTGTTCTTTTGATTTACATGGAGGCTATTATTTTTTTGCACGTTTTTAAAGAAATTTTTTAATTGATGTGTCTGTTGCTTTGCATTAAATAGCCCGTTATTACTGTTTATTAGTGAACAATTTAATTTTGAAAATTAGCAACCAAAGCATTTTCCGACACAAAATTTTAGCATGTCTTCTTAAGCTAAAAATTAGTGCAAAAATCTTAAAATTTACATATTTCTACAGGTAAATCAAAGGAGTTTTCTAGGCATAAAATTTTGCAATTTCTGATTGATAAGAAGAAAAGTGAAATTAAAATTTGTTGTGCATACAGAAGGAAAACAAATAAAATAAGTATATCATGTAAATTAACTCCAATGAAACAATCAAAATGGTTACTAGGGTTTCTGTTATTGAAATTATTTTAGTTAGTTAGTCAGTATTAGTAGTAGTGCTGCTTAAAAAAATTAATGTTCCTTGAATAAAAATTGCCTTCTGTTCTCATAAAACTATCTTATGACACAAAAAACTTAATTATTTATGAATCCCAATTACTTAAAACCTTTAGCTTACTGGAGTATGAAGTTTTTTAGTCATTTAATTGCAAAATTTTCATAGTAAAGACACACAAATAGCTAAAAAGGTAAATGCCTTTTCGGAGTATGTATAAAGGCACCTATATACAATTAATTAAGAAATAAATTATAATTAAAAGTGCTTAGCTTGAGCGAGAAGCTCATCAAAAAACCCTCAAAATAGATTACTATATTTTGCTAAAATGTTTGAATAATAGGGGCAGGTAAGAAAAGAAAAGAAAAGGAAAATTAGCAGCAATGACTAGAGCGGCAATACAAAAAAAAATTATAATTCAAATGCTTAGATGAGTTATATTTTTGCTCGGATTGAACAAAATCTTAATTTTAGTCTGTTTCTCAAACAAATATGTGATAATTTGCATCCTATAAGGCTTAGACTATCATTATCTTATTTTCAAGTGATAACAACTTATTCTGCCTAGTCAATCAATAAATTAGGAGTATTTTAAGATATATTCATTTGTTGTTGTTGTTATCATCATCATCATCATCATCATCATCATCATCATCATCATCATCATCATCAAAATTGTGCATTGATTCAAAGAAATTATATACAATAAATATATCGCTGTACCTTAAGTTCAGTGTTAAATGGGACAAGTTTGGTAAATCTTATATGCCTCTCATTAAAAAAAATTATCCTTCATTTCCTATAGAATTGCTCCTTTAAAAGAAAGAAAAAAATAAGAATTTCTAATTGATATTATATTATGCGTGTTTACTCCAGGTCTAAAAGCAAATACTGTAGCTTCTACATTCTTTTTAAGCCTGCTGACAAGGAAATTAACCCTTCATTGCCTATAAAATTACCCCTTTAAAAGTTATTATTATTCTGAAAATAGCAATTTGACAATGATGATGATTATTATTATTATTATTCTTTTACGCTAATCTCAACTCTAACTTGCACAAATTTTACATTTTTCCTAGGCCGTCAGCCAATGCTGATAGCCCATCACTTCCAATAAAATTGTTCCTTTTGAAGAAAGAAGATAAAGCATGTTTTTATTGTTATATGCATTTGATAAGTAGGTAAGTAAGCAAGCAAGCAAGATAAACTAATACCTTAAGTCGAGTATCAGTAGTAGTTTCACCCTTAAACCTTCTACTGCCAAAGAAGATAACTCAGCATTCTAAATTTAGTTATACCTTGATATTTAAGTAAAAAGGTAGATGATTGGCAGCAAGAGCAACAAAGAGGAAAATAAATGAATTTGTTAATTAGCTAACTAACTGGGAAATTTATTGAAAAAGAAAGACAACATACCCTAAGTAAAGCTCTAAGTTCAATAGCCCTGGAATTTTTAAAAGATTTTTTGCTAAGGCGCATATGCCTTCACTTTTTATAGAATTCCCACTTTAGAATAAAAAGAGGATTAAAATTTATTGGATAAATGTGCGGTAATTAGTACGCTAACTCGAGGATCAGACGATGCAATTCCTGCAAATTTTTTAAGGCATTTGCCAAAGCCTATAATCCTTTACATTATATAGAATTGTACCTTTTGTAAATAAATGATTAGTTCTTCTAGAAAAAGCAAAGGCAGTAAATATATAGACTGACAGGATAATTTATTTTAAAGCAATAAATACTATAAATTTAGCGCCAAGTAAGATAATTTAGACATTTTCCCTAGGCCTTTTGCTAAAATTATTGCTCCATCGCTTCGCAAAAAATTGTGCCTACGAAGAAGGTATGACTAATGAATATATTCAAAAATTTTTACTATAAATTAAGGGTTAATTGAGGCAGTTTTAACATGTTTCTTAAGCCAGCTATTAATAATTGGCATCCAAAGCCATTTAAATAGTTGTATCTTTAAATTTAGAGTGTTAGTGGTGGTGGTGGTGATTATTGCCTAAGAAAGAAATTTATTTACTATAAATTCAGGTACAAGCAAAGCAATTTTAACAATTTTTCAAAGCTTTTTGCCAAAAATTATGGCCCTAAATGTGATATAGAATTATATCTTTAAAGAAAAATAAATTGTTTAGAGCAAAGCATTTTTAAAAAATGTCAGGTAGTCTAAGGATGGCGATAAAGAAGAAGAAGAAGAAGAAGAAGAAGAAGAAGAAGAAAATTAACGCCTATTTACGATAAATCCAATACCAATTAAGATAAATTTGGCATATTTTGAAAGCTTTTAGCCAGGGCCATTACTCCTTCGTCCCCAATACAATTTCCTCTTGGTTTAGAAAATAGAGTAAACAATCAGCAAAGAGTGGTTTTTATAAATTAATTACTATAAATCGAGTGTCAGCTGAGATAAGTTTTGCAACATATTTTCCAAAAAATTTTTTCTTAAAATCACTATTGCTTTTTTGCCTTGCCTACTTATTGACGCATTTTTTATTTATAAAATTACTGAGCCAGTTAGTAAATGAATAAAAAAATGTCTTTATTAAATTGCTTAAATAGCGCAAAAATAGTAGCGAAGAAGAGAAGGGTCTTACATTGGCCTAATGCTACAAGATCGGATCTATATTTGATGAAGATTTTGGGACGCCAAAAAGATTTTACTCTTGCGGTAGATGTCAAAGAAAATCACACACTACCATTTAATATCCTTTTTAAAATAAATAAACTAAATAGCTATTCGCAGGTTATATGAGAGGCAAGAAAACGCACTTACTTGAAAATTGCTGTTCTTAAGTAAAACTTTTTCTTAAGAATTTTTGAAGCGCTGGGCCTGCTTAATTCTGAGCTCCTTTAAACAAATAGTATGAATGAATAGGCAGATAGCTAGATAGATAAATAAACATTCTAATCAAAGCTAATTTAGGTAGTCGCTTCAAATTCAGGAAGAAGAATAGAAGAATTTAGGTTTTGAGCTGCTGGTTTGTTGGTGGAAGGCCAAAAGCAGCCCATTTAAAAAATTTTAATTAATAATTAATTAGTAACTATTTTGGTAAACTAAAAGATTTGACCTGAACAGACAGCTATATAATTTATTTAAATGAAATGAAATAAAAGATGCAATTAAAAGAAAATAGGTATGCTTGTGATAAGAGAAGAAAAGTAAAAAAAATGAGTGAATGGGCAAGTGAATCTGAATTATAAACAAGCAGGCTCACGAAAAATAAAGTGCTGACGGCAACAAAAACGGCAAAGAAGATAAAAGCTTTACTAATTGCCTAAAAAGGCCGACCCTGAGTTGGTCGCAATTTTCGTTCTGCTAATACATACATATATATATAAAACATGCAAATGCATACATGAATTGAGGGCTGGGTAAGATTAAGATTAAAACATTTGGGGCAGGAGTAATTATTATTTTCAATAAAAAGTGGGGTGGGTAGCGCGTACTCCTCAATAATTGATCAGACATTCGCTTGTTCAATTTTTCTGCTTGTTAGCAGCATTTATTGGAATGCTTCGTCGCCTTCGTTGTCGTTATCATACTTTCCGAGCTTTTAAAGAATTGCCCTTATATTTTCAAGTGATTTGCTTAGAATGTTTTTTAGTTTTATGCTGGTAACAGTCCCATGAACGCCTTAGCATATCTTTAAGCATTTTTTGAAATTACTGAGCGCTTGTCCGTATTTCTCTAATCTGAATAGAGCAGTCCCAGCGCTATCATAAGTCAAAGCCAAATTTTCACGGGCCAAGATGCTGTTTGAGCATATAGCATGTTGGATTCGTATGCTCTTTCGGAATTTTTCTAAGGCTTCAGAGTATTTTCTTTATTTCATTAATAAAGTGCCAATGTTGCTTATTGTCATTGCAACATTAGCGCTGAGTGTATCTCTCTCCTCACGATCAGAGGAAACAGATATTAAATATTCTTCGATTTCTAGGCATTTTTCGAAGTTTTGTAGTGCCTTTTCATGCTTTCCTTGGCTTGCAAAAACACTTGCGATATTATTAAATGTGCTAGATATTTCAAGAGTGGATGATGATGACTACTACTACTAAATTTATAAGCATTTCTAGAAGCTTTCAAGTGCTTCTAAATGCCTTCCTTAGTGGAGTAGCGCCTGGCCGATACAGTTAAGCACGTTGGCGAAGTCAAGAACACTTTTAGAAGGAGAAGAGAGGAAAAGAGACTTTCCAATTTACATGCATTGATAAAAGTTTGACAAAGATTCTTAATACTTCCCTTAATCAAGCAAAGCAGTGCCAATATTGCAAAAAGCGGAAGCGAAAACAGTAGCAGCGCTTGCACTGAAAAAAGATTAGTAAATTTGCAAGCATTCCCGAAAATTTTGAAGTGCTTCGTCGTGTCTTCCTTCATTAAGCAAAGCATTTCCAATGTGCTCAAGTGTTGCAGCTATGCTTATACTTGTCACTTCTTGGCCTGCACAATAGAATGAAAAGATAAATTGTTAGATTTTTAAGCATTTCTTGAAATAATATAGCCCATCATTGTGCCTTCCTTAGCATAATAGTGCTTAGCCAATATTGCTATAAATTTATGCTGCTAATGCCGAGTAATAAGTTTTTTTTTCTTTTACCTTTTTTCTTTCCCAAAAAGGTTCCTCCTTCTCCTGCTCCTCCAGCCCCAATTTAAAATTTTTAAGAGCTTTGCCATACTATCCTTGGCGAAAAAAAGCACTACCAAGCCCGTTAAAAGTTGATACGAGCAGCTTAGTTCGTCTATTGGTGGCTTAGCAGCTGCTTTTGAGAAATTAAGAATAGCATTTTATGGCTTCGGCATATCTTCCAATTTCTGAATAAGCTTACGCTGCATAATATAAGTCAAGACTGCTATCACTTTTTCTAATTTTATCATATTTACTTTACTATACTAGCCCTTCTCTGTCCTAGAACAGTAAATTCTTCTCTTTTTCTTCCGCACTACTTTTTTAGAAAAAAATCTTATAAACTGCTTCTTTTATCTATTAAAAGTTTTAAAATTATTAGTGGCAGTCTTAGTCATTATAATCAGCTTTTTTAGCGCTCTCCTCTTACTTTTTTTAGCAAAAAAGCCGTGATAGAATTTTTTAGGCAAATTCAGCCCATTTTGAGCTTTGTTCAGCTGCCAGTGCTATGAATAATTCGGTACCTCCTCCTCCTCCTCCTCCTCCTCCTCCTCCTCCTCCTCCTCCTCCTCCTCCTCCTAATTATGGAGTAAGCAGATCCTGAATAAGCTAGCCCAATGCACAAATGCTGCTTGATGGAGGTGCGTTCAATTGGTTATTTGGGGAATTGCAGCAGTAGTAGCAGCCGCTATTGCTGCTGCTGCTGTTGTTGTCGTCGTCGTCGTCGTCGCTGTCTTAAATGAGTGAAATTACCTCTTCTTCATCTTTTTAAGCTTTGCTTGTAAAGAATCCATTTAAAAAAAATTTATAGTTGTGTTGGGTTGGATCAGCAGTATTAATCCAATTTTTTAAAGATATGTTGCTTGGCTTGATTTTATTAAGAGGAAAAATTCCATTTTATACCAAAGCTTATTATATATGAGATATTTATATCAATATTTGAAGAGTCTATTCAAGTGAAAATGCAACATTATACTATTTTTTTAAGCAAGCGAATTCATTTAGACTGGCATCTCCTGCTTACATAATTATTTCTTGGTTTTCATAATTGAATTTTTGGATTTCTAAGAATATTTCCCCAATAAGCCCTTTTTTGTATAATATTTCATGGGTATATATCTGGAGTCAATATTTTTTTTAGTTTGTTATTTTTTTTGTGATATAGAATTGTTATTTATAAGGGCAGCAGCATCCTTTTTGAAAAATTAGGCGTTTTTGCTCCTCTGAAATTTTTTTAATAGGAATTGTCATCTCACCATTATTTAAAGGAGGTATTTGTCTCTTTAAGAGGAAAAATCTGCCAGTTTCTGATGCTATTTCGCTGTTAAAGCTATTTTTTATTATTGTTGCAGTGAGGCCATCACGCAATGAAAATTCAGCAGAATTTGTGTTGTTATCTAGCAATATTTGTGCTTTATTTATTAATATTGCATCATCATCATCATCATCCTGCTCCTGCTCTTGCTCCTCTACCTTGAAATCATTTAATTAGCTATCAATTTACAGTAAATTTTCGAGCTTTTCATCTTCAGTTAATAGTAAATGCTCTATTTAAATATTTTAGAGATTTTCCAGAGCAGCACCTTTAAATAAAATTGCAATTAATAATTAAAAAACTTGTTAATTAAGCAATCACTTGAGCTTATGCATTTTATCAGTACTTTAAATCCGGATACTTCTTCTTCTTCCTCATTGCTGCCACCATTAATGCGCTCACTCTATCTTTTAGGCTGGATTTGCATTTCGTTGACTGCGAATAAGTCAATACTCTTCTCGTGCTTTGGAAAAAGATTCTTTGAATCTTATTCTAAATTTGTGAATGCTTTATTCTTCTTCGCATCCTCTTCCTCCTCCTCCTCCTCCTCCTCCTCCTTTTATACTATAAAAGAATTTGCTCTTGGTTTATTTAACTATTATCGCTGTTTCCCCTGCTCTTTTTGGCCCCAAAATATCAGCTTGCGTTTTTATTTAATTTAAGTGATTACATGCAGATTATAAGAAATGGATACCTTCCCTAGCTTTACTGCTTAATAAGATTGAATAATTCCTATAATTATTCTCAAATTTTATCCCTATTCTCTTAATTTTAAGCGAAAGACGCTGCTTATGTTACTACTATTTTATAAAATTTTGAAAAGTTTTTATAAAATTGTGCGTAATTTCAATATCAAATTGAAGATGATGTACTACTTAGACGTTTCTGTGAATAGACAGATAATAAATAAATAATATTAATAATTTTTTTTTACATGAACAGTTTCTATCAATTTGGTTGCCCTAGCCAATAAAAAAATTAATATTTACAGCCACTTCTAATTCAATTGCCAGTAAATCAATTAGCTGCGTGGCAATCTAAAGCTGTTTTTCTTGCTAAAAGTTTACTGAATTTTTGCTACTGCTAAATTCAAGATATTTTATTCCTTTTGGCTAAAGAAAAATGTTATCTATCATTTCTTGCTGCCATTGCAAGTCTAAATAGATAAAATCTTCTAATGATGATGATGATGACGACGACGAAAAAGAAGAAGAAGAAGAAGAAGAAGAAGAAGAAGAAGATTCTTCCAATTTCAGCAGTATTTAAGCTACTTTTTTAATTCCAACGCGTTGCATAAGCCTGAGGATTACATACATGCACTACTTTTTTTTTTTTTGCTTGAGGATGGCTGCTTCTTTTTCTTCTGCGTCCTCTTTCTCTTGTCTTCTGCTCATTTTTCGCTTAAGTAGCTCCTTCTATAGGAAGAAAAGTAAGTAGCTTTTAATTTTAGGCAAAATAAAATCGCTTATCTTTTCGTATTCTGCTGTTGCTGCTGAAGCAGCCACTTCTTCTTTTCCCATGCTTGGAGAATTAAAAATCCTCTCCTTTTTTGCTTTGCCTAATATTCTCGAATATGCACAAATCAAGTGCTCAAATATAAAAAAATCTTTGAGTGTTTGCATTGATTTCTTTATGAGTAAAAAAAGAAGTTATAAAAAATAAATGTGCTAAGCAACAAAAATTAATTATGATAAAGAAAGAAGTGTAAGCCTTTCAAACAATATGTACCACTTGCTCCAACATCATGATTGTCTCCAATGCTTACTAAAATTTTGGTGCTTGTAGAAGTGTGTCCAAGGTTCTATATAATTTGTTTGCCTTAGCAAAACTTTTTGCCTATAAGTGAGAAGTGAGGAAAAAATTTATTTGTTTACTTGTTTGCTTTGCTTAGCCCTTTTAAAACGCTTTACAAAAATGCACAGCAAAGCACAGGTGGGCTATTCGTGAATGATCTTGCAATCTCTAGGCAATTTGCCTGACTAATTTTATCTTTGTTTTCTAAATATTTTACCTGTTCAAAAACAGTCTTGCTTATTTATTTGCCCATCAGCAGTATTTCTAAAACTAGTTGCTGCTGCTGCTGCCGCTACTGAAAAAAAGACGCTGAGCTTTTATTGCTCTCCACAAATTAATGGACTTACTGACATGAATTTATTTAACATAAGTCAGGGTTCATCACTAACTTTGCTCAAAAGTAGGTTGTGCGTATGAAAGTTCTTACTGCTTTTGGGATTTAAAATTTTAAAATTTTAAAATTTGTCTGGGAAAAGAATTAAATTTATAAAAATAAATAAGCGAAGGAATTTTTAAAAGTGCTAGCAGCATCTGCTAATTTAACTAATTCCCTCTTAGCATCAGCCCCAACTTTTTATATTTTCATAGTAAGAAGAGCAGCTAAAATATAGCACTATTGCGGTGGTGGTGGTAGCAGGCTTTAACTCTGTTGGTCTTGGGGCCTAAAAAGTGTAGCGGGTTGGTTGGTTGACTGACTAAATTGCTGTACAATGCCAAGCATAATTAAGCAAATAATTTTCTTATTAGTTGAGAGCGTAAATTTCTGGCATTTTATCTTTTTTTAAGGAGAGAAGTAAAATAACAGTACTCAAGGACTAGACAAACAAACACCAACAATATACTTACTTATTTATGAATTTATATAAAACTGGGCAATAAACCATTTTATTTATTTATTTATTAGTCAATTAGGTAGTTAGTATATTTGCTTTAGTGGCCAAAAAAACTTTAGCCATTCAGCGCTTTTTTTATGATTTTTATGACTCTTATGACTCAGCCACTTTTTTAGCTGCTCTTCTATCGGTCTCGAGATCAATTTCACTTTTGCCATAAGGCTTGAAAATCTTTTTACTCATTTATTGCGCCTCCTTTAGGTTAGTCTATTTACTGTGGCTTTTTAAGTAATTGTGATGATTATATTTTACTGTACTATTATTTAAAAATTATGACAAGGATAACTCTTAAGAGCCGCTATCCTCTTCTGTTGTTCTTAGTCGTGGTGTAATAGCCTAATAGGAAATCTTCCTTTGTCGGGCCGCTTCCTCCTCCTCATCTAAAATAAAAATGAATAAAGAAATAAAAAGAAAAAGCTACTTTCCAAGTGCTGCACTTTCGCTTTCAAGTGCTCTATTTCAGTTCTCATTCCTTATATTTGGCTTTGTGCCGCATTGTGTTCTTATTCCACTTTTTTCAAATTCTGAACTATTTAATAAATTTACTACTCCAGTATGTACCCTTCAAAGCTGTCCATTTCTGCTTCGCTCTCTTATCCGCCAGCTTTGGATTTTTTGTTTCTCCCTTCTGAAAATTTGTTGTAATTAATAAAAACTAAGCAGCAGCCATTGTTATTGCTACTCAGAACTTTTTCTGTCGTCTGCCCACCACTACCACCTTTAATTGGAGAGAGCAAGAGAGATGGTGGAAAGAGTGGTTACTGCTGCTGTTGCTGTTGCTGCTATTTTGATGGAGAAAACTGCAAGCTTGGTGATTACCATTGCTCTTTTTCCTTTTACTCATTCTATGGGAGCAAAGAAGTGGCTAATAACTGAGATTCTTTGGGTAATAGCAAGTCGTTATTCAAAAAAGCTTTACTGCTGCTACTTTTCTCTTGCTTCTCGTTCTGGTTTTTTTTTGCGCCACTACTATTTTGCAGCTTAAAGGGAGTATTTAGGCTGCTATCTTATAGCACTAAATATTAATTCCTTTGTTAGCTCGAGCACTTAATGAAGCGCATTACTTTGTCGGATCCTTCCTTCTCAAAAAAGCGGAGTTATATACCAAGGCTAACACACTTTTCGTATTGCCTTGGAGAGAGTGTAATTCCTTAAGCTTTTGAATGCACTATATAGCATTCCCCATTTAGGGGATGAACATTTTTCGCTGCAGAGCTGAACGCCTAAATATTCGGGTTTTAGTTCTCAGCAGAAATATTTTAGCGGCGGCCTATTTTATTCAATTCCCCCAAGAATTAATGCTTTGGATCATTTAAAACGAAAATTGCTTTGAATAAATGCTTTCCACCATTAAATTGGGTTTTAGAAATCTCCTGAGAAAGGCTCAGTAATAAATTTTATCCATCAGTTGTGGGTGTTGAGGCAGAAGTTCTAGTTAGTAATTAGTAAGTAACTAAATAAGTAAATATGTAATAAATACTATTTTTTGTGCATATAGTATGGTAGTTGTTTTGTTGCAGTTCTTGTGAATTTATTGCAGCCCAATTTAATTTAATTTGGTTTGATTTGATTTGCGTGAGCAGGTTTGTATAATAATTCAAATTCAAATTCAAATTTAAATTTAAATTTAAATTCAAATCTAACTCATGCCTTTCCGCCATTATTCAATGAGTACAATTACCTCGCCAATTCCTTAAAGTAAAAGAATAAAGGCAACTAAGATTTCTATACTGCAAAATTTGCTTCATGATGTAATAATGCCTTCTTCTTCAAAGTCAGCAACCGTCATTATTATAGTATAGCACAAAACTTTGCTGTAATCACCATAAAACACCACTTCACATTTTTTAATTGCTAGTTATTTCTTACGCATACTCTTTAATTTTAAATTCTTGTAAAATAGCAGCACGATCATTTTCTACGATTTTAGCAAGAAAATATTTTGAGTTAGTGCTCATTTTATTAATTGCCAAAAATTTCGGTTACTGTTCATACAGCACTGTTATCTGGAATAGCTTATTAGTGTAAAAAAAATGAGCTGCTATTGTTGGAGTTGCTCAAGCGTTGTCTTCAGTGCTAATGATGCACTATTGCTTGCCTGCCATCCACGCTTTCCATCCACTCATTTTATGCGTGTATCCTATAAAGCTTTTTCTTGCATAAGTTTTTAATTATTTATCTCCTGTAATAATGCTTTTTAAAGCTAACATTTTTTTATTATTTAATGCCCGCCAAACGGCTATCCAGTTAAAATTAACCGGTTAATGAATTAATAATTGGCAAATAGATAAATAAATAAATAAAAATAATTTAATGATAAAACAGATGGATGATTAAACCCCAAAAAATGTTAATGAATAATTCATCCATTAGCTAAATAAGAAAAATTTTATGGAGAATTTGCAAACAGGCACAAACTATGACAAACTGTTGAAGCTTTTAATTAGTAGGACCCCCAGTTTAACTGAGTTTGAGCAACATGTAGGCCTTGAAGGCACAAAGAGCAGCAGTGATTGTTATCACCACTATTACAATTAAAAGCCACCTTAACTGCTTGAATAGTATATAGAAAAACATTTTCCTTATATAATACCAGAAATCAAGAGCAGGTCTATAAGTATTTACAAGCAGATTTACGGAAAACTTGTGCCACTTGTTTATTTGGAATTCTTTTAAAAGTAACTTTCAGCCACACTTGAAGAAGAAGAAGAAGAAGCAAAATAATTCAAAAACAGCAGCTGCACGCTGTTTGAAGGGAAGTAAAACTGTTGCTACGCAGCAGCCAAGCATTTTTTACGCATGAAAGCACAATTTTTTATGCTCAGCAAGTAAGAAAGTAGCCAAGATAGCTAAGGAGGAATATAGGAAAAGAAAAGAAACAAATGTTTTGCAGATTTGGTAATACAGCACCGATTAAGAAAAAAATTTTGTGTAGTCGAACTTAAGTACTCAAGCAGCAATTCTATTAGCAAACTGGCAGGCTCATACAAAGACTAAATTAAAAAATATATATAAATTGAAGGTTGTGTTGGTGTTGTTTTGGTGAATATGAGAAATAGTGATTCTTTGTTGATATATCCAAGCAATTGCGGCATATTTACTTAGTTTATGCAAATAACTATGAGCACTGGCCGCCAAGGAGGAGGAGGAGGAGGAGGAGGAGAAGAAGAAAAAGAAAAAGAAAAAGAAAAAGAAAAAGAAAAAGAAAGCAGTGGCCGAATTGATAATTTGTCCGTAAAGAGATTTCGACGCCGCAACTTTTTCAAGAAAAAGTTCTGGTACTGGTTTGCAAAAAAAAAAAAAAGCAAATAATTTTCTAAGAAAACTGAATTGAATACACAATAAAGCACAAGAAAAAGATAGAATGTGCCAAAAATACGAAATCTAGAATCCAAAAAAATCGTTGGAGATGATGATAATGATGATGGTTATAGTGAATTAGATTAATTTAGATTTAGTAAGACGAACAAATGATTATTCTGCTCATGTGTAATCCTTATATTTATTTTATTTTATTTAATTTAATTGAATACTGAATCAATCAATCAATCAATTTTGAAAAATGTTGTATACTCAGCGTGACTGATAATTTCTAAATCCATCTTTGCTAGAGGAGGAAAAATTTACCTTGTTTTCTCCCCTTCTTCTTATGCCTCATTTCCTGCGTTATTTAGCAGTTTTTATATTGTTTATGTGCCATTTGAGCAGTTAATTGCCTTTTCCTTTTTTAAAGAGTAATGCAAATTGGATATTCCACTGTAAATTAATCTATTTATTAAAAAGCTTTCTAATATAGCAGCAGCAGCCGCCGCCCTGAAAAGCACTTCTTTTCATCACGATGTGCTAAGCTATAAAGAGGCTATTGTTTTAGGTTTTTGATGTTTTTCATTAAAAATTTCTTTGCTGTGACTTATCTATTCTGATCTCTTAATTTCTCAACTAAATGCACAGCATTTTCATTTATTAGTTTAACCCATAACTAATTTTTTCTTCGGTTGCTTACACAGCCTTGATATTTTCTTCAACATCAGTGTTGCTGTTTTCAGTTCTGAGATATCATTTTCTGAGGCTGCAACTACTAAAAAGCATATTAACTTTAACCACTTACTAACCAAAGAAGTCTCGTAATGTGTTGCTTTTACAAAAATAGGAGGAACAAGAGAAAGACTTATTCATATTGGCGAGTATGCTGAAAAATAGCGCTTGCTTGAATGAACACAAACTGCTGACGCAAAAAAATATTCAAAATTGAATCATACTGCAGCCAATTTATCCATTGCCATAAAGTTAAGTAAACTGATAGCCAACCTCTGGGTTAAAGTGCATCAAATAGATAGATAGATAAATAGATGGAGGAGGAGGAGGAGGATAAGAAGAAGAAGAAAGATAGATATTCAATTGCCATTTCCGGAGAACGGGAGGTGAATTTTCGCTACTCTTGATGGGTAGCTTAAATATTGCAAGCTTTCAACAAAAAAAGTTTATTGGCTTATTTGAAAAAATTCTAATCAATAAAAAACTCCACTTTAAGCATTTCGCCACACAACTACCGCAGCGTTGAGCACAAAAATGGGGTCAACACTGAGCAGCAGTGAAAAGCAGAAATTCTGAAATATTTATGCGAGGTTACATTGTATATATTCTCCCATAGCCGATACCGGCCACTACTAAAAATTGTATTCGCCTCCTTGTTATTTATTTATTTATTTATCTGTCTATCTATCTATCTTTCTTTTTGCTAACCAATTAATAATAAAAACAAAATACCCACATTTTTTACTGCTTCTTTATTTCTTCTTCTTCTTCTTCTGTAAATAAATTTTTAATTAAAAGACAGATGCAAGATTTTTCTGACGAAGTAATAGAAAAATTTAGCTCAAATAGTAAGTTGAGCGTGTGCAAATTACACAAAAGTACCCCCTTAGAATACTTTTGCGTTACAGAGCCTTCAGTTTGTACGAGTAAAAGCAATTTGTGCTGCTCTGAATGTTTTGAGAAAGGTGAATAGCATGCTGGCCATTAAAAAATTCATTTAGGCGTTCTTTTATAAAGTTTTGAACAAGTTTCAGAGCAGTAACTTTCTGACTATAACAAGGGATTTCTTGTAATGTAGCAGCATCTCGAAGCTAGCGATACTGAATGGCGTATTTGCGAGGCAAATATAATAAAGCAGTGCGACTCATGAAAGCAAAAAGTTTAGGAGTGGCTAGAGGCAGCTGTTGAAAGAGTTTTGGCAGTCGTAAGAAATTTGGCCGGCTATAGCACTTTGCGCAGTAAAATTGAGATAAATAAGCAAAATATTGAAGAGCTCAAGAATTTAAAGCGCGAGTGCCAGGAAAATAAAATAAAAGAAATAACTAAGTCCCCATTTATTTTAAGAATCTTGAAGCAAACGGCAGCAACATAAAAAATCGACTTAGCAGAGTTTTTCCCGCAAAACTTTCTATCGAAGGCCACTTAAGGTAAGCTGCAGAAAGAATTAGAGCAAATTAACAGCATCTGGAAGAAGTATTCTATAGCAATGGACAATTACCTGGAAAATAAAATGAAAAGCAGTATTGACTCACTTCTGGTCCGCGCAAAAGATGCAATAGCGCTTTAGACATGTAATTAATTAAACAATAAAGGAATAGCTTAATTAATTAATAGTTTCAGACAAAGAAGATGAAGAGCTGAGCACTATTTATATATAAAGTTTCGAAAAAATATAAAGTTTGTTAGGAGAGAATTAGATCACATTTTACAGCTTTAAGTATCATTATCATTATCATTATCATTACCATAACAAAAATAACATATCCCTTCTTTCCAAAAATACATTGTTATTAATATAAAAGACAGCAGGCAAACCATGCTATATAAGAGCTTGGCAAAGCTTTTTCCACAAAAATTAAGGCAAAAAATGTGGCGATAAACTGCCTGTAATAACATCACCATCATCATCATATAATAATAATCCTCAACCCCCTCTGCTTGCAAGTGAAGTCAGGCTAAAATTTGGCTCCAATATTTGCAAATTCAGTTAGAGGAGGGAGAGGAGAAAATTTGCCCTTATTTATTTATTATCTAAAAAGCTCATCAAAAATTAATGATCTCTTCATTTAACAAATTGGGGTCAAGTTATTAAAGCTTTAACATTTAAGAAGTGTTAAATTAGAATTCATGTACACCCTCATAATTATAAATGAATGCCTTTAATTTTAAGAGCAGGCATTTAATATTATTATTTTTTTTAAAAAAATCGTAAAAGTTTCAACCAAATAACTAACAAAGGAGCCGAATACTTAGCTGAGTCGATTAATTTTTTAAAACAAGTTGAAGAACTGAAACTCTTTTTATCGTAAATATTACTACATTACTGTAAACGGCTTCTAAAATGCGCATTCTGTACAAAAGAGGAGGAAAAGAGGATCTACGCACTCTGCATATATATCCTCTTGCCCTCTTCTCATTTTTTTCTATTCAAAATAAATAAATAAATGAAAGGGCTAACAAAATTACAGAAAGTGGCTTGGCATCCCTGGCAAAAGCGCTCCCAAATTTGACTTTGCTCCAAGAATTTAATCTACAGATCGCGTGAATTTTTTACTTATTTATGCAATAGTAACCAATTTTTATGGAAAAGCAACAATAAAACCCGTGATCAGGGTGCTGTGGCATTATTTTAGTCCATATGGCAACTTAAAAATCTAAAATTCTTAACAATATCTTTAGAGTAATTATTAACATTAATCATAATTGCTTCTGCTGCTTCTTCTTCTTCTTTTTCGTCATTTTCAATGCACGAAACAAGGAAAACAGGCAATACATGCACATACATAATCTTTTAATTTGCTTATCTAATTATTTCCAAAAAAGTCGAACAGGTATAAGTGGTAAGGGACTAGAGCAAGCAAGCAAACTCATCAAATCCTCGAAACGTCTTGCTAGCTTCTAGATTTTTTTATAGTAAAGATTTAATCATCAAATAGCTAATTTCAAGTATTAAACAGAGAAAACAATTAACTTAATGATCATTCTGTATATTGGTTTGGGGCTGCAGTGGCAAAAAATCTTTAAAATTTAAGCCTTTTTTCATGTGACTTCACGTAAGCTTTGTTTTTTATTAATTAATAAATTTGCATTGCTTATATTTTGTTTTCAATATTCCTTGTAAGAAAAAATTGGTTATATATTATTATTTCTGCTACTGTTCTTATATTCTTGTTTACTTACCTAAAGGTAAAATTAGTTACTCACAAAGAATTCATGGCGATGTATCGCAAAAACTTGTATGGTGCTTCCAAAAATTGAGTTTATTCTGCTATAATTTGATTCAAATCAGTAGTATTCTAATTTTATTTAATTGTGTTTGTTTAAAAAAGGAGTGACAAAAAATTTCGCCTTTTGCCCTTCTCTTAATTAACTGTAAAAGGTGTAGAAACATTAGAAATGAAGACAGAAAAAGCAACGACAGCGTTGGAGGAGGAGAAGAAGAAGAAGACGAAGAAGATTAAATAATTTTATAATGCATTTTATCCAAAAAATTCTGTTCATGAAGCCTACCATAAATAAATTTGCTCTTGTGCATTTGTTCAATTAGTTTGAATATTTTCTGATATAAAAGATTTTTGTTTTTAATTCAATTCTTATCAAAAACTGGTTTTAAGCAGCAGTAGCAGCACTAAAAAGCGTGTAAGAGGTAAGGGAATTGCTTACCCTCTCGTTTTACGAGCTAGACAACCTATAGCACTTTTCTTTAAGGGTTTAGCAGTTTTTAATTTTCAAATATTTTTCTCAAGCAATTAATAAAAAAATTAGTGCATAAAAGAAGAGGTATCATACTCCTGATACCACTAATATTAAATAATCAGAAAAATCTGAATATAAAAGCTTTAGTATTTACTCAAACAAAAAATAAAGAAAATAAAGTAACAACAGATAAATAAAAGAGCTGGCAGTTATAATTAAGTCAACCTAATAATTTCATAACAAGTAATTAAGCTTAATTACTGGGTAGTTGCTCAGTGAGAGCTAGCTAGAAATTCTTGTTGCTATTGCCTCACGTATGAAGAGGTTTATTGGACTTAATTGGCTATTTTTTTCGTTAGCTTTATTTTAGCCTTAGCCTTGCGCTTGCTTTAATGCTACTTTTAACGGCATTTAATCGCTTTTATTTTGTGGTAGCAATCTTCCTCTTCCTCTTCCTCTTCCTCCTCGACTGATGTTTTTCTGTTTAATCCTTTTGGTTTGCTGTGCTTTTGGGCTGACCTTTTTTTGCTTTGCTTATCATCTTCTGATTGCTTTTGTCTTTTTAAGTAATAGCGCTTAAAATAGTATCCAGGTTTACCAATGATATGCTACCATATGTCAACGTTAAACAGCCAATTCCTTTCATTAAATTTAATTGCTGCACAATATGCTCTTATTATAAAGCTGCCTGCTTGTCCATAAAATCTTTGCGTTCCACGATCGAATTGCTATTTAATTGAGTAGTATTCGCTGCTCTGAGGTGAATATTGTCTGTTGTTATTGTCATCGTTAGCCTTAACAGCAGAATCTTTAAGAATAGCTTAACGCTACTATTTTGGGTTGGCCATTGAGATTATTTTAATTTACCATGCAAACTTTTCTCCAAACTTTTGCTTCAGCCATTTTTATTGGAAAATGGCTTGCTTTTCGCTATTGTATTCTAGTGTAATTTCATTAATTTATATCTGGAATATTTTTTCTATTTATTCTATGGCTTTTACAAGCAATTAGCCACCCAAAAATTCGTCACGCTTTCCTGAATGAATAAATATATATAATAAATATCTTATCTTCAATACAATAATTATATTTACTTTTTTCGCATATATTTGCATAGCAAAAATGATTTTTAGGTATTAGTGGTTGCTACTGCTACTGCTACTGCTACTGCTTCTACTTTTCTTCTTCTTCTTCTTTCTTCTTTTTCTTCGCTTTCTCTTTATTTAAAGCAAGCTAACAAGCTCTACAATATCTATTACCAATTTCTAAATGAATTATCTTTCCAGTCTTTTACTCAATTATTGGCATTATACAGTTTTAAGATGTAGAATTTTTAAAAAATTATTTCAGACTCACAATGACTGCTATTTGTGGGCTTCCTTAGCTTGAAAAACGCTCTGGTTTCTAAGTAGCTTCTTAAATGTATTTTTCAAAATTCGCAATTGAAAATTAATAGATTTTTTGCTCAAAAATTCTTTATATTTTGAGAAATTCGTGCTTCGACATTGGCTGAATTTCTGCAGGGCCCATTATTCCACAAAGATCAGCATATCCGCTCCCTGAATTTATTAACCCTTAAAAAAGCTAAAGGTCGATTTTCAGGCACTTCTGTTACTCACTCTTCTCTAAGCATTCAAATGATAAAATCTCATTGCAGACTAGCAGTCACAAATAAAAAAAATGAAAGAATGAAAGAAGGGATAAAATTTTCTTACTGCATTTAAATTTCATTTAGCTTCTGCTGGCTTTTCTTTAAAGCCCTCCTCCTTGAAGCTTTATGTTGCCTGATTCTTGACACACTTTACCATGTTAATAAACTGCATTTATAAATTTTTCTAACATTTCAATCCTTATTATCTAATTTCTTTGATGCATTGGCTCATCATCAGCAGCTTCTTCTCTGTTATAGGTAGTGGCCATTTCTTCTTCTTCTTCTTCTTCCTCCTCCTCCTCTTTTTTCTAAAAGCTTTTTTCTTGTATGCAAGTTTATTGCTTTTTTTCTTCTCCTTACTGTAGCAGCAAGAAAGAGGGGGAAAGATTTGTGCATTGCTATATATGTTTTTTGCTTCCTTATTCATGCTCGCCTGACGTTTCACTTTTTTACTTTCAAGCAAAATTTGAATTTTATAGCTAATTTATTTATACTTGTTTTGGTTGCATGCACGAGGTAGATAATTCTCTGATTGGAATCAAGTTAACTTTTACAGCCAATTCTTGATAGCAGTTGCTAAATTTGTTAAAAATTGCTAAAATTGCTAAAATTGCTAAAATTGCTAAAATTGTTAAATCGTTCAATTGTTGAGCGTCCCCATATTTTTTAGGAAATTTCCAGAATGATGTAAAAAGAAGAGAGGAAAAAAATAACCTAGAAAAAATTCAACTGGCTGGCTATGCGTTCTTCGAGGGTTTTGCCCGTATCTAATGCTTTCTGCTTGCAGGCAAAACGCCACTCGCCCAGTTTTTTTTTATGGCAACTAAAAATTGCTCTAAGCATACTGCCTCATGATTCATTGAATAAAAATTAGTCCAAGAGCTTTTTCTCTAAATATAAGAGGATTGCGATAGAAAGAGTAGCAAAAATCAAAGCTTACCAAAGGAAAATTGCGGCCTAGAGCTTTGCTTTTGCTATAGTATCTACGTTTTTAAGAGATAGCATATATTCTTTTATCAAGAGCTTATAAACAGCATTTTTTTATTATTTAAAGCATTTAGTTCAACTTTGATGAGGTAAAATAGTTAGCAAATATTTTTGATGGTGGTTGCCGTTTTTTTCCTTTTATTGTGATCAACGAAATAAGCGACAGAATTAAAATAAACAAATGCCTGCTACGTATAAAGGGTAAAGCGGAGTTATTTACTTTAAGCGAGAAAGCTAGCCAGTTCTGTAGCAGCAAAGAAGAAGGAAAAGATTTCTCCGCCTCCTCTCTCCCCCTCCCCCTCTCCCTCTCATCTTTTTCCTATTATTTAAGCATGAATTCTTTTGGTAAGTGATAAATGTTTATTGCTAGTCTAACCTGATCTGTGTGTGAAGTTGTCAAACTTTCTTTCGTTGTGAGTCATTTACTTCTCTACCAACTGTTCTCTAATTATAGGTCAAACTAAATCTCCTAATTATAATTTCCCTATATTTGGGGAATTAGTTTTCCGAATAAGATTGTTGTGTTGGGCTGCCACAAATGAAATAAATTATCATTATTCTAACGGAAACTATATTTCTACCGTTGGGCTTAGTTTAAATTTGAAAATTTAATATTTAATTTTAGGCCATTTAAATTGTGTTTGAAAAATAAAAAAAATAATTCTTCTGTTAATCAGTTAGTTAATTAGTTAGTTATTTACAACAAACGAATTACTACAAAAACACATGAGCAGATAAATAACACAACCACTGTTTACTATTAAAAATAGTGCTCGTAAAAAAAACTTTCACATATCTGCGCATCAATGCTAAGAAGAAAAAGAAAATTAAAGCTAAAATGCTGCTCACTCAAATTTTTCAGCAGCTATCTAAAAAGTAAGTAGCCAACTTCCTATGCTCCAAAAAGGAGAATAAAAGGGTCAGCTTAACAAGATAGAAGGAGACAATTTTGCTATTTAATATAGCAGTGGTAGTCATAATCAAATTTCAACAGGAGCAATAAAAAGTAGCTCTTTGCCACCGCAATTATTAAACTAAAATTCACAAGAAAGCGGATAAAATGATATAAGAGAAAAATAAGAAAATTTATAGTAATGGCAAGCAATTCGTGAGATATTTCTGAAAATAAAAGAAAAGGGCAGAATTTTTGCGTTGTGCGTGCTGGGAATTTTTTGTCGCTTTTTCGCTTTTTTTCCCTTTTCATTCATAGCTCTTCAAAGATTGCTACAAATAATTAGCAGCTATTAAAAAAATTAAATGCGAGTTTTTGGTGGCTTAAGTGCTGCTTCAAGCAAAAAAGTTGAAGTAGAAATGCAAACCGAAATAAATAAGGAGAATGAGAAGACTATTTTGCCACCAAAAATATTTAAAGAAGGTTTATTTACCTCGAAATATAGCCTCATTATCCTATTAATTATATTGACTGCTATTATTGTGCTCAGTGGAGGCTTTTATCGCTTTAATTGGCCTCTTCGTGTAGTAATTTTTTATTAATTAATTCACTAATTTTTTAGCTGATCTCTAATAAAGAATAGCAGCAGCAGCAGGAATATGGAAAAAAGTGTCACTTAAAATGCTTCAAAGGTATCAAAAGAAGAAGAAGAAGAAGAAGAAAAGATTATAAAATAAGTTCATTCGTGGCTAAAGAAAGATATCAATGTAGAGCTGATTAATTCATTTTTTAGTTAATTAATTCATTTATCTTTTTCAATCAGCTCGAAGAAGG
>WBZL01001257.1_pt1 | contig 27018 bp, 25 predicted proteins | sample 5204291 | NCBI WGS metagenome assembly WBZL01 (sample SAMN12344345, study PRJNA552823) | activated sludge metagenome | biome: Activated sludge suspended growth; feature: Nitrification reactor; material: Wastewater; isolation source: activated sludge from nitrification reactor of wastewater...
AATGTTGTATCTGTTTGCGCCTTGATACACAGCGCTACCTCTTCCAAATTTATACTGATACTCGATTTGCATATCTTTGATTGGTCTTGCATATAATGCTGCACTTGCTTTGATGCTTTCTGTTTGCTGGTCAGTCAAGTCTTTTTCTCTATAGCCAGGTGCTTGCACATGAATAGTTCCAGGAAATGCGTTTGGAAAAAAATCTAAATAGGCATTCAATGCTCTGAACTGTCGCGCAATTGCTGTGTCTTCATTGTATTGCAGTTTACGAACGACTGTACTTACATTCACATCAGTACCTATGTCTCCATATACATTGGCAATCGTATCATCAGCAATCCAGTCTTTAGCGCGAAAATAAGAACCACTTACTTTAAAGCCAAACACATCTCTTCCATATTTCTTTTTGCCGAAAGCGTTGGCATATCTAACTTGTGCATCGATAAGTTGGCGATTACCGCCTTTTATTTTCACTTGCAAATTTTTATAGTCGAATGGATTTTTTGTTTGCATGCTTACAATACCTTGAAATGCGTTAGCTCCATATAATGCTGAAGAAGCGCCTGAAATTATTTCTACGCTTTCTAAGTCTAAATCGTTTGCGCCTACTAAATTTCCGACTGGAAAATTTAAGCCTGGTGCTTGATTATCCATACCATCTATAAACTGCACAATACGAACTGGCGCAGTAGTATTGAAGCCACGTGTATTAAACACTTGAAAGCCCATACTCGTTGTTGTAATGTCCACTTCTTTTAAGTTGCCCAAGCTTTGATAAAAATTACCAGATGCAACAGATTGAATTTGTTTTGCATTAAGTTTTTGAATAGACGATGGCGAAGTTTGAATGCGCTCACTCAAGCGCGATGCGGAAATTACGACATCATTACTCATGCGTATTTCTTGTGGCGCTAAGGCTATTACTATTTTTTTATTTCCTTCCGTTACTGTTATTTCTTGCGTTGCATATCCTAGGTAGCTACCAATTACAACTGGCTGTCTAATATCTCCATGAATGATGAAGTTGCCATCAATGTCGGTTGTTGCACCAATAGTTGTTCCTTTAACAAGTATGTTTGCGCCAATAAGTGGTTCCTTGGTATTTTTATCAATAACTTGTCCGCTAATCGTAATTTCTTGCGCGTATAAATATATGTTTGAAAATAGACAAAATAATACTGTAAAAAATTTGAAAAAATTTCCCGTAGTGTGCATTGCTTAGATTTTATTGGTTCGTAAATTTCTTAGTTTATAGTAAATGACTTTGTTTGTTTTTGGTCAGTATTTTTTACATCAAAAATCTCCAGTAAATATTGCCCTTTCGCCAAGTCTTTCATGTTGAATGATTGATGTTCTACTATTTCTCTCGAAAGTATTTTCTCACCAATCATATTATACACATTTGCGATGTATTTTCCATTTTTACTAATAAAAACAGAGAATGCGCCATTACTTGGATTTGGAAATAAATTAATGTCCCATGTTGGTTTGGTGCTATTATTTTTCAACGCTGTTACTAAAGATGAATTTCCAAAGACAGGCAATTCAATTTGTGTTGGATACTGATCAGAAAATGCGATGCGTTGGACAGAAATACGAGGTGCATACTCAACGCCATTAAACATATATGTTCTGCCATCTGCTGGTTTTCGCCTAAAGAAGTCATTTGGTGTGATAGGCACGTTTGCGCAAGCTTGGAAACGAGGATAATTGCTACTAGATATCAGCACTTTAATTTTGTGTCCTTGTGCAAAGGTATATGCTATCGGATAACCTTGGAAATAATATTCATATATTTTACCGATATCGATATTGCTAAATGGTGCATTGTCATTTTCTGCACCAACGGCGATTGATTTAGCATATTCGCGCGCACGAGCATTTACAGCACCTTCCACAACAAAAAACTCTTTTCCATCTGGATATACATCTAAAATACGGACAAAGAAATCGCAATCGGTTGGGCCCGATGGTGTATTTCCAGGATTTGATTTTGCATATAATTTATATTTTGGAAAGCCGATAATACATAAAGAATCCTGCAACACATCAGTCTCGAATTTCAATACGCCTTCTCTGTCCATAGTAAATTTTGCAAAGTTTGTATCTGCCAAATTCATTTGGCCTTGTGCGTCTCGATCGCCTTGTGGCGTGCGTTCTAGCATATTGCCACCACCAACTGTAATAATTGGATCATCAGGATTATGAACATAAGTTCTATAACCTTCATCGCTTGTTGGTTTTGTAAAATTTAATTTTCCATTTTGATGCAAAAACATTGAATGCCATTGCACACTTGGCGGTGGAAATGTTTCAGAGCCCATCCAATAATTTCCTGCATACGACACCGTGCCATCATCGCTTGAAGCACCTGTAACATAATAGCGAATACTCGGTATTGTCGTATAGTCATATTTAGGAATTCCAGTAAATGCGCCATTCGAACCAAAGCCCTCGATAAGTGGTCCCATATCTGGCAAATCAATTTTAAACGGAATAACTAAACCACTGCTTCCACCTAATCGAACTTCTACTGGTACTTGTTTCAAATTATCTTGTCCAAGAATGAAGTTCAATAAATCCGCAAATTGAATCTTATAATCTTCCGAAGGGAAACGCACTTCTAATTGTGGTAATTGAGGAAGTGGTGCCTGCCATTCACTTGTTTTGGAAATTAATACTTTCGGGTCGCCTACTTTATTGTAACCATTATCATTCAAATTATATCTGAACCAGCTTATCAATTCTGATTTTGCTAATTCAGCAATATCTAAATCTTCAAAACCTCTGATATTGGTAATATCTATTTTGGTGATATCTGTCACATTTTTTGGATATACTTTATCGCCTGTTTTTGTTGAGGCAATGGTTTGATGTGCCCATGGACCGATTATTATTTTTTGGAGATTCTTTTTCTGTGTTATATTATCTTGGATAAATCTGTGTGTTTCTAAAGAACCATCTACAAAAATATCCCACCATCCTGCTACATGAAAAGTTGGCACTTCGATATTTTTATATCTTGAATAGGCGCCATTTTTTGCGCCTTCTCCATTAATATCTACTGGTGCTTTACTGGCGTCCATGTCACTTCTTCCAATAGAATTTGGATAATAGCCAGCTGGACTATTTTCGTATTGCACAGTAACAAAGTGGTCAATTGCTTTATTAGATGCTTCAAATTTATCTACTGTATTATAATCTTTTGAAGAATGAATACTATCGTTCAAGCCACTGTCTATATTCCATAAATCGTCACGCGTATCTTTAATTTGTCCACGCAACCAACCTGTTACTAAGCCATCTCTAAGGCAGCCATTTTGATAACCTGTACTTTTATAAAACTCCAATGGCCCTACTATTGGAAACATTGATTTTAAACCCGGTTGTGAAGGATCAATTTTATGTGCTGCGGCGGCCTGCAATTGATTGTAACCCAATGCTGATGCACCAAAGCTACCAATTGAGCCATTGTATAATAAATCTGTAGTCTCAAAATTGCCATCTCTATTCAAATCATATTTACGAACCAATTGATTTTTAATAAATTCAATCGTATTATAACCATCTTCATGATTGTTGCCATTTCTTGGATCGCTGGCATCTGTGATATCTAAAACATGTTTGTAATTGTGATAAGGCCATTTTTTCCAGCTATCAGAATACAAAGGCAGATATGCACCTTGTGAAGTGTATCGTCCACGCATGTCTTGCACCGCACCTGCATAACCAAGTAATGCCATGGCTGCACCTTCTACAGCGCCATCTTTATCATAAGGTGTGCGCTCCAAGATAAGAGGTAGTTGATATGGATTAGGATTAGGCACACCATTGATAGAATCATATATTAGATATTGCTGGCCTTTTTTTAGTAAAACAGCATAAATAGGTATCTTAATTGGCGGAAATGGATCTGGCAATAAGCTGAATGTCAGTGTATCATTATAAACAAAACTATCTTGCAAAATAGGCAGATAAATATCGGTCATTAATTTTGTACCATCTGGCATCGTAAACGGAACTTGCGTACAAGTAGAGAAGTCAGTAATGTCATCTAACTTACCGTTGATTTTACTACCAGGAATTTCAGAAGCGCCTGGCGTTGGGAAGTATTTTGTTTGAGAGAAAGAAAAAAAAGCAATAGAGATTGCTGCGAATAGCAGTAAGATTTTTTTCATAATAGGACAGTTTTCACACTAAATTTACATTAATTATTCAATAAGTTAAACTTTGTTAAGATTTTTTTTTGACCTTGTGGCTTGATTTTATAAAAAAAATGGAAACAATACTTCAAGATATATCTATACAACAAGCGCTAATAATCATTTTAAATTTGATATTAATTGAGAGTCTATTATCAGTGGACAATGCTGCTGTATTGGCAACAATGGTGATGGATCTACCGAAGGAACAACGCAAGAAAGCTTTGAAATATGGTATTATCGGCGCTTATGTATTTAGAGGTATTTGTTTGGTACTAGCCGCTTGGCTTGTAAAAATATGGTGGCTAAAAGCCTTAGGCGGACTATACCTATTATATCTATTCATTGATTATTTTAGGACAAAAGCCACACCGAAGCCAGAAGATGATACACTCAATAAAGAAGAAAGTTTCATCTACAAATATACGCTTGGTTTATTCGGAAAATTTTGGTCTACTGTTATACTTGTCGAGATCATGGATTTGGCATTTTCTATAGACAATGTTTTTGCAGCAGTCGCATTTACTGACAATATCTATTTAATCTGGACTGGCGTATTTATAGGCATATTAGCCATGCGATTTGTAGCACAGTCGTTTGTAAAGTTGATGGAAAAATATCCATTTTTGGAGAAAGCGGCATTTATTGTCATTGGAATATTAGGTGTAAAGCTATTGCTTTCCATACCTGCACATTATTTAAAAGACAGCACTACATTTAAATATATTGAATCAGAACATTTTGATTTAATCGTTTCAATAATAACGGTATTGGTATTTTTCTTGCCTGTAATTAGCTCCATTTTATTTAATTATCCAAAAAGAAATCTATCGGCAAGTAATGATGAGCAAGAGCAATCTGATGAAAGCTAGATCGTTTGATTTTTTATTTTTTTAATTTATCAGAAAATACTTTCTCAAATTTTTCAAGTTTAGGTTGAATCACGTATCGACAGTATCCTTCATTGCTATTGTCGTTGTAATAATTTTGATGGTAATCTTCAGCAATATAAAAAACATCAAATGGCTCTACTGTGGTAACGATTGGCGTTGAATAAACTGATGCCATATTTAATGCATGAATAATTTCTTCCGCTTCCTTTTTTTGAGTTGTATTATGATAAAATATAGCCGATCGATATTGTGTGCCCACATCGTTTCCTTGTCGATTTAATGTCGTTGGATCATGCATGGTAAAGAATACTTTAAGTATTTCAGCAAATGAGATTACAGAGCTATCATAAGTAAGTTGTATTACTTCTGCATGTCCAGTCGTTCCAGTACACACCGCTTTATAGCTTGGATTTTTTACTTGTCCGCCACAAAATCCAGAAGTAACCTTTTCTACACCTTGCAATCGTTGAAAAATCGCTTCTAAGCACCAATAACAACCGCCAGCTAAAGTTGCGGTATCCATTGCTGACGATGATGAGTTTGCAGTAGTATTCATAGTCGTTTGTATTCTAGTTTTTTTGGAATTATTTTCATTACATCTATTGCATTGAATTAAAAACAACATACAACAAAGTGTAGTTAATATTTTCATAGCATACACATTTGAGATAGCAACAAAAAAAACTGGCGTTTGTTTATTTTAGGAATTGATAAACTAAAAGAGAAACAAGATATGCTGTACCTGTCATATAGGCGAACTGTATTGCTGGCCATTTCCACGATTTTGTTTCTCTATAAACTGCTGCCAGCGTGCTCATACACTGCATAGCAAAAACATAAAACAATACCAGCGATAAAGCTACGGCCATTGAAAATACAGGTTGACCATCTGCATTTTTTTCTTGTTGCAATTTCTGTTTTATCGTCAAGTTATCCGCATCTTTCCCTATAGAATATAAAGTTGAAATAGTGCCTACAAAAACTTCGCGTGCCGCAAATGACGTAATGAGTGCAATACCAATTTTCCAATCGAATCCTAATGGCTGAATAATAGGCGCTAAACATTTTCCTAAATGACCAGCATAAGATGCTTCTAATTTTTTTGAAGCAATATGTAATTGTGTTGTCGCGCTATCAGCTTGCATTAATGATGACTCAATAATGGCAGTATTTTCAGCAGTTTTCATGGCAGTGCTGGGTCCAAAGCTAGCCAAAAACCAAAGGATGACTGACACGATTAATATTATCTTACCAGCGCCAAAAACAAACGAACTTACTTTTTCATATAATGTAAAAAATACATTTTTCCAATGTGGTTTTCTGTATGCAGGCAACTCAAGCATCAAGAAGGAAACATCTGTAGATTTTAGTACTTTTTTAAAAACCAAACTTGCAATTAATGCAGATACAATTCCAATTAAATAAAGCGCCATAAACACTAAGCCTTGTGCATTAAAAATTCCAAGCTTATAGCTCGGCACGATAAAGCCTATCAATACTGCATAAACAGGTATTCTCGCTGAACAACTAATTAATGGTGTTACCATTATGGTAGTCAAACGTTCCTTCCAATTACTTATTGTTCGCGTGCTCATAATGGCAGGAATAGCACAGGCGCCACCAGAAATGAGCGAAACAATACTTCTTCCATTTAGCCCGAACTTTTGCATAATATGGTCAAACATATATACAGCACGAGCCATATAACCCACTTCTTCTAATACGGTAATTATTAAAAATAAAATCGTGATTTGTGGCACAAATACAAGCACACCGCTTATACCTGGAATGATGCCTTCGGTCAACAATCTTGTAAATAAATTATCTGGTAAGGATGCTTGTAAAGATGCAGCAATATTGGCGAATTGCAAATCAATCCAATCCATTGGAAATGCAGACCATGCAAAGATGGCTTGAAAAACAAACAACATTAAACCGAAAAATAAAATAGGTCCAAAATAATTATTAGTTACAATACGGTCAATTTTATCCGTTAGCGTTTTTGCATTATCAAATGAACGTTTTAATACTTTATTGACAATCGGTACAAATGCGTTGTAACGTTGCATAATTTCATCTAGCTGATTATTGATAGGATTAAATTGATGCTTTGTATTAATTTGCAGTAATTGTTGTTTTATATTTTGTACTAAAAACGTTGAACGTTTCGCATGGTGTGCTAATAGCAATGCATGATATTCGTTTCGCACTGGCAAAAGCAGAGCGACATCTTTTGCTATATTTTTTTCTTGTTCATTAATTGTATAAAAAACTTGGCGATTGCTAATTGGCTGTTTCAATAAATTAATTGCTTTTGATTTTAACAGTGCCATGTTTTCACCAGTTCTACCATTAATTTTTATGACTTCAATTCCTAATGCTTGCGACAATATTTTTTCATCGCAATACATATTTTGCTGATCTGCAATATCATTCATATTTAAACCAACAACTATCGGAAATTGCAAATCAGAAATTTGTGTAAGCAACAATAAGTGTCTTTCTAAATGTGTAACATCTAAGATGTAAATAATAGCGTCAGGAAAATCTCTGTTCTTGCTGTCAATCAATGCGTGTACGGCAATGCGCTCATCTAAAGAAGTTGGATACAAGCTATATGTTCCTGGCAAATCAATGATTTCAAGGTTTATAGCATTATCTTTTATGATACCACTTTTGCGCTCAACAGTAACGCCGGGAAAATTTCCTACTTTTTGGCGCAAACCGGTTAGCTGATTAAACAAAGAAGATTTACCTGCATTTGGGTTGCCTAATAGTGCTATTTTATATTTTTGGACGGACATTATGAGGCAGAAGTTATGAGTACATTTTTAGCTTCATTGACACGCAAGGCCAAATAATGATTATTGATTTTGATATAATATGCGCCACCAAAAGGTGCTTTATGTAACAAAGCCAAAGTAGTTCCTGGCAGCAAGCCCATTGCCATTAGCTTAGCTGCAATTTGGCCATCTGCAAATGCTGTTATCAAAGCACTTTCGCCTATTTGTAGTTGTGTTATATTTTTTTTATCTGTCAAATTATTTAGATTAATTCCGAATAGCAAAAATACGTGCTTATTCTTATAAAGATGCATTTTAGTAATTTGATAACAAAGATTACCTAAGATTGGTGATTATCAGCATACAAAAGATAATTATGCATTTTATTTAGGCGCCCTTTTTATTAATAAAGCTGCGATAATACCAAAAATAATATTTGGAATCCACACAGCAATTAAAGGATCAAGATTGCCTTTTGTGGCAAATACAGTTGAAAATTGTTGAATGATAATATATGCACCACTCAACAGCATACCAGCAACAATGTACAAGCCCATTCCATTACGTACTTTTTTTGTAGTCATCGCTACAGCAATTAAAGTTAAAATAATGGTAGAAAAAGGAATGGCCGTTCTTCGAAATTTTTCAACTTCATAGATTTTCACATTCTCATTGCCTTTATGTTTTTGGTCGATGATAAATTGTTTCAATTCTTTTGTCGTCATCGTTTCGATATCATAATTCTGTTTTGCATATTCTTTTGCGGTCACAGGCAATGCCATAAGTGAGTCCATACCTTTTCCTATACTATCGCGATTGCCTAAACTTTTTCGAAATGTCCAATTGCGCATTCTCCATTTTTTTGCAGTTGTGTCCCACGACATATTTTCGCTTGTGAATTTATAGTGTTGTACTTTATTTTTAATTTCTTCTAAGGTGAATTTAAAGCCTGTATTAGCGTTGATATCGAAAGATTGTGTGTATATAAAAGTATCTTTTCCTATTTGAAAATGATAATTGATATCTGCTGAGCGTTGATTTTTTTTTGATGCGTATTGTTCTTCAAATTTAATTTTTACTTTGTTATTTTTTGGTAGCAGCTCATGATTATAATAATCAAATAACATTGCTAATAAAACAGCCGTGAATAGATAAGGAAACAACAATCGATAAAAGCTAACACCACCATTTAGCATACAAATGACTTCTGTGTTTGCGGTTAATCTCGATGTAAAATATACCACTGAAATAAAAACAAAAATCGGAGCCAGCATCAAGCCTATCCACGGAATAAAATTCAAATAGTAATCGACGACGATAGCATGTAAAGGCGCTTGGTTATCGATAAATTCGTCAATCTTTTCAGTAATATCAATCACGATTGCGATGGCACTCAACAAGAATATTGCAAAGAAAAATGTGATGAGAAATTTTTTGATGATATATCTGTCGAGTATTTTCATTCGCGGTAAGAAATGGAATATAATTGTGTGTTTTGTTTTATAATCTAGTACTTAATTTTACAATCATTTCGTTTTTCCAAGTGGTAAATGTACCTTCTTTTATTTTTTCTCTAGCTTGATTTACCAACCACAAGTAAAAAGAAAGATTGTGAATACTTGCGATTTGCGCTGCTAAATATTCTTCGACAACAAATAAATGTCGCAAGTACGCTTTGGAGTGTTTTTGGCTCGTAGAAGCAGGCACATTTATATCGATTGGCGAGAAGTCATCTTTCCATTTTTGATTTTTAATATTAATAATTCCTGCTGTAGTAAACAACAAACCGTGTCTTGCGTTTCGAGTAGGCATTACACAGTCAAACATATCAATTCCGAGTGCAATAGACTCTAAGATATTGGCAGGTGTGCCAACGCCCATTAAATAACGAGGTTTGTCTTTTGGTAAAATGTTGCATACAATTTCTGTCATTTCGTACATCATCTCTGCGGGCTCGCCTACGGCGAGCCCGCCAATCGCATTTGCCGGTCTGTTTTGTGCTGCAATAAATGCTGCTGATTCCTTACGTAAATCCGTATATACTGAACCTTGTACAATTGGAATTAAAGTTTGCTCGTAACCGTAAAGTGGCTTCGTTGTATCAAACCGATGAATACAACGTTGCAACCAATCATGTGTAATTTTTAAAGATTTTTTTGCATACTTATATTCGCAAGGATAAGGAGTGCATTCATCAAATGCCATTATAAAATCGGCACCTATGATACGTTGTGTATCCATTACATTTTCTGGTGTAAATAAATGTCGACTGCCATCAATATGCGATTGGAAGGTAACGCCTTGTTCATTGAGCTTTCTACGATGCGACAAAGAATATACTTGATAGCCTCCACTGTCTGTCAATATTGGCTTTTGCCAAGTATTAAAAGCATGCAAGCCGCCAGCTTTTTGTAAAATTTCTAAACCAGGACGCAAGTACAAATGATAGGTATTGCCTAATATAATTTGCGCTTTTATATCTGTTTCTAATTCAGTAAAATGTACCGCCTTAACCGTGCCTTGTGTGCCAACAGGCATAAATATTGGCGTTTCAATGTCACCATGCGCTGTACTTATTTTTCCAGCTCTTGCTGAAGAATGTTTGTCTGTATGTAATATTTCGTATTTCAAAAAGCAAAAATTAAAAAACAAAAGTACGACAAAAACCTTACTTTTATAAAGTGAAATTTATGATGCTTTTTTTTATTTGCTGCGTGCTATTTCAGGTAATTTACCAATGCATACTACTGTGCGCACTCATTAAAAAGAAAAATAAAATCATTGCACCTTTGCAGCAATTTCCTTCCGTAAGCATAGTGATTTGTGCAAGAAATGAAACAGAAAATCTAACCAAAAATTTACCTTTTATATTCCATCAACAATATCCTGACTTTGAGATTATATTAGTTGACGATGGTTCTGATGTTCCTATACAGCTACAGCACGAGCGATTAACGATAATTAAAATTGATAAAAATGAGAAGATAGGAATAGGAAAAAAATATGCTATACAAAAAGGTATTTCACAAGCAAAAAATTCTTTGATTGTGTTGACAGATGCTGATTGCAAACCGCTTTCAAATAAGTGGATTACTTCGATGGTAAATGGCATAAGTGACACACATAAAATCGTACTTGGCATTTCACCATATCAAAAAACAGATACTTTCTTAAACGGCATTATCGAATACGAAACAGCACAAACTGCGTGGCAATATTGTGGTTTTGCGTTATTAGGAATGCCATATATGAGCGTAGGCAGAAATGTAATTTATGATGCCAAATTATTGAAAAGTAAATCTTGGTCGACACAAGAATTTGCTATTGCTTCTGGTGATGATGATTTGGCGATACAATCTTTGTCAACGGCAGGAAACACTAGCGTTTCCTTATCGCTTGACAGCTACACAATAAGTGAAGCTAAGCAAACTTTAAAAGATTGGTATCGACAAAAAATACGACATTACGAAAGTGGACATTTATATAAATATGCTCATCAACTGGTATTAGGTGCCTATCTAGTTTCTAAATTTTTGATGTACTTTTTATGCTTAATCATAATTATTTCATGCTCTGTTTTTTCACTTTATTTTCTTGGCATATTAATAGGCTATTTTATCATTATTACAATGTTTAATTTTCAATTGCACAAAAAATTTCAACTTAATCACCGATGGTATTTTTCTGCCATTAATGATATTTTATATAGTATCTTCACTACTGTATTTGGAATTATTAGTTTCATTAAATCTACAAGAGATTGGAAATAAACGACGCCAATAATATTGAAGAAAACTTGTTGCTCGCCGCTAAAAATGGCCATCAAAAAGCTTTTACTGCTTTAATGGAGAAATATCAAAAGTCTGTCTATCATCTCATTTTAAAAATTGTGAAATCGCCTGAAGACGCTGAAGATTTAACGATTGTGGCATTTTCCAAAGCCTTTGACCATATTGATCAATATTCTGCTGATTATGCTTTTTCTACATGGCTCTATAAAATTAGTTCAAACACTTGCATCGATTTTTTGCGCAAAAAAAATGTACCAAAAATATCTTTAGATGATGAAGCAAAAAACATTACAGACCATCTAAAATATAGTACCAACAGCACACCTGAATATGACATGATAAAGGCGCAGCGCATCGACAAATTACAAGCAGCAGTAAACACACTTGATACTGTATTTTCGCGTGTACTTACTTTGCGCTATTTCAAAGAATACAGCTATGAAGAAATGGCCGAAGAATTAGGTGTTTCTGTCGGCACAATTAAAGTACAACTACATCGCGCTAAAAAGAAATTAATGGAAAATTTTAAAACAGAAATAGAGAGTTGGTAATGAAAAAACTATTTCACTACTGTCACTTTATGAATAGTAGTAAAATCATTGTTATAAATCTTTAAAACATAAGTCCCTATTGGCAATTCTGTCATTTCAATCAAGGTATCATCAGCAGGAATTGAAGTAGAAAAAACGAGCTCGCCAATCATATTGAATAATTCTACACTATACATTTTGTTTCTAGTTTTTGGCAATCCTTCAATCGACAAATAATTCTGTATTGGATTTGGATAAATATTCACTTTTGAGTGCACTTGATTAGCAATGCTAGTCGTTCGTGAGCAAATTGGCGAACTCAACATTTCAGTTCTGATTTCATCAAATACAAATCTCATTTTTGCAATTTGTTGTTTTGTAAACATCACCAAACATGCATCATCAGAATAATCCATATAGTTTTGATACATTACACCTGTGGAGGAAACTGTGCATCCATCAACAAGAACGCCGCTTGGACATCCTGCCGTAGCACCAAATTGATTTGGCGTATCGTCAATTCCGTCGTCGTCGTCGCAACTATTGTTGTCATCGCCCCAAATATGTCTAAGGCTCAACCAATGACCAATTTCATGCGTAGCTGTTCTACCATTATTGTACGGTGCTTTAGCTGTTCCCATTATACCAAAAGCAGTAAAATTCAATACTACGCCATCTTCGTTCGGCGCATATTCAAATGCCGTCGGATAGGTCGCAAATCCAAGCAATTGCTTGCCTAAATTGCAAACCCAAATATTCAAATATCGCTTTGTATCCCATGCATCAACGCCTCCTAAAGCAGCATATTTCATATTGCTTTCGTTGCCAAATTCTTGTAGGCTTGTATAAGTACGTGTAATGCCAGACACTGCATTGCCAATGGGGTCTTCTTTAGCCAGACAAAATTCTATGCCTGCATCGCCAGACAAATTATAAAATGCATGTGTCGATGCCAATTTATCTGTATTCAAATTTCTAAAATCCTTATTAAGAATATCAATTTGAGATTGAATTTGCGCATCTGAAATATTTTCGGTTGCTGTATTATATATGACATGTACAACAACAGGAATTGTAATTAAGGATGATATCGAGGAATTTCTATTTTGAATATTATTTTCTTGCCATTGTCTAAATCGCTGGTCAAATGCAAGCCGACCAGACATTACATACTGATTATCAATGGTTTTATTAATAAAATTGAATTCCGTAGCGCATTTTATAGAATCTTGATGTGAAAATGAAATAAAGGATTTGGAAAATACCAAAACCAACAAAAAAGGTCGCCATTTAGGAAAAAACATGATTAAATGTACTGATTTACTAACAATTACAATAAGATTTCCACGAAATTATCATTAAAAATTACCAAATCTTTATATGTTGACAACTTTAAAAGGTAGATTTTGAAAAACAGCTACTTAGCCGTATTTTTGCACCGCATTTTAAATCAAATATACTCATTATATTATGGCAAACGTTGGTAAGATTACCCAAATTATCGGTCCGGTTGTGGACGTTACGTTCGGCGGCGAAGGTGCTTCACTGCCAAATATCTTAAACGCATTAATAGTAAAAAAAGACGATGGCTCTGAAGTGGTGTTGGAATGTCAACAACATTTAGGAGAAGACAGCGTACGTTGTGTAGCTATGGATGCAACAGAAGGTTTAACTCGCGGTGCAGCAGTTACCGATACTGGAAATCAAATCACGATGCCTGCCGGCGAAGCGATTAAAGGCCGCTTATTCAATGTTATCGGTACAGCTATCGATGGTATTGGTGAAGTGAGCAAAGAAGGCGGTTATTCTATCCACAGAAAACCACCTAAATATGAAGACTTAGCCACTTCAAAAGAAGTACTATTTACAGGTATCAAAGTTATCGACTTAATTGAGCCTTATGCAAAAGGTGGTAAAATCGGTTTATTCGGTGGTGCTGGTGTAGGTAAGACGGTATTAATTATGGAATTGGTAAACAATATCGCAAAAGGTCACGGTGGTTTGTCAGTATTTGCTGGTGTAGGTGAGCGTACTCGTGAAGGTAATGACTTATTACGTGAGTTCTTAGAATCAGATGTAATTAAATATGGCGAAGCTTTCAAACACTCTATGGAAAAAGGAGATTGGGACTTAGCTGCAGTAGATAAAACAGCATTATTAGAATCAAAAGCGACCTTAGTTTTCGGACAGATGAATGAGCCTCCAGGTGCTCGTGCTCGTGTGGCTTTATCTGGTTTAACTATTGCAGAGCAATTCCGTGATGGCGATGGCGACGGTAAAGGAAAAGACATCTTATTCTTCGTTGATAATATCTTCCGTTTCACACAAGCTGGTTCTGAAGTATCTGCTTTATTAGGTCGTATGCCTTCAGCGGTAGGTTACCAACCAACATTATCTACAGAAATGGGTTTGATGCAAGAGCGTATCACCTCAACTAAATCTGGATCCATTACATCAGTACAAGCTGTTTACGTACCTGCAGATGACTTAACCGACCCTGCTCCTGCAACTACATTTGCTCACTTAGATGCAACAACGGTATTGAGCCGTAAAATTGCAGAGTTAGGTATTTATCCTGCGGTAGATCCATTAGACTCAACATCACGTATCTTAGACCCTCAAGTAATTGGCGAAAGACACTACAATGTTGCACAACGCGTAAAATCTATCTTACAACGTTATAAAGAATTACAAGATATCATCGCCATCTTAGGTATGGACGAGTTGTCTGAAGAAGATAAATTAGTAGTACACCGCGCACGCCGTGTTCAACGTTTCTTATCTCAACCTTTCCACGTTGCAGAACAGTTTACTGGCTTGAAAGGTGTATTCGTTTCCATTGAAGATACATTGAAAGGATTTGAAATGATTATGGATGGTCAAGTAGATGAATATCCAGAAGCAGCATTCAACTTAGTAGGTACTATCGAAGATGCCATCGAAAAAGGTAAAAAATTATTAGCTGAAGCTAAATAATAAAAACAAAGTATTCATGGGTTTAATAACAGCATCAAAACTGTTATTTCGCTCACCAAATCTTAAACACATCATTATATGACACTTAACATACTGACGCCAGAATTAAATGTATTTTCAGGAGAAGTAGATTCTGTACAGCTTTGTGGCAGCAATGGAAAGTTTGAAATCTTAAATAATCACGCACCAATGATTGCGAGCTTGGTAAAAGGTACGGTTCGCATAAAATCTGCTGCTGGAAAACAAGAATTTAACCTTAAAAGTGGTATAGTTGAAGTATTAAAAAATAATGTTTCTGTTTTAACAGAAGGCATTATCGAATAATATTTTCACTATAAAATATTATAGAAAGGCGATGCAAGTGCATCGCCTTTCTTTTTTTTAGAATAAAAAACAAACCAATTAATTGTAAAAAACGACCGAATACTCATTCGTTCCAGCAAATGGCATATTTAACTTGACAAATCGACAAAACAAGTGCAATTTATATGCAATAAAATCTATGATCTATGAAAAATGGTACAAAATTGATAGACATAGGAACCCGAATTATTGCCGCTGGAATATTTTCCTATTCCGCATTTATGAAACTTACTGCTGCTCCGGCCGCAGTGCATATTTTCCAACGCATCAACATGGAACCTGCTGGAAGATTTAGTGTTGCAGGTTTAGAAATTCTTGCCATTATCTTGTTGTTGATTCCAAAAATGGCATGGCGTGGTGCATTGCTTGGCATGGTTTTAATGCTCGGCGCAATTGTAGTACACATCATCACCAATGAATTTGATGTGTTAGGCGACGGTGGACTGATGTTTGCATCTGCCATTGTCGTATTCTTTAGTTGCATCAGTATTTTGCTCTATCAAGCTGACATGGAAACTTCTGTTACTGATATTTAGCTTTGCGCTGGTACATCAAAAGGAAACATAAATTAGACAGGAAAAACAGGGCACTTAGCACAACAATAATATGTTGATGTGTCTGTAATTGCCTAAATGCATGGAAATACGATGGTAATCCTGCAAATAAAATTAATACACCTAAACAAAGTCCGGCCGCAGTAGCTGGACTTTGTTTCATATATTGTTGCACTAAAACCAAGGTAATAGGAACAGCACTTTGCAAAAAGAAAACACCAATACCAAATAGAACAATATTGGATTTATCGACATTTAGGCAAATGACAGCACCAATAATACTTACATACATAAATTTTTTCCACCCAACTCTATCGGCGATTATTGCTCCTGATAATTTTCCGGCACCAGCTGAAAAACCTAGTACTAAGAGCCACGTTTGTTGATTAAAACTCATCATGTGTACGACATTCCAAAATAATGAACGTACGGCTATTGTCATTAACAATAAGAGCATGACCATATCGTGTGTGTCAAGTATTGTATCTGATGAGTGTGCATTCACTTTTTTATTTTCGTAGGAAGGAATTTCTACATACATTAACCATAACAACAATACGACCAATGGCAAGATAAACAAATAGAAGTAGTTGAAATCAATACTTCCTAATATGCCACCACATATTAAACCTATCACACCTGGTGATGTAAAAATACCAGCAAGCGTATAATGTTTATTATCAGAAACATAACAGGCTGCTGCGCCACACACATGAATAAATGCTGAAGTAATAGCACTAAAAAATATGGCCATAAATAAACTTGCATAGGAAACAGATATTGACAAAATCAAAAGCAATAAGCATATACTAGCAATCGGCTTGATTCGTTTATATTTATCGACAATAATTCCTGCTGGCAATTGTCCGCCAAATGCGATCACGCTGTACATCAAGTAGGCTAAAGAATTGGTAAAAATATCTGATGAATGTGATGACAAATTAGCCAATAAATAACCTGCAATAAAATCGTTCAAGCCATGCGCCATTCCAAACAAAGTAGCTGTTTTATATTTATTGTTCATAGCTGTATGTTATTTATCCAAATGCCAATAAATGTGGTAATACTATTTTGTATGAATGAAATTAATAAAGATTTTGAAAATTTATCTTGTAAAAAAATATTGATAATAATGGCTTCTACGATGGTAACACCACTTTCTAAAATCAGCAAATGAATATTGGTATTATGAAATAAAATATTGACAATTGGCCATGTAAAACAATTTGCTAAAAACAAAACAAATGTACTATACACTATTTTATTTCTGTCGAATAAAAAATAGATTGGAATTTCTATAGCAATAGTTAATGCTAAATATTTAAGCATACTTCATGCGTCTAAAAACTGGTTTATACATTGCTAAAGAGAATAAAATCAGCATTGAAATTATTGAAACAAGCAATAATAGGCTATTCGTTGGTGTAAATGTAAACGGAATTATTGGAACAATATAATTACGCTTATAACACTCTGGCTTCATTACTACTTGTTTGTAATTCAGATTATTTTTTTTATCGAAAGAAAGCATAATAGCAATATGTGCTGTGGTGCCACCATGTTCAATCGCTGGTTTAACGCGCTTTAAGACAAATGTATTTGATTTCTGTTTATCACTATTTCGCACTGCCCAAACTTCAATTTGCTCCTCGCCTATTTTACTATTATCTTTTAGCAAAAATGCACTGGATTGTTTGATGCGGTATGTTTTATCATTTGCATTCTTTTTAACATAAAATGTATAATTTGCAAAGGAGTCCACATTGGCAAAATAGTATTTTGTTTCTTGAAGGTTTTCTATTTTAGGCAATGCAATATCAGCTACAGCAGAGAGTTTAAGCACTAATAAGCTGAAGAGAATAATGAGTTTATTTTTTTTCATTGACTTTATTTTTATAAACATACATAAAAACAAAAATAGCTATTGCAGTAGCAACACCAAGTATTAAAGGTAAAAAGTTGGCATTTGAATACATACTTAAAGTGCCTTCATTGTCATCAATCGGAACATCGGCAAAAGAGAGATGAACAAGAAGAAACAAGGTAAGAGTAATTAGGTTTTGTTTCATTGTTTATTGTTTATTTTTTCTTTTTCGAATATACGCAATCAAGTAAAGAATGCCAAATGTTATTACTGCAATTAATACTATTAATAGCAAAGCAGGAATTGCTAATATTATTGGCGATACTGCGTCTAAAAATACAAAAGCAGAAATCATGATATTATAAATTTAGTATTTAAAATCAAATTTCACAAGAATAGATAGCTATCTTATCGCATTGATTTTTGCACGCGTTGTATTTCTTTTTTGGTATCGCGCTCTTTAATGCTTTCTCTTTTGTCGAAGGATTTTTTACCGCGTGCCAATGCTATTTCAATTTTTGCCAAGCCACGTTCATTAAAAAAAAGCTTGAAAGGAATAATGGTCAATCCTTTCTCTTTTATTTTTCCTTCTAATTTTTTTATTTCTTTTTTGGTCAAAAGAAGTTTACGTAAACGCAAGGGTTCGTGATTGGCATAGCTTCCATTTTTATACTCAGAAATATGTAAATTCTTTAACCACAATTCGCCTTGTCTGAAATAACAAAAGCTATCGCCAATATTTACCTTAGCTTCTTTAACAGATTTTATTTCTGTGCCAGTTAGCACCATACCAGCCTTATACGTCTCTAAAAATTCATAATTGAATTTTGCTTTTCTATTTACAATTTCTGGTAATTCGTATTTCTTGCTCACAAAACAAATTTATTGATTAATTAGCTAATTAACTAATTAGCAAATTAAATTTGTACATTCGATTACAAAATCATTCGTATGATACTTAATTATATTTGGATTTTATTTTTCGTGTTGTCGTTTATTATTATTTTGGTAAAAATGTTGATTTTCGGCGACATGACAGTTATGCCAGCAAGCATCAATGCCATCACTGATTCTTCCAAAACTGCATTCGAAATTTCTTTGGGATTGACAGGCGTCATGTGCTTTTGGTTAGGCATAATGAAAGTTGGAGAAAATGGAGGCGCCATCAATATTTTCTCTAAACTAATCAGTCCATTTTTTAGTCGTCTATTTCCAGAAATACCAAAAGACCATCCTGCCATGGGAAGCATATTAATGAACTATTCTGCCAATATGCTTGGCTTAGATAATGCCGCAACGCCATTAGGTTTGAAGGCGATGAAAAAATTACAAGAAATCAATCCAAACAAAGAACAGGCATCGAACTCAATGATTATGTTTTTGACATTGAATACTGCTGGGTTTACGATTATTCCAGTAAGCATCATCGCATTTCGTGCTACTGCTGGCGCTGCCAATCCTACAGATATATTTCTGCCTTTGTTAATTGCTACATATGGCGGAATGATTGCTGGTTTGATATTATGTACGTTCATACAAAAAATAAAATGGGATTTTGTGCTGACCGCTTGGGTGCTTGGAATAGTTGGCTTTATTGCTGGTTTGACGTATTTATTCAGCACAATGCCGAAAGAGCAAATGGAAATAGTCAGCAATGTTTTAGGTGGTTTAATTATATTAACAGTCATCATTACATTTATAGCTTTTGCATTTTTTAAAAAAGTAAATGTATATGAAGCGTTTATTGATGGTGCAAAAGAAGGCTTTGACATCACGATAAAAATTATTCCATATTTAGTAGCAATGTTAGTAGGCATCGGTATTTTCAGAGCTTGTGGTGGCATGGAAATCATCACACATGGAATTGCCTATTGTTTTAATAGTTTAGGTTTTGACACACAATTTGTAGATGCATTACCAGTAGCCATTATGAAACCGTTTAGCGGAAGTGGTGCGCGTGGCTTGATGGTAGATTTGATAAAACCAGTTACAGAAGGTGGACTGGGTGCAGATAGTTTTGCTGGTAGATTAGCGGGCATTTTTAATGGCAGTCACGACACTACCTTTTATGTATTGGCGGTTTATTTTGGTGCAGTTGCGATAAAAAAAACACGCTATGTTGTTGCCACCAGTTTATTTGCTGAGTTGGTGAGTATAATACTCAGTATCGTAGTTTGTTATGTATTTTTTGGGTAATCTTTTTTAAAGAGAAATCTTAATTCAACATTCGCTTCGCATTTTCCAATGCTTCTTTCGGCGGATTGTTGCCACTAAGCATCACCGCAATTTCATGTAATCTTTCATTGCCTTGTAATGTTTTAATCTCTGTGAAAGTTTTTTCTTTCTCATGATTTTTATATACAAAGAAATGTCGATTCGCTCTTGCGGCCACTTGTGGTAAGTGTGTAATGGCAATCACCTGATGTTTAGTGCCTAACGCTCGGAGAATGTTGCCAACTTTCTGTGCTACCTCACCTGAAATTCCGGTATCTATTTCGTCAAAAATCAAAGTAGGTAAGGTTATTGTTTCAGCTACTAAACTTTTTATAGCCAACATCAACCTCGATTTTTCGCCACCGCTACCTACTTCATCTAATGCTTGTGGCGAAGCTCCTTTATTTGCTGAAAATAATAATCTGATTTCATCAATTCCAAAAGCGTTCAGTTTTTCCGCATCAGCATTTTTTTGTTCTAAAATAATATGACCGAATGGCATTCCTAAGTCAACTAACAATGAAGAAACTTTACTTTCTGCTGTTTTTATTTTCTCATTTCTATTTTTAGAAACGCGTTGTGCGGTTGACAAGAGCGCTTGGTGTTCTAATTTAATTTCATTTTCTAAGCGAATAATTTCATCTGACGAATTTGAATAGGCTATTGTTTGCTCTTGTAAATTGGATTGAATAATTAATAAATCATTTACGCTTGCAACATGATGTTTTTGTAATAATTTATTGACTGTATTTTGTTTGTCTAATAATTCTTGCACACGTTCTTCGTTGTATTCTGTTGCTTCCGCAATGTTATTGATTTGACGAGTCATGCTTTTTATATCATCAATAATTACTGATAGTTTATCATGCATTTCTAATAACACATCATGATAAGAAGTCAACTGTCCTATTTGTTTATTTGCTTGTAATAATTGTGTCAATGCAGCGAAGTCATTGCCATCGATGAGATTGTAGGCATCAGACAAATTGCGTTTGATAAGTTCGGCATTTTGCAGTAATCCAAGCTCATTTTCAATGCCTTCAAATGTATCAACATCAATATTTGCTTCTACTAATTCATTCAATTGAAAAGAGATGAAATCAAATTCTTTTTGCATGCGAATTTGTTCTTCTTGCAAATGTCGCAAGCGTGTTTGCTTGTGTTTGTACTGCTGAAAAGAGATTTGATATTCTTTTACAATTGCCGATTGCTTTGCCAATTCGTCTAATATTTCACAAAAGAAATACTTGCCTAATAAGTTTTGCGTTTCCTCTTGTGCGTGAATATCTACTAATTGCTCTGTCAATGATTTTAATACATCTAATGTTACAGGCGAATCATTGATAAATGCTCGAGATTTGCCATTGGCACTTATTTCCCTGCGAATAATAGTTTCTTTGTCAAATTCAATGTCATTAACAACAAAAAAATCTTTCAGTTTTTCTGATTGTAATTTGAAGCACGCTTCTACCAAACATTTTTCATTATTATTTCGCAACACACTCGTATCGGCGCGTTTACCAAGAATAAGATGCATGGCACCTAACAAAATAGATTTTCCTGCGCCAGTTTCGCCAGTAATAATATTGAGTTGTTCATCGAATTGGATTTCAACCGACTCAATGATGGCATAATTTTTTATAGAAAGTGAGCTTAACACGCTATAAAAATACGAATTAGCGTTTGAAATTTAGAAACTGAAGTGATGAATTAAACAAAATTCTATTTGAATATCACACTAATTCTTTCCAATCTGCTTGTATTTATCGCCATTAGTTGGATCTAAAGTCGATAAAAGTGTTATTACCACAGCGCGTTCTGCCATATCACATTTTGAGTAAATATTGATAAGCTCCGAATTTTTAGAGAAGAAGAAATTACGCAATGGTGTCAAACTTGGATTATCCGCATTTATTTTTTGCAACATAGTCAGCGAAGAAGTAATCACGCCACGTCCTTGTGCTGCGTCATTATACATTCTATCTAATCCGTTGAGATGATATGCATAAAATGCTGTTCTAAAATCTTTATACCGTGGATTGAGCCAATTATCTACCAACACATATCTATTGATAGTTCCTGTCGTAAAGCTAACGCCGCCATCGAATTGATTCCAGCCTTTATATTTAGATTTTTCATTTGCTGGTACATTATTACATAACTGCTGTGCACGCAAAAGATAAGGAGTGCCACCATCTTTAGCAAATGACTCGTAATCGTATGCCAATATAATATAAGCATAGTATGCCAGCAATGATGTCAACTGAGATGTATAACCATTATCGTTGTAGTCTAAATTTTGCATATCAGCATATACAAAATCAAATGTTTTATCTTGTAGATTCAATAGCATCGTAGTGATGTTGCTATTAAAAATAGGTCGTAATGATTGTATAATTGCGGTAGCCTTATACTCACCTTCTGTTGGCATTTCTGTAATATTGATGATGAGGTTGCATTTAATGCGCTCCACATCTTTATACGTATCGTTTGTCCATTTTCTACCATTCATAAATTCACGAATATAGGTTTCCATATTCTTGAATATTTGAGGGTCGATATTTTGATTTTTTGGTGAGTTGATTGTTACCGTACAATTCAATTCTTGTGCAACAGCAACTATATGCAGTGAGCAAAGTGTAATAAAAGCTAAAAGAAATTTCTTCATAATAATTTTTCCAATTCTTGAATAATATCAACTGCTACAGCTTCTTTATTCTTTAACTCGAATTTAGTCAATTTATTGTTACGATTTACAATCGTAATTTTATTTGTCGCATGTTTAAAACCAGCACCTTTATCATTTAAGGAATTGAGCACTACCATATCAAAATTCTTTTTAAGTAATTTTCCTTTTGCATGTGCTAATTCATTATTCGTTTCCAATGCAAAACCAACTGCTAATTGTTTCGATTTTTTTACTTTACCAAATTCGTAAGCAATGTCCACATTTTTCTTTAATGTAATAGAAAACTCAGCATCGTTTTTTTTGATTTTTTGTTTAGCAACTTGTTTTGGTGTGTAATCGGCTACTGCTGCTGCAAAAATAGCAATGTCAATTGACGAAAAATCTTTTTTACATACAGCATACATTTCATCTGCTGAAAACACACGCGTTACTTTGATGTCTTGATGGATTGCTACTGTAGATGGCCCTAATACCAAATGTACGATTGCGCCTTGTTGATGCAAGCTTTCTGCCAATGCAATGCCCATTTTTCCAGAAGAATGATTGCCAATAAAACGCACTGGATCTAATGGCTCATACGTAGGTCCTGCAGTTACTAAAATTTTTTTTCCGAATAGTTTTGATGCTACTTTATTTTTAATTTTCAATGCAGCATTTGCACTATTTTGTTTATACTGTTGTTGTAAAAAATCTACTATTTCGTGTGGTTCAGCCAGTCTGCCTTCTCCTATTAAACCACTGGCTAATTCACCATCATTTACGCTAATAATTGTATTGCCGAAAGTTTTAATTTTTTGAAGATTATTTTTAGTCGATGCATGTTTCCACATATCTTCGTCCATGGCTGGTGCTATAAACACAGGGCAGCGTGCCGACAAATACACGGCCATCAGCAAATTATCGCAATTACCATTGGCAATTTTAGAAAGTGTGTTGGCACTGGCAGGTGCTATCAGCAGCATGTCTGCCCAAAGTGCTAATGCTACATGGTTATTCCAATCTGTTTTAGTAGCATTGATATAATCTGTATGGCACTCATTTTTGGAAAGCGTTGCCATGGTCAAAGGTGTAATAAATTCAGTGGCAGCACCAGTCATGATGACTTTTACATGTGCACCTTCTTTTACCAGTAGGCGCACTAAAAAAGCTGCCTTGTAGGCAGCTATACTTCCACAAACACCGAGTAATATTTTTTTATCTTTCAGCATCGTGATAAACTTTTATTGAGTCAGCAAATGCGAATTTTATTCTTTGTCTTTGAAGTATGTTTCATCGTTCAAAAATTCATTCAACGCTGTAATGCTTGTTTTGGGTAACTTTTCGTAGTAGCGAGAAATTTCTATTTGCTCACGATTTTCGAATACTTCTTCTAAATTATCTGTTGCGGAGGCAAACTCTTCCAACTTGCGATGTAATTCTTCTTTAAGTTTTGTGTTCATCTGGTTGGCACGTGCAGAAATTACGTTAATCGATTTGTATAAATTTCCTGTTTTTGCCGTCAATTCATCTAAGTTTCTAGTCTCGATGTAAGCAGATGCTACTTTCCCTTCTTCCTTTTTTACAGTTGACATATTCTAGTTTTTATTTTTATTTTTTTTAGATTGATGTAATTTTTCCAAATCTGCTATGTATTCGCTTTTTGGATATTTTAATTTAAAAGCAGCGTATGCTTTTTGTTCTTCCGCCATTCGTTCTGCCTGTTTTTCTTTATAGCTTCCGTCGGCATATTTTTTTAATGCTTTCACGATAAGGAAATCTACTTTTTCAGGATTATCGTGTTCTGGATATTCTTTCAAAAAGTTAGACAAAGCAACGGAAGCAGCATAATACTGTCCAATTTTGTAGTAAAGATAAGCACTTTCGTACGATTTTTTACGCAATTTTGCTCTTAATTCATCAATTCTTGCGTTTGCCTGTTCCATTTTCGTGCTTTTCGGATATCTGGTAACAAATTCCTGAAAAACTTCTATCGCTTTTTGTGTGTTTGTTTGTTCGAGAGAAAAGCGAGGAGATTGTTTAAGATAACACATCGCTTCATCAAAGGCAGCTTGTTCTGCATGTTCGCTTGCTGGATAAGTGCCGTAAAAACTTCTAAAGTAAAATGCTGCTAATTCGTAACTGCCATTTAGATAATGTGCATTGGCATATTTGTAATAAATTTCGTCAACACTTTTTTGACCTTTTAAAACTGTCAATAATTGTTCGTATATCGGAATTGCTTTTTCATACTTCTTCTTAGCATACAGTTGGTCAGCCAATTTCAGCTTTGCTTCCATGTCATTACTTTTAAATACTTTATCGTATTGGCGACTGCAAGAAGCTAAAATGGTGACAATTAATACTATATAGAGTGGTTTCTTTAAAAACATAAGGTGCAAAGATACGAATTAATCAGAGAATAAGCTAATAAATCAATTAGCTTATTGATGTTTTGATGTTAATTTAGCTTAAAATAATGTTATGGTTTGTACTTTATTTGCCACAAAAGATAGCGTTGTTCTTGTGCTTTTAGGCGTTTTCTAAAGTTACGATATTTTTTTACATCCTGATGCGACCACAAGGATTCGCTTAATGCGGCAATTCGTGGAAAAATAATCGACGTAGCGACAGGAATTGTTGGAACATATTCCGTCCACACACAAGCTTGGCCACCCAAAATATATTGTTGTTTATTTTTAGCTAATTTTTTCGGAATAACTGGCCAATTATATACTTTACGAAGTGGAATATAGCCACCAAAAAACATCTTGAATTTATCGTTTTTCAAGCTTCGAGGATGATCGAAATATACACGATTATTCGGTGCCATAATCACCTTATGATTGGCGCTCGCCGCTTTAATTCCGCCAGCCTCACCACGCCAACTCATGACGATAGCATTATCGGCAAGTCCACCCTCTAAGATTTCATCCCAACCAATAATCGTCCTACCATTTCCATTGATAAACTTTTCGATGCGACGAATAAAATAGCTCTGTAATTCATGCGCATCTTTCAGTCCTTGCGTTTCCATTCGTGCCTTGCATTTTGGACATCTATTCCAATTTGATTTAGGACATTCATCGCCGCCAATATGTATCCATTTTGATGGAAATAATGACATGACTTCACTTAAGACATCTTCCAAAAAAGTAAAAGTATTTTCATTTCCAGCACAGAAAACATCATCAGAAATTCCCCAATATTCTCTTACCACTTTTTTGATGGAATCATTTGCAAGCGAAAGGCGTTGCAAAATCATTTTTTTATTCCGTTGGCTACTTTTATGCAAATCTATTGCTTTGATTTTTGAAGGTTCACTTGGGAAACAACTCATTGCAGGATAAGCCGCGATAGCCGCATTCGCATGGCCAGGCATTTCAATTTCTGGAATAATGGTGATATAACGTTTGGCCGCGTAATCTACTATATCTCTTATTTCAGATTGTGTATAAAAACCACCATGACGAATACCATCGTTGCCGATTACTGTAGCTTGTTTTTTTATTTTTTTTCGAGCAATAGCATAGGTTCCATTACGCCATGCGCCAATTTCTGTCAGCAAAGGATATTTTTTTATTTCAATGCGCCAACCTTGGTCATCGCTTAAATGCCAATGAAAATAGTTGATTTTATGTAAAGCAAGATAATCTATAAATTGCTTAACAAATGCAACAGGAAAAAAGTATCTGCTCACATCTAAATGCATGCCTCTATATTCAAATTTTGGTGCATCATATATTGAAACGCAAGCAATTTGAATTGGATTTTTTTGTGTGACAGGTAAAAGTTGTATTAAGGTTTGAATGCCATAAAAAACAGCGGACTCGCTTCCGCCTTTTAGCACAATTGTAGTACTATCTATTACTAATGAATACGATGAAAGTGGCAGTAATGTATCGATTTGCAAATAAATACCATTCTGTTGATTTGTATTTTCAATTAAATTGAATTGATAAAAATTATGCAAATACGCTTGGAAATAATTCACTATATTTTGACAGGCACTATCTTGTATTTGTATCGTTGTATTGGGAGAAATCGTAAAAAATCCTGGTTTCTCTACTTGAATATTCGGCTTTGGAATAATCTCATTATTATTTGATAAACTAAGGAAATTTGATATTAAAATCAGAACGATAAGATGTAGCAATTTTGTAAACATGAAGCAATATAAGTT
>WBZL01001259.1_pt1 | contig 26976 bp, 23 predicted proteins | sample 5204291 | NCBI WGS metagenome assembly WBZL01 (sample SAMN12344345, study PRJNA552823) | activated sludge metagenome | biome: Activated sludge suspended growth; feature: Nitrification reactor; material: Wastewater; isolation source: activated sludge from nitrification reactor of wastewater...
CTTCCTGCGCAAGGGCACCGCCCACGAGATCGCCACCCAGGGGTCGGTCAACACCCGCCTCGGTGTCGAGCGGGTGATCCGCTACGCGTTCGAGTTGGCCGCCTCCCGGTCCCGCAAGCACCTCACCATGGTCCACAAGACCAACGTGCTCACGTTCGCCGGAGACCTGTGGCAGCGCACGTTCGACGAGGTCGCCCTCGAGTTCCCCGACGTCACCACCGCCTACAACCACGTCGATGCCGCCTGCATCTTCTTCGTGCAGGACCCGCAGCGCTACGACGTCATCGTCACCGACAACCTGTTCGGCGACATCCTCACCGACCTCGGCGGCGCGGTGTCGGGCGGGATCGGGTTCGCCTCGTCGGGCAACCTCGATCCGAGCCGGCGGGCCCCGTCCATGTTCGAGCCCGTACACGGCTCGGCCCCCGACATCGCCGGCCAGGCCAAGGCCAACCCCATCGCCGCCATCCTGTCGGCCGCCATGATGCTCGAACTGCTCGGCGAGGCCGATGCCGCCGAGCGCATCCGCAAGGCGTGTGCCGCCACCACCGACCTCACCGCCTCCACCCCCGAGATCGGCGACGCCGTCGCCTCCCGGGTCTGATCCGCACCACCCGTACGTCCTGCAGCACGCTGGGACCGGCCCGGCCCGCACCTCGTTCCAACAATCCGAAGCGCCCACCCGGCGCGACCCACCCACAGGGGAACCCGATGCCCATCACGCCCACCGAGAAGATCTGGATGAACGGCGAGCTCGTCGACTGGGATGCCGCCCAGATCCACGTGCTCACCCACTCGCTGCACTACGGCATGGGCGTGTTCGAGGGCATCCGGGCCTACGAGACGGCCGACGGCCCCGCCGTCTTCCGGCTCACCGAGCACATGGAGCGGTTGCACAACTCGGCCCGGATCTTGCTGATGGACCTCCCCTACAGCGTCGAGGAACTGGTCGAGGCCACCAAGGACGTGGTGCGGGCCAGCGGGTTGTCGAGCTGCTACATCCGTCCGATCGCCTACTACGGCTACGGCGAGATGGGGCTCAACACCCTGCCCTGCTCGGTCGACGTGGCCATCGCCTGCTGGCCGTGGGGGGCCTACCTGGGCGACGACGCCCTCACCAAGGGCATCCGGCTCAAGACGTCGTCATGGACCCGCCACGACCACAACACCATGCCGCCCGCCGCCAAGACCACCGGCAACTACGTCAACTCGTCGCTGGCCAAGGTCGAGGCCCTGAAGGCCGGCTACGACGAGGCGATCATGTTGAACCGGGCCGGGCTCATCAGCGAGTGCACCGGTGAGAACGTGTTCGTGGCCCGCCACGGCAAGCTGCTCAGCCCGCCGCTGTCGTCGGGTGCGTTGGAGGGGATCACCCAGAGCAGCGTCATGACCATCGCCCGGGACCTGGGCTACGAGTGCGAGCTGGCCGAGATCGCCCGCTCCGACGTCTACGTGGCCGAGGAGATGTTCCTGTGCGGCACCGCCGCCGAGGTCTCCGCGGTCAACTCGGTCGACGACCGACCGATCCCGTGTCCCGGTCCGATGACCGCCGCCATCGGCGAGGAGTACCACAAGGCCATCCGGGGCCAGACCGACCGGTACAAGGACTGGGTCGAACACGTCGGGTGATCCCGGCGTCGCGCGAGAGGTGAACACGAGATGACCGACGTACCGGACAAGTCCGAGCCCATCCGGCTCGAGTTGCCGCCACGCGACCCCGGGCTTCCCGAGGCCGTCGAGATCTACGACACGACCCTGCGCGACGGGGCCCAGCTGGAGGGCATCTCGCTCACCGTCGACGACAAGCTGCGCATCGCCGACGCCCTCGACGAGTTGGGCGTGCAGTTCATCGAGGGGGGCTGGCCCGGGGCCAACCCCAAAGACGTCGAGTTCTTCGAACGGGCGGGCAAGGAGCTGCGCTTCGAGCGGTCCACCCTGGTGGCGTTCGGGTCCACCCGTCGACCCCGGGGCAAGGTCGACGACGACCCCACCCTGCGCAACCTCCTCGACGCCGGCACATCGGCGGTGTGCATCGTGGGCAAGAGCTCCGACTTCCACGTGACCGAGACGCTCCGCACCACCCTCGAAGAGGGCGAGGCCATGGTGGCCGACTCCGTGCGGTTCCTCACCGCGGCAGGGGTGCGGGTGTTGTTCGACGCCGAGCACTTCTTCGACGGGTGGAAGCACAACCCCGAGTACAGCCTCCGCCTCCTCGAGGCGGCCGCCGAGCAGGGTGCGGAGACACTCGTGCTGTGCGACACCAACGGGGGCTCCCTGCCCCACGAGGTCGAGGCCATCGTGCGGGAGATCACCGGACACTTCCGCGACGACGTCAAGATCGGCGTGCACCTCCACGACGACACCGGCTGCGGTGTGGCCAACGCCCTGGCCGGGGTGCGGGGTGGCGCCGTGCAGGTGCAGGGCACCATCAACGGGTACGGCGAGCGCACCGGCAACTGCAACCTCACCACGATCATCCCCAACCTCACGCTCAAGATGGGCGTGCGCACCCTGCCGGAGGGCCGGTTGTCCCGGCTCACCACCGTGTCGCACTGCGTGGCCGAGATCGTCAACATCACCCCCGATCCGCAGGCCCCCTACGTGGGATCGTCCGCCTTCGCCCACAAGGCGGGGCTGCACGTGTCGGCCATCGCCCGCCGCAAGGACGCCTACGAGCACGTCGACCCCGAGTCGGTGGGCAACGACACCCGGTTCGTGGTGTCGGAGATGGCCGGCAAGGCCACCCTGGACCTCAAGGCCCAGGAGCTGGGGCTGGACCTCGACGGCCAGGCGCTCACCACCCTCATCGACGAGCTCAAGCGACTCGAGCACGAGGGCTACCACTTCGAGGCCGCGGACGGTTCGCTCGAGCTGTTGATGCGGCGGGCCACCGGCTGGGTGCAGCCCTTCTTCGCCCTCGAGTCGTTCCGCGTGATCGTGAGCGAGGCCGACGAGCTGCGCCACGACACCGAGGCCATCGTGAAGCTGGTGGTCGGGGGCGAGCGCGTGATGCGCATCGGCGAGGGCAACGGCCCGGTCAACGCGCTCGACGCCGCGGTGCGCTCGGCCATCGGATCCCGCTTCCCGCAACTGGCCAAGGTGCACCTCACCGACTTCAAGGTGCGGGTGCTGGACACCGCCAAGGGCACCGGCGCCGTCACCCGGGTGCTGATCGACTCCACCGACGGTCGCCACACCTGGTCCACCATCGGTGTGAACGAGAACGTGATCCTCGCTGCGTGGACGGCCCTCGAGGATTCGCTGGTCTACGGCCTGCTCCACGCCGACGACTGACCGCCGGCCTCGCACGACGCGAGCCGGGTCAGACGGGGCGGGCGCGGAGCACGATGTTGTCCCGGTAGTGGCGGACCGACCGGTCGAACGCGCCGCCACAGGTGATCAACGTGAGGGTCGGCGGTCCTCCGGTGCGGAACAGCTCCTCGGCGGGCAGGTCGTCCTTGTCCACCTGGAAGCGGGTGTCGACCACGAAGCGGCGTTCGGTCCCCGCGTCGTCGACCACCACCACCTCGGCGCCCACCGGCACCTGGCGCAGGTCGAAGAAGACCCCCCGTCGTCCCCCGAAGTCCACGTGGGCCGCCACCACGGCGGAGCCGGACGCGGCCCCGGGACGCACGTCGGTGGGGTGGTACCAGCCCGCCTGGTCGGCGCCGGGCACCTCCATCGCGCCGTCGGGCTCGAGCCCGACCGCCACCACCGGGGCGTCGACGCCGATGGCGGGGATGCGGATCCGAGCGGGTTCGGCGGGGGTCCCTCCGCCCAGCCCCGACGGGGAGCCGGCGGTGGGCGTCGGGGCGAGCGGCGTGGTCGGCGCCCCCGCGGTGGCGTCGGCGGGCCCCGGTGGCGTGGTTCGGGGGCCGGTGGTGGACACGACCGCTGCGGCGCCGGCGGGTGGGCCGGCGACCAGGTCGGCCCGGGGCGGCGAGGTCGGCCCCATCAGGGTCAGCACCAGTGCCGCCACCGCCGCCACCAGGGCGACGACCACGAGGATGCGGGCGCTGCGCTGCGTCATCGGGCCTCCGGTGTCGGTGGGTCGGGCGGTCGGTCGGGCGGGGTCGGCGGTGCGTCTGCTCCTGATCATGCACGCAGGCCGGGGCCGCCGTGTGGCGGCCCCGGCCCGTGCAGCAGCAGCAGGCGGTATCAGCAGGTGGCAGCCGGGGTCAGCGGCGCCGGCTGCGGGCGAGGGCCACCGCTCCGGTGCCGCCCGAGACCAGGGCGAGCCCGGCCAGGGTGGCCACGAAGGTGAGGTCGGTGCCGGTGGTCTCCGCGGCCAGACCGGTGTCACCGCTCTCCACCCGGTTCGGGATGGGAGCCGGGCTGGTGGGAGCGGGCGTGGTCGGGGCCGGGGTGGTCGGGGCCGGGGTGGTGGGCTCCGGCGAGGTGGGCGCCGGCACCGTGCCCACGGGGAGGGTCTGCACCAGCACGCCCAGGTTCTGGGCCTCCAGCGAGCCGATGGCGTAGACGATGGTGCAGGTGCCCTCGGTGACGGGCACGTCGGCCGGGCCGATCACGGGGTCACTGGCTCCGGCGGCGGTCACCGAGGCCGGCACCGTGCCCACCGGCACCTCCAGGGTGGCGGAGCTCTCCGGGTTGGCGAGGCTCGAGATCACCCGGGTGTCGCCGGCGTAGACGTCCACGGCCGGGGCGGCCGCGGTGTGGCGCACGATGACGCAGCCCGATCCGGCGGCGGTGGGGCCGGCGTCGTTGGCGAATGCGGTGAGCGTGGGCGCCCCGGCGGCGGTGAGGTGCGCCACGACCGAGTAGTCCATGCCGCCCGACACGGTGGCCGACCCGCCGAACAGGGCCGGGTCGGTGGCGGCGGCGTCGGCGCCGCGGACCTCGATGTCGTAGGTGCCGGCCGGCAGTTCGACCGGATCGGTGACGGTGTTCGGCGCGAAGTCGTCCAGGGTCAGGGCGCCGTTCACGTACACGTCCACGGGCGTGTCGGGCACGCCGTGGATGATCACCACCGACGCGGGTGGGGTCTGGGCCTGGGCCAGGTTGGGGGAGGCGGCCAGCAGGGCGATCGAACCCAGGGCCAGGGTGGCGGTGCGCTTCAACATGTCGGTCTCCCGATTGGTCGGACGGTCGGAGGAGGTCTCCGCCCTCTCTTCGGGGCCGGCGGCCCCCGCGGATGCACCGTCGGCGAACTTTCCGGGCGAGGCTCCGTTTCCGCCCGGCCGTGGGAGCGTCGCGGGCCAGGGCACTAGCGTCGGGACCGTTATGGCAGCGCCACCGTTCGTCCCCGCCTCGCCCACCCACCAGCCGCGGCACTACCAGTCGCCGCCCCGGCGCGACGACCAGTGGCACCTCGACCGTCCGGGCGATCTGCTCTCGGGCCAGCCCGACCTCGATGCCGGGCGCATGGGCGCACCGGGACCAGACCAGGGGTACGTCCTCAAGCTCCTGCCGGTGCTGCGGTCCAAGCTCCAGCTCACCGCCGGCGAGCAGGTGGCCGCCGTGGAACGGGGGGCCGTGGCGGTGGCGCTCAAGCGGGCGTCGCTGTTCGGCCGGGCCCCGGTGATCCACGACCTCCGGGTGGCCTACCTGGTGTGGGGGTACCTCGATCCCCAGGCGCCCGGCGAGTTGGTCGACGAACGTCGCGTGCGCTTCGAGGGCGTCCACCACACCGCGGCGCACTACCCCGAGCTGCGGGCCGTGGCCGACGCCGTGCCGGCCTCGGTGCTGCGCCTCACCCCCGCCGAGGTGGAGAACGCCTACCGGACCGACTGGCGAAGCCAGCTGCTGCTCGCCTAGCAGGGCGCAGCGGCTCGCCGCGGCCTCAGCGGTGCGGGCCCGCCCGGACCGCACGGGTCCTCACCTGCGAGGATGACCGGGTCCGTTCCGTCCCAGGGGTGCCATGAAGATCGATCGTGACGGCTACCCGTTCGTGTTGGCCGCGGCCCTGCCCGCCGGCGCGGCGCTGGTTCGCGGCCACCGGCGGTGGGCCGCCGCCCTCGCGGCCACGTCGGTCGCCCTCGGCGCGTTCTTCCGTGATCCCGATCGGCAACCCGACGAGGCCCCGCTGCCCGACGACGTGGTGATCGCTCCCGCCGACGCCAAGGTGATGCACGCCGGCCCCGGGCAGGCCGGCGTGGCCCCGGAAGGGGAGTGGTTGCAGGTGAGCATGTTCCTCTCGGTCGCAGACGTGCACATCAACCGGTGTCCCTACGGCGGCACCGTCACCGACGTCACCTACCGTCCCGGTCGGTTCCTGGTGGCCTTCAAGGCCGACAGCGCCCACCTCAACGAGCGCAGCGAGATCACCGTGTCGCGCACCGTCGCCGGCGAGCAGCGGGTGGTGGTCTTCCGCCAGGTGGTCGGGGTCCTGGCCCGCCGGGTCGTCACCCGCGTGGGGCCCGGTGACCGCATCGCCACCGGCGAGCGCATCGGGCTGATGAAGTTCGGGTCGCGCATGGACGTCTTCCTGCCGCCCTCCGCCGTCCTCGGGGTGGCCACCGGCCAGCGGGTGGTGGCGGGCGAGACGGTCATCGCCCGGTTCCCCGACGAGGGCCGCCCGTGACCACGCCCCGCGGGGCGTCCGAGATGGCGTCCGGAGACGCCGCCGGGAGGCGGCGCCGCTTCCGGTTCCGGCTCGTCTCGCCCACCGGGGCACCGGTGGTGGCTCCGGGTCGCCTCGACCAGCGCAGCCGCCTCGGGGCGATGCTGCCCAGCCTGTTCACCCTGGTGAACCTGCTGTGCGGCTTCTCGTCGATCCTCGCCTCCATCGACGGCCAGTACCGCCACGCCGCCGCCCTCATCGCGGTGGCGATCCTGTTCGACATCGCCGACGGCGCGGTGGCCCGGGCCGTGGGGGCGATCACACCGTTCGGTCTCCAGTTCGACTCGCTGGCCGACCTCACCTCGTTCGGCATGGCCCCGGCGCTCCTGCTCTACAACCGGTCGCTCGACGACATGTACTGGGTCGGGTGGGTGGCGGCCGGGCTGTGGATCGCCTGCGCCGCGTTCCGTCTGGCCCGGTTCAACGTCACGATCGACCCCCACGCCGACAAGAAGTACTTCATCGGTCTGGCCAGCCCCGGGGCGGCGGGGGTGGTCATCGCCACGGTGTTCGCGTTCGACCCGCCCGGCGACGGCGGGCAACGGTGGATCCCGGTCCTGGTGGCGGTGGTGCCCGCCCTCTTGATGGCGTCGTCGTTCCGGTTCCGTTCCTTCCGAGACGTGGTCTCACCCAGCCCTGACCGCCGCTGGGTCACGGCGGTCGTGGGGGGGTCGTTCGCGCTGGGCCTGGCCCTGGCGCCCGCGGCCACGAGTCTCGTGGTGGCCTACGGCTACGTGCTGTCCTCGCCGCTCGGCTGGGCCACGGCGCCGATCCGGGCACGGTTGTTCGGTCCGGATTCGGTGGCGCCGCCCCGGCACCGGCTGCCCTCGGTGTTCTTCCCCGAGTCCGACGAGGTCGAGGATTCCGATGCCGACCCTCAGCCTCCCGACCCGGCTGGAGGCTGAGCCGACGGACCGGTGCGGGCGGCAGCGGCCGCTCCGGGGCGGGTGAGGGGGGTCGGTACCATGGCGGGGTGCCCACCCCCGTCCGCGTTCGCTTCGCCCCGTCACCCACCGGCTTCCTCCACGTGGGCTCGGGCCACTCCGCCCTGGCCAACTGGCTGTTCGCCCGCCACAACGACGGCGCCTTCCTGCTGCGGATCGAGGACACCGATGCCGAGCGCAACCGCCCGGAACTGATCGACAACGTCCTGGAGATGCTGCACTGGCTGGGCCTGGAGTGGGACGGCGAGCCGGTGCACCAGAGCGACCGGGGAGACCTGTACCTGGACGCGGCCGCCGGGCTGGTGGCCGCCGGGACGGCCTACCACTGCGAGTGCACCGGCGAGGAGGTGCAGGCCCGCAACAAGGCCGCCGGTGGCAAGCCCGGCTACGACGGGTTCTGTCGCGATCGCGGGCTGGGCCCGGGGCCGGGTCGGGCCGTGCGGTTCCGCACCCCCCGGGAGGGCCGTACCGGCTGGACCGACCTGGTCCGGGGCGAGATCTCCTTCGCCAACGCAGACGTGGAGGACTTCGTGGTGGTGCGGGGCAACGGCGCGCCGATGTTCCTGCTGGCCAACTCCTTCGACGATGCCGACATGGGCATCACCCACGTGATCCGGGGTGAGGACCACGTGAACAGCACCCCCAAGTACCTGCTGCTGCTGGAGGCGATCGGCCTGGCCGCCCCGCAGGCCTTCGCCCACATGCCCCTGCTGGTGAACGAGCAGCGCAAGAAGCTCTCCAAGCGGCGCGACGACGTCTCCATGGCCGACTACCGGGACCGGGGCTACCTGCCGGAGGCCATGGTGAACTACCTGGCCCTGCTGGGGTGGGGTCCGGCCGACGGGGTGGAGATCCGACCCATCAGCGAGATCGTCGACCTCTACCGGCTCGAGGACGTGAACGCTTCGCCGGCGTTCTTCGACCCCAAGAAGCTGAGCCACGTGAACGCGGAGAAGATCCGGGGCCTCGACACCGAGGCGTTCCTGGCCGCGGCCGACCCGTTCCTCACGCTCGGCGATCCGGCCCGGCACGCGCTGGCGTCGTTGGCCACCGAGGTGCAGGAGCGGGTGCGCACCCTCGCCGAGGTCGAGCCCATGATCGAGTTCCTCGTGGTCGACGAGCCGGCCGTCGACGAGGACTCGTGGACCAAGGTGATCACCAAGGGCCGCAACGTGGCCGAGATGCTCGACGCGTCGGTCGCCGCCCTGGACGCGCTCGCCGGGCAGGGTCCCGACGCCTGGGTACCCGAGGCCCTGCAGGCCGCGGTGTCCCAGGCCGCGGTCGTCGCCGGTCTGGTCAACGCCGAGGGTGCCCCGCAGTTGTCCAAGGCCCAGGGGCCGGTGCGGCTGGCCATCAGTGGGCGGTCGGTGGGGCCGCCGCTCTGGGAGTCGTTGGCGGTGCTCGGGTCCGACCGGACGCTGGCCCGCCTTCGGGCGCTGCGGACCCGCCTGGACTGATGGGCCCACCTTCCCCCCCGGTCGCTCGGCGGTGGCGGCGGCGGCTGCGGTGGACGAGCCTGGTGGGCCTGGGCGTCGCCGTCCTGGTCGTCTCCTACGTGGCCACCACCTTCGTGTTGGTGTGGCAGGCGTCGCGGCATGACGGGCGGGTCCCGGCCGATGCGATCGTGGTGCTGGGGGCGGCGCAGTACGACGGCCGGCCGTCGCCGGTGCTCCAGGCCCGCCTGGACCACGCCCTCGACCTGTACGAGGAGGGGCTGGCCCCGCTGGTGGTGGTCACCGGGGGTCGCCAGCAGGGCGACCGCTACACCGAGGCCACGGCCGGGTACAACTACCTGCGCGCCCACGGACTGCCCGACGAGGCGATCCGCAAGGAGGTGCAGGGCGCCAGCACCTACGAGTCGTTGGCGTCGGTGGCCCGCTTCCTCCGCGAGGAGGGCATCGGCGACGTGCTGTTGGTGTCGAGCCCCGCCCACAGCCGACGGGTGGCCGACATCGCCCGCGAGGTGGGCCTGCGGGCCACGGTGTCGCCGGCTGCGGGCTCGCCGTCGCTGCAGAGCCTGGCGCGCGAGACGGCGGCGGTGTCGGTGGGACGTCTGGTGGGCTACCGGCGCCTCGACCACCTCGGTCGCTGACCCGTAGGCCGGTGATCACCGGCGGTGATCCGAGCGATCCATCCGGTTTGTGGGCCCCTGACGATGTCTGGCCTTGTACGTCAGCCCGTTCCCGTGTTTGCGGTACGTGCGATAAATGTCACAGTCGGACCGGGCTGGCACCGAAAGGTGCCCAGAGACCGGCCCATCACCACCAACGCACCACGGGGACTCCACATGAAGCGACTCGTCGTCGCCGCCGTCGCACTCATCGTGCTGGCCGGCTGTACACCGAAGCTGTTCACCTCGCCCGGCGACGGACGCATCGTCCCAGCCGGCTCGCTCACGGTGAGCGGCGAGATCCCGGCCGAGTACACCGCCGGGGGCACGCTCACCGTGAACGGTGCGACCGTGCCGGTGAACGCCGACCGCACGTGGTCGACGGCCATCGGCGTGGCCGGGCCGGCCGGGAGCGTCTCGGTGGTGGAAGCGATCTACACCGAGCCCAACGGGACCGCCCACCGCCAGCGCACCGCTGTGGTCGTGGGGCCCGAGCTGGTCACGGGGCAGTACTCCAGCAACGGCGTGGGGATGCGGTTCACCAACACCGCCCTCACCAACCTCGGACCGGTGATCAACGGCCTGGCCGGGTCGTCGTTCGACATCAGCAGCCTCATCCTGGCCCAGAGCCCGCTCATCCCGCCCACCGACGCAGGGGCGGGCACCACCATCACCGGTGATGCGTACGAGGCCGGGGCCGGCGGGGTGAACCTCACCGTGGGCAGCACCGCCACGGGCGTGAAGGTCAACGTGGCGGTGACCGACCTGTACCTGGGTCTCGACCTGCAGCTCAACGGCCTCATCAGCGGCCCCTGCAAGCTCGAGGTGCTCGTGCCGTCGACCACCATCGACGCCACCTTCGACCTGGCACCCGCCGCCGGATCCCCGTCGAACGTCGACGTGAACCTGGTGGGCGCCCCGGTGGTGACCACCAACAACGTGTCCTACGAGTTCATCTCCGGGGTGTGCGATCCGAGCACCGTGCTCCTGGGCAGCATCATCAACAGCCTCGCCGGTGACTCCATCGAAGGGACGATCAAGGACGGCTTCGCCACCCAGCTGGCCGACCCTGACGGCGCCGGTGCGCTCGACTCGCCGATCGCCGACGCCATCGAGACCGCGCTGGCCGAGATCTCCATCGCCGGGTCGGTGGGCGACGCCGTGCAGGCCCACCTGGACGCGCCGTTCACCACCATCACCGAGACCGCCTCGGGCATCGACTTCCGCTCCGACGCCGACTTCTCCTCGGTGATCGGCGCCGGCCCGGGCGAGTGCGCCCAGGTGCCCGACGCGCCCTTCATCAACAGCACCTTCGACACCCCGGGCGTGTATCCGAGCCTCGGTGGCACCACGCCGTCGGGCCAGCCCTACGGCCTGGGCCTGGTGATCTCGGCCTCGGCCTTCAACCAGCTCCTGGGCGTGATGACCACCTGCGGGTTGTTGAACCAGACCATCACCGAGATCGACTTCGGCGGCAACATGCTGCCGATCAACTCGTCGATCCTGGCCGGACTCATCCCCGCCTTCGCCTCGGCGTTGCCGCCTGGCACGCCGATGCAGATCGAGGTCGATCCCTTCTACGGGCCGTTCCTCGACGGTGACCCCGGTCCTTCCGGCGAGATGGCCGAGCTCACCCTCGCCGACCTGCACCTCAAGTTCGTGGAGCCCAAGGCCAGCGGCAACGTCACCTGGCTGACCCTCGGCGTCGACGCTCCCCTCGGGTTCGAGATGGGCTACGACGAGGTGGCGGGCGCTCTGGCGCCGGTCATCTCCCCGCCGCCGGCCGGCACCGTCGCTGTTCGGGTGCTGGACAACAAGGTCGGGGCCAACGAGCCGTCGGTCGAGACGCTCTTCGCAGCGTTGTTCCCGAACTTCGTGAGCGGGCTCTCCGACAGCTTCGCCGCCTTCCCGTTGCCCGCCTTCCTGGGCCTGCAGCTCGACGTGGCCGAGTTCTCCCGACAGGGCAACACGTTCGTCCTGTACGCCGACCTCAACCCGGCCCCCCAGACCCGCCTCGCCAACGTCGCGGTGACCGACACGAGCACCGCCGACTACAACAAGGATGCGTCGGTGTTCGACTCCTGGGAGTGGCGTCACCGGGTGCGCAAGCAGATCTCGCCCACCTCGGTGAACGTCCAGCTCAAGGGCATGATGGGCGCTGACGCCTGCTGCACGGTGGACGACGAGCGCGACAGCGCCACCGCATCGGGCCGGGTCGAGTTCGACGTGATCCCGGCCGCGGGCGACACCTGGCGGGTGGACCTCTCCCACCTCATCCAGGGCGCCCACACCCTGAAGGAGGAGGGCTACCGGGCCCAGACCAAGATCGGCACCGTCACCGGCCGCTACCGGGTGGGCAGCGGGGCCTGGGTGAACTTCAACTTCAACCCCTCGATCATGGACACCGGTGACCGCGACGGCGACTACCACGGTCCGTTCACGGGGGCGGCCGCCACCGCCCTCACCGGCACCACCCAGGAGCACGTCACGGTGGAGTTCAGCTTCTGGGTCGAGGCGTTCTCCAACTCGAACCTGGCCTTCCCGGCGTCGGCCGGCAACGAGGCCGCCGTGCGGTTCGGCGCCAACGACAGCCTCACCAACAACTTCACCGCCGGTGACTACCCCGGCCTGGGCAACCGCGACATCGCGGCCGACGGGTACCGCCTCAACGTGGCCCTGTCGACCGTGGGCTGACCCGCCCCCGAAACCTGCGACCCGTCGAGGGGGGCGCTTCGAGCGCCCCCCTCGACGCGTCCGGGGTCGGCGCGGGTGGCAGCGGGAGAGGCCGGGCCTTGTGCACCGCGAACTGGCCGGAAAACCACGTCGACCCCCAGCCGCAGCCGGGGGTCGACGAGAGGTGCGCCCCGGGGGATTCGAACCCCCAACCTGTGGATTAAGAGTCCATTGCTCTGCCATTGAGCTAGAGGCGCGTGGCGACTCTAGTGCACGGCCCTGGCGCCGATGCCAACCGGTTGGGGTGCCGTGAGCAGGCGATCAGGAGGCCCGGGACCGGCTCGCCCGCAGGTCGGCGCCCGCCTCCGTGCCCCGCCTCAGCGGTGGTCGAGCGTGCGTGCGCGACACCGCCGGCCGTCTCTGTGGGAGGCGACCGGCGGCGTCGACTGGGGTGACCGAGGGGATTTGAACCCCCGACATCCGCGACCACAACGCGGCGCTCTGACCAGCTGAGCTACGATCACCAAGGGCTGTCACCCTAGCAAGTTGGCCCCGGCGGCTCCGAACCGGTTGGGGCCGTCAACCGACCCACCGAGGCGGGGTCCGGGGGCGGGGTGCCGGGGGCGTCCGCTGACCCGGCCGCCGGTGGAGGTGTGGAGCGGCTCAGCGGCCGCTGGTGCTCCAGTGCCACGACTCGCTGGGCAGGTTGTAGAAGCCGTGGCTGGCGGCGTTGGCCTTGAGCCAGTTGTAGGAGGCGCTGCCCCGACTGCAGTTGCTGAAGTCGATGGCCAGGCCGATCTCGTGTTGCGACGACCCCGGCTTGGCGGTGGGCGGCCGGCAGGAGCTGGCCGACATCTGGTAGATGGCGTAGTAGCTGGACCCGCAGTGCGACTGGCGCAGGGAGATCTGGCGGGAGGCGTCGCGGTACCCGCTGCCGGTGAGGTTCACGCCGTCGGCCCGGGCCGCGTTCACCATGCCGGTGACCCGGTCCTGGATCTGGCAGTTCACCCCACCGGAGATGTTGGGCACGCTGCACACGGCCACGCCGCGGTTGCCGGTGGAGGTGCCACCACCGCCCGACAGGGGCGGGAGCGGGGCACCGCCGCCGCCCCCGGAGCTCTGGCTGGAGCGGCGGCTGGCCTGGCGGGCGGCCTCTTCGCGGGCGGCCCGCTCGGCGGCGAGGCGGGCGGCCAGGGCGGCCTGCTGCTCGGCGATCTGGGCCGACAGCTCACGGTCGGTCTCGGCCAGATCCAGCGAGCGGGCGATCTGGGCGTCGATGGTGGCCTGCATGTTGTCGGCGAGGCGCTGCTGGTCGGCCCGGGCGGCGTCGACCGCCTCGGTGCGCTCGGCCTGCTCCTGGCGCTTGGCTTCGGCGAGCTCGCGGGCCGTCTTGGCCTTCTCGCGTTCGTGGGCGATGTCGTCGGTGGCGCCCTCGAGCCGGTCGGCCACGTCGGCGTCGCCCTGGGAACGGAGCTCGATGTAGAACTTCCGGGTGGCGGCGGTGGTGAAGTCGTTGGTCTCCAGCACGCTCAGCACGTCGTCGGCGGCCGGGCTGACGTAGGCGGCCACGGCCCGGCGGCGCATCTCGTCACGCAGGGAGACGATCTCCTCGTTCAGGCGCACGATGGCGGCCTCGGCGTCGGCGATGTCCTTCTCGGCCTGGGCCACCTCACCCTCGATGCGGGTGAGGGCGGCCTCCTGGGCCCGGAGGTTCTCCTCGATGACCTGGAGGGCGTCGTCGACCTCGGCCAGCGAGGCCTCGGAGGTGTCGATCTGCGCGGCCACCCGGGCCCGCTCGGCGCGCACCTGGTCGCGCTGCTCCTCGAGGTTCTGCGTCGGGGCGGAGTTGGCCACCTGAGGCGCCGAGAGCCCGAAGGCCAGAGCCGCCACCGTGAGGGTCACGCCCAGTGAACGCCGACGCACGAACCGTCCTCCTCCGCCGGGCGTGCAGGAGTGCGATGCCCGGCTTCGTCACGAAACCGTAACAGATCCGTGGGGGTGAACCAACGCATCCCCCGTTGCGGGCGGCGGCAACGCCCGATCGTACGGCGCACCTCGAGCGCTACCGGTACGGCGACGCTCGGTGCACGCGCCAACTCGCGCCGGGGTCCTGCTCGACATCGACGGGTGGCCCCGTCGAGTTCGCCTGGTGGTCGCGCTCCGGCTGGTCGTGACGACCGTGGTGCTGTGGAACCGGGTCACCGTCCTTGCCGAACCTGCGTCAAGCCGTCCAGCGCTCGGTCTGCCTGGTCCCGGTCGACCCCCACCACGTTGAGCTTGGGACCTTGGTCGGTGGTGGAGCACCGGCCTGCCGTCGCACGATGGACGCTACAGGTGCCCTTCAGAGGGCCACGGGATCCGAAGTGGGGGCGCACATGACGCCGAGAGGATCGAGCCAGGGCCACCGACGGAGCCACCGGCTTCACGCGGGAGGGAACAAGCGGGGGCTCGTGACCCGCGTCGGCCCGGCGGCGGTGCTGGCCCTGCTCGTGGCCGCGGCCCTGGTAGCTCCCGCCACGCCTGGCGGCGCCACGGTCGGTGGATCTGGCACCCTGCGAGGCGCCGGTGGCGGTGACGTCACCGCCGGCGTGTCGGTGACCGGCACCTACACCGTGCTGCTCGGCGACTTCGGCGGTGGGGTGGAGGACGATCTGTTGTTCTACGCGCCGGGGTCGGCCAAGGATGCCCTCTGGCTGTCCGACGGCGACACGACGTTCACCAAGCTCGACCTGAAACCCCAGGTGACGGGCACCTACCGGCCGGTGGTCGGCGACTTCGCCGGCGACGGTCGGTCCGACGTCATCTGGTACGCCCCAGGTCCCGCCACCGACCACCTGTGGACCACGACCGGCTCGCACACCTTCTCGTCGAAGCCCCTCACGGTGACGGGCGACTACCAGCCGACGGTCATGGACAACTCGAGCTACGGGCCGCTCAAGGACGAGGTCGTGTGGTTGAAGACCGGTGGCAACACCGGGTCCCGTTGGCGCTTCGCCGCCGATGGCACGCACACCGCCCACCCCGTCTCCCTGCTCACCCAGCACCCGGTCCCGATCGTCGGCAACTTCGATGGTGACCAGGACGCCGACCTGGTCTGGTGGGGTCCCGGGACTGACATCGACCTGTACTGGCACAACGGGGCGGGCATCCTGGTGACGTCTTTGCAGATCAACGGGAGCGCCTACCGCCCGGTCGTCGCCGACGTGGACACGAGCGGGTGCAGCACGTGCGATGACATCGTCTGGTTCGGGCCCGGGGGCATCTCCGACGCCTGGTGGACCGGACTGTCGAACGGGTCGTTCACGCCACACCCAGCAACGATCCCGATCCAGCACGAGGCGTTCGGCCTGCGGAACCCGACCGGCGACGACGTCGTGCAGATCTGGGACCCGGGCGTCGGCAACCGCTTCTGGTACCTCTCTGCGGGGTCGCCGACGATCGTCAACGCTCCCCGGTTCCAGCCCACGGCCGGATACCAGCCGATCATCGGCGACTTCGTGGGCACCACCGAGGACGTGTTCTGGTATCGGCCCGGCCCTGGCGCCGAGCACCTCGTCTACACCTGACGCCCCACGGAGGACCGGCGGTCGAGTGCCGCCTCGGTCGACCAGGCGGCGCGTTGTCGTCGAGCGGCCGGAACCGACGATCAGCCGGGCCTCGACCGCCCCGTACGATGGACCAGTCGTCGGCCACGAGCGGGGCGCGGAGGTTTCGCGCCAGGTTTCGTACCGGCCACGCCCCCGTAGCTCAGCTGGATAGAGCAACCGCCTTCTAAGCGGTCGGTCGCAGGTTCGAGTCCTGCCGGGGGCGCGCCTCGCCGCCCACCCGCGGTGGGCTTTCCCCGTGGGTCGCCCCGCCACCAGACTGCCCCCGCCCGTTCCCGGCCCCGGAGCTCCCGCCTGTGACCTACGCCGACCCGCCCGCAGACCCCGCCGCCCGGCGGCAGGTGGCCGTCGAGGCGTTGCAGTCCCTGCTCGACGGCAACCGTCGCTTCGCCGTGGGCGGGCTCATCGACACCAAGATGTCGGTCGACGAGCGGGCCGCCCTGGTGGCCGGTCAGCACCCTCGAGCCGTGGTGCTCGGCTGCGTCGACTCCCGGGTGCCGCCCGAGGTGGTCCTGGGGCAGGGCATCGGCGACCTGTTGACGGTCCGAACCGCCGGCCAGTCGCTGTCGGGCGTGGCCCTGGGGAGCATCGAGTTCGGCGCCCGCAGCCTCGGCGTGCCACTGGTGGTGGTGCTGGGCCACACCCACTGCGGTGCGGTGCTGGCCGCCATCGGTGACCACGACCTCACCGGCCACCTGGGCGAGATGATCGGCGAGGTGGCGGCCCGCCTGGTCGACCTGGTGGGCGCCGACCCCATCGGTGCCACCGGTGGCAACCTCCAGGCCACCGTCGACGCCCTGCGCAAGCTGGGCACGCTGTCCTACGAGGGTGACCACGCCCACGTGGTCGGCCTGCTGTACCACCTGGAGACCGGCCTGGTGACGGTCGAGGACGACGGCGGCCTCTTCGCCGACGCCTGACCGCCGGCCGGCGCGCCGGTACCGGTCCGGGCCGCCGCCGTCAGCGGGGGAGCAGCGGCGTGCGGCCGGTCCAGGCGACGAAGGCCTCGGATGGGGTGGCGTCGGCCGGGGGGTCGGCTTCCGCGCCGAAGGCGGCGCCGGGACCCCGCACCTTGTCGGCGGGGAACGGATCGATGTGGTGGTGGGCGAAGTCGATCACCTCGGTGGGGACCTCCACCGCGATGCCCACGGCCTGGCCGATGTCCCAGGCGTGCACGAACAGGTCGATGGCGGGGAACGCCAACCGGTCGGCCACGGTGCGGCGCCCCATGGGGGTGTCCATCTCCAGTTCCAGGTCGGCCCCGTCGAGGGCGGCCCGGGCCTGGGCCGCCAGGTCCTGCCAGTACGCGAGCGGCTCACCGGTGACCAGGTCTCCCGGGCGGTCGGCCTCGGGCCAGGTGGGCTGTTCGCCCCGCAACAGGCTCACGCCCATGGCCACCGAGGTGCCCAGGTGACCGAGCACGTCGAGGGCCCGCCAGCCCTCACACGGTGAGGGTCGTTCCCAGCCGTCGGGGTCCACCCGGGCCACCACCCCCTCGAACACGTCGAGCCCCTGATCGAACAGCACCGCGGCGTTGGTCATGGCGTCAGTGTGCCCACCGCGCCGGCCCGGTGCTCGCCGAGCCCACCGAGCCCACCGGGCCATCGCTCGGGGCGATGGGTCGCCGGCGTCAGCAGGCCTGGGCCAGGGCCTCGTCGAAGGGGGTCAGCTCCGGCCCCCGTGCGTCCATTCGTTCCTGCATGGTGGCCACGTCGAGGCCGTCGTAGGCCCATTGCTCGGTGGTGGTCACGATCGACCACGGCACCATGTCCAGGTCCATGCCGCCGCTGATCGAGAGTTGGGCCTGGCCGGCGGCGTCCTGGGCGGCGCTCCAGCCGGACTGGATGTGTTCGATGGCTCCCTGTTGGTCGCCGGCGTCGAGCAGGGCGGCGAGCTCGTCGCGGTAGGCGGCCACCGCGCCGTAGCCCTCGCAGAACAGCGCCACGTCGGCCACCCGCACCTCCTCGCCGTTCTCGGTGCCCAGCAGCGGCCCGGTGCCCTCCGGCTCGGTGATCTCACTGAGCCCTGGCACCGTGCCCACCAGGTCCTCGAGCGAGCTCGGCCGGCTCTGGTCGTCGCCTGCCCCGTCGCCTGCCGCGCCGATGGCATCGCCGGCCGTGGGGTCGTTGCCGCCGTCGTCGGAACAGGCCGCCAGCGGGGCGAGGCACAGCACGAGCACGATCAGGGTCCGTCGCAACATGGCGGGCAACGTAGCGCCGCGCGGATCGCCCGGTCGGGATCGTGGGCGACGCAGCGGTGGGTGAGCGGGGGTGGGGCGCACCCCGGTAGACAGGCGCCCATGACCGAGCTGCCTCCGGCCTTCTTCCTCTCCGACGGCGACCAGTTCCAGGCCACGGCTCTGTGTCGGGGGCCCTGGGATCCGGGCAGCCTGCACGGTGGTCCGGTGACCGCCCTGATCGGGCGCGAGGCCGAGCGGGCCGACCCCGACCCGGCGCTGTTCACCGCCCGCCTCACCGTCGAGCTCCTCCGGCCGGTGCCCCTGTCGCGGTTGCGGGTGGACACCTCGGTGCTCCGGCCCGGCAAGCGGGTGCGGATCCTCGGCGTGTCGGTCACCCACGACGGGACCGAGGTCGCCCGGGCCACGGTGCTGCGGGTGCAGCGGGTGGCCTCCGACCTGACCGAGGCGCTGCCGGTGGGTGCCGTGCCCTTCGCGCCGCCCGAGGACGCCGAGACCGCCCCCCGCCTGGTGGAGGGCTACGTCGGGATCATGGACGGCATGGACGTGCGCACCGTGAGCGGCATCTCCACCCGTCGCGGCCCGGCCACGTACTGGTTCAAGCTCCGGGCCCCGCTCGTGGACGACGAAGCCATCGACCCGCTCAGCACCGCGCTGATGGCCGCCGACTTCGGAAACGGCATCTCGAGCGTCGTGCCGATCGAGACCCACCTGTTCATCAACCCCGACCTCACCGTGTACCTGCACCGCCGCCCGGAGGGGGAGTGGGTGGCCAACGACGCCCAGACCTGGCTGCACCCCGGCGCCGGGTCGGTGGCCGAGGCATCGCTGTGGGACCGCACGGGCCAGATCGGTCGTGCCACCCAGAGCCTGTTCGTGGCCCCCCGCTGACCCGCCCACGGGTCGCCCCTGCGCCTGTCCGCTGATCGCTCGGCCGGGCCGTCGAGTGGAGCGGGTGACGGGAGTCCCCAGCCCCAGCCGCTGCAGGTGAACACGTCACGACGGTCGTCACGCGTCGACCAGGTCCTTGCTGATGGCCCGACAGCCTTGCCGGTGCCGCCCTCGACCGGCACGTCCGGGGCGTGGACGGGCTGCTTCTCGTAGCAGTTGTCCGGCCTCTGAAGCCGGGCGTGGCTTACGGCCTTGCCGTGGAGCATTCTTGGGAGGTGCCGATCGAAGTCGAGTTCGTCTCCGAGCTGGAGGCTCCGCTCGCCCTCGTGTGGGATCGAGTCGTTCGCGTCAGCGGCGCGAACGACGAGCTGTGGCCGTTCGCGAAGATGACGCGTCCTGCGTTCGAGGATCGCCTGACTGCGCCGGGTCCCGGAATGCTCCCACCGTTTCGCACGTGGTTCTTGTTGTTCGGTCTGGTGCCGATCGCGCGCCGATCGATGCAGTTGGAGGTGTTGGCCGAAGGGCGCTTCGTAGAGACCTCGACGAGCTGGCTCACCGGGACTTCGCGTCACGAGCGAGTAGCCACCATCGGCGCGGGTGGCTCCACGGTGCTCGCCGACAGGTTGACGATCGAGTCTCGGGGGAGGGCCATGGATGCAGTGATGCGGGCCGGCATCACCAAGACGTTTCGGCGGCGTCACCGCCGCTTGCAGCGCCACTTCCGAGCCGCTGCAAGCCCAGTCGACTGACACGACGACCCGCAGACTTCCCAGAGGCATCGGTTCGGGAGCGAGATGGAGCCTCGCAGTCCTCGCCTTCATCCTGGCTCCACCTGGGTCGTGCGGGCCGGGGCGGCCGGGTTCGTCGATTCGATCGTGAAGCGTGGTAGCAGCCGGTCGAGCCAGGGTGGCATCCACCAGTTCCGGTCTCCCAGCAGCGCCATCGTCGCCGGTACGAGGACCATGCGGACGAGGGTGGCGTCGAGGAGCACGGCGAGGCCGAGTCCCAACCCGAAGAGCTTGACCTCCCGGGTGTCCTCGAACACGAACGACCCGAAGACCACGACCATGATCGCGGCGGCGGCGGTGATGACTCGGGCGGTCGAGGCCAGGCCATCGGCCACCGATGACGATGCATCGCCCGTGCGGTCGTACTCCTCGCGGATGCGCGAGAGCATGAAGACCTCGTAGTCCATCGACAGTCCGAAGACGATGGCGAAGAGCATCAGCGGGATGAACGGGTTGATGGGCCCTCCCTCGATGCCGAGGAGCGCGTCACCCCACCCCCACTGGAAGACCACCACGACCACGCCGTAGGTGGCGGCGATCGAGAGCACGTTCATGAGCACGGCCTTCAGGGGGACGAGCACGGAGCGGAACACCACCATGAGGACGAGGAACGACATGCCGAGGACTGCCGCGAAGAACACAGGCATCCGTCTGCCCAGGTAGGCGGTGACGTCGATGTTGGTGGCGGCGCTGCCGGTGACGTGGACATCGAGTCCAGCCGCGGTCGCCGTGGTGACCGCATCGTGCCGGAGGGTGCGCACGAGCTCGGAGGTCGCCTCGTCCTGTGGGGCCGACGTCGGGATCAGGGTCATCAGGTACGCAGACGGGTCCGACGGGTCGTCGGCGACCGGTGGCGTGACGGCGGCGACGCCCGGGGTCGTTGCGAGGGTTGCGTGCAGATCGTCGATGCTCTCGGCGTCCGTTTCGGGTCCGGTGGTTGCGGTGATGATCAAGGGGCCGTTGAAGCCGGGGCCGAATCCCTCGGCGAGCAGGTCGTAGGCCCGGTGGGTGCCGGATTTCTCGGGGAAGTTGCCTTCATCGGTCCAGCCCAGGCGGATGCCCAGGAACGGAGCGGCCAGCACGACGAGGGTGACGGCGGCGGCCGCCGCCCAGAGCTGCGGCCGACGCTGGATGGTGCGGCTCCATCGGTGCGACAACGTCGCCTCGACCGGCTTGAGGGCCCGGTGCGGCACCTCCTCGCGCAGCTTCGGGACGAAGCGGCTCATCGCCACGGTGCCGATGGCGACGATCGTGCCGAGGACGGTGAGCCGGGTGGAGGCGACGCCCACCCCGAGGATGGCCACGGCCACCGCCGCGGCTGCGATCAGGCCACGCCACCGCGTGACCTCGAGCCGCTGGCCCGTCATGGCGATCAAGGCGGGAAGCAGTGTCATCGAGGTGAACATGGTGGCGAGCACGGTGACCGACACGCCGATGCCCATGCCGGAGAGCATGCCGATGCCCACCAGCAGCAGACCGAGCATCGATACGACGACCGTGGCCCCTGCGAAGCCGACGGCCCGACCGGCGGTGCTCAGGGCGAGCACGATCGCGTCACGCGGGGGAGACCCGGCGTGGACCGCTTCCCGGTAGCGGGTGACGATGAACAGCGCGTAGTCGATGCCGACGCCGAGGCCGACCATCATCCCGAGCACCATCGTGTCCTCCGGGACGGTCGCCACCCGTGTCAGCAACACGATCGATCCGATGCCGATCCCGACCCCGCCCAGGGCGACGGCGATGGGCAAGCCCATGGCCAGAACAGACCCGAACGCGACGATGAGCACCACGACGGCGAACGCGATGCCGATCAGCTCGGTCTGGGGCGGATCGATCGATGCCAGGTACTGGCCGCCGGCCAGGACCTCGAGTCCCTCGATCGACGGGGCCTCCTCGGTGATCAGCTGGCCGATGCGGCCCGACTCGGTGTCGTCGACGTCGGCCGCCAGGTTCACCTGGGCGAACGCCAGCTGGCCGGCCAAGGGGCCGGTCGAGGCGATCTGGCCGTGGCCCTGGCCCGAGTAGGGCGAGACGACGGTCGCACCCGGTGCTCTCGGGGTCCCGGACCGATCGGGGAAGCCGTCGTCGACGGTGGCGAAGAGGTCCTCCATGGCGGCAACGACCGCAGGATCATCGACGCCCTGCTCGGCCCGGAACACGATGGCCCCGGAGTGACCTCCGGTGCCGAGTTGGGGAAAGTGCTCTTCGAGCACGGCGAAGCCTGCGTTGCTGTCGGAGCCGGGTACCGCCGATCCACTACTGAACGCTGGGCCGACGGCCCCGGCGGCCGCGAAGACGACGAGGAGGACCGCAGCCCAGAGACCGAGGGTCGCTCGTCGGTGGTCGAAGCACCAGCCGCCGAGTCGTCCGAGCACGGAGTCGTTGCCGGGCGGGGGGTGATCGCTGTCTCGCTCGGCAACGGGGGGTGGCGTGACAGGACCGTGGTCGATCGTCGAAGTCGGCATGGCTGCCATCCTCGAGATCTCGCAGCGGTTGCACATCGGGAGTCCGGCCACTTCGCCATCGTCTGATCGGCCGGTTCGCAGATCGTCCTTTCGGCCGATCCGCCCGAACCCCGGGACTCGTACGCTTGCGGCGTGGCGTTGCACAAGAGCCGTCCCTACTGGGCGGAACCACGGGTGGCTGATCCGCCCGGGCCGGCACGGCGCGATTGGTTGCTCGTCGCCATCGTGGTGGTGGTGGCGACCGTCGAGGCGTTTGCCCGCGACCAGCTGGTGTGGGCCGGCGCGTCGCTGGCGGTGGCGGTCGGCCTCGCCTGTCTGTTGCCGTGGCGCCGGGTCCGGCCGCTCGCGGTGGTCGCGCTCTCCTTCGGGACGGTGGGCGCGGTCGAGGCCCTCTCGCTCCTCCGTGACGTGGAGTGGGAGGGGCTCAACACTGCGGCCTTTCTGCTCGTGCTGCCGTACGCGCTCACGCGGTGGGCGTCTGGACGAGACGTTGGCATCGGCCTCTTGGTCATGTCGGTTCCGGTGGTCCTGTCCGGCGTCGGCGGCGTTCCGCTCGGCGACCTCGTCGGCGGTGCCGCCGTGCTGCTCCTCTCGTGCGCCATCGGCTTCGCCGTCCGCTACGCCGGCGAGCTGCGGGCCGAAGAGGTGGCAGGTCTGCGGTCGCGCGAGCGGGAGGAGCTGGCGCGCGAGCTCCACGACACCGTCGCCCACCACGTCTCGGCCATCGCGGTGCAGGCGCAGGCCGGTCGGGTCGTGGCCGCCACCCGCCCCGAAGCGGCCGCCGAGGCACTGCGGGTGATCGAGGAGGAGGCGTCCCGTGCCCTCGAAGAGATGCGGTCGATGGTCGGCACCCTGCGCCAAGGTGATCAGGTGGACCTGCGGCCGCAGCAAGGCATCCGTGACCTGACCCGGCTCGAGCGGCACGACGGAGAACCTGGTCCCCGAGTGGTGGTGACGATGGCCGGCGAGCTCGATGAGCTCCGACCCGCGGTCGATGCCGCCTGCTTCCGCCTCGCCCAGGAAGCGGTCACCAACGCCCTCCGCCACGCTCGACAGGCGTCGGAGGTGCGGGTGCGGGTCGACGGAGGCGCCGACCAGGTGCGGATCACCGTCGTCGACGACGGACACGGTGGCGGACACGGCGGCAGTGCCTCGGCCGCTTCGACGCCGGGCTTCGGGCTCGTCGGGATGGCCGAGCGGGCCAAGCTCCTCGGCGGCACGTTCGACGCCGGCCCACGCCCCGGCGGCGGCTGGACCGTCGCGGCGACGCTCCCGCGTCGACCGGTGACGACGTGACCATCCGGGTGCTGATCGCCGACGACCAGGACATCGTGCGCACCGGCCTGCGCATGATCCTCGACGCCCAGGCCGGCATCGAGGTCGTGGGGGAGGCGAGCAACGGTCGCGACGCGCTCGACCTTGCTCGCAGGCTGCGTCCCGACGTGTGCCTCCTGGACATCCGCATGCCCGAGCTCGATGGCATCGAGGTCACTCGCCGGCTCGCAGGAGCGGACGTCGCGGACCCACTCGCCGTTGTCGTCATCACGACGTTCGACCTGGACGAGTACGTACACGGGGCGCTCAAGGCCGGCGCCCGTGGGTTCCTCCTCAAGGACGCCGGACCCGATCTGCTCGCTCAGGCCGTGCGCTCTGCCGCCAGCGGCGACGCGCTCATCGCTCCGAGTGTGACGGCCCGGCTGCTGTCGACGTTCTCCGAGCTCGGTGCGTCAGCGAGGGAGCCGGCGGCACAGCCGATCGAGCCTCTCACCGAGCGTGAAGAAGAGGTGCTCGTGACGGTCGCTCGCGGCCGCACCAACGCCGAGATCGCCGATGAGCTCTCCATCAGCCTGAGCACCGTGAAGACCCACCTCGCCAGCCTCATGAACAAGCTCGGGGCCCGCAATCGAGTCGAGCTCGCCATGTGGGCCTACGAGACCGACCGCATGCCGGCGTGAGCCGCCGAAGCGGTGCCCCGGTGGGCTCGTGGCGCAGGTGCCCGTATCAAGGTAACTTGACGGGGTGGATCCGGTCGTGCTGGCAAGCGCTCGAAGGCACGGGATCCCCGATGACGACATGCTCCACGCCTACCGACATCCCATACGAGTCTTCGACCTCGACGGCCTGACGATGCTCGTCGGTGCCGACATCAGTGGCCGGCTGCTCGAAGTTGGGGTAGCGGTCGGTGAAGGAATCGAGTTCATCGTGCACGCCATGCCCGCCCGTCAGAAGTTCCTGAGGTGATCCCGATGCCCCGAACGATCCAAGAGATCCTCGACCACGCCGACGAGCTCGCTGAGCGCTTCGAGAGCTACGAACCCGGCGCTGGCGATGAGCGGCCGGTCGAGGAGTACATGCTCGAGCGCGCCGCGCTCGGTCGCGCCCGCAGCGAGCGCCAGGTCATCGAGGCGGTCGTCGCTGCGCGTGCCGCCGGGGCTTCATGGCAGAAGATCGGCGGCCTCCTGGGTACGTCGGCCCAGGCCGCCCAGCAGCGCTACAGCTCACTGGTCGACCCTGTCTGAGTTGCCTGCCCCTGTCTCGGTACGCAGGGTCGAGGAGCGACGTCGTCGAAGACCCACGTTGCGCCGACCACACCCCCTCGATCTGACGGGACGCGGCATCAGGTCTCTGGCAGAAGAGCCCTGGTCAGGAGAGCGGGTGACGGGAATCGAACCCGCATCTTCAGCTTGGAAGGCTGAAGCTCTAGCCATTGAGCTACACCCGCGGGAGCCTGCACCGTACCGTGCCGCCGGGGCCGTCTGACAACGCGATGGCGACCGCCGAGGGCCCGTCTCGGGGTGTGTCAGACCTGGGTGACGGCGTGGGTGGCGGGGTCGAAGCGGAGGCGACCCTTCTCGAAGCGCTGGATGCGCCCGCCGGGGGTGCCCACCGGGTCGAGCTCGCCGACGGGGTAGCCCAGACGGCCGGTCGGTCCGCCGATGCGGGTGTAGTAGGCGAGGACGTCGCCCAACACCATGTACCCGGGGCCGGTGGTGGCCGCCACGTACACGTTGCCCCGCTCGAAGGTGGTGGCCGTGCCCCGACCGTCGCCCACCGCGGTGGGCGAGCCGGTGGGGTAGCCGAGCGGGCCCTTCACGTGGCCGTTGGCGGTGTAGCGGTCCAGCGTGGGCCCCCACAGGCTGTGGGCGCCGGTGGTGCGGGAGTACCAGAGCATGCCGCCCTCGAACCACTGCGACTTGCCGCGGCCGTCGTCGAGGGGCAGGAGGTCGGTGATGGGGTAGCCGAGCTGCCCGGCCACGCCGCCGAGGGCCTGGTGGTGCTCGTCGGCGGCGCCGTGGGTCTCGGCGGCCCGGTTGGCGTTCACGTAGATCCGACCCTTGTCGAACTGCTGCACGGACCCGCCGCGGACTCCGGTGCCGGTGGCACCGGTGCGGGGCAGGCCGAGGAACCGCTCGTTGCGGAGGAAGGTGGGGGTGACGGGGTCGATGACGGCGAAGGTGCCCACGCCGTCGCGGTCGTAGATGCGGCCCTTCTCGAACAGGGAGAACCGCACCTTGCCGTCGGCGCTGGTGGTGGTGTCGGCGGTGGGGTAGCCCAGCCGTGCCGTGCCGTGCCGGTCGAACTCGAGCTGGATCAGCCCGTGGACCTCGTGGGCGCCGGTGGCGGCGCTCCAGAGGATGTGGCCGTTCTGGTACTTGGCCACCCGTCCCCGGCCGTCGCTGCTGGCCCGCTCGGGCTCGCGCACGGGGCCGAGGACGCCCGCCGCCCCGCCGAGCGCGGCGTACTTGCGGGCGATGGCCTCACCGCTGCAGTCGGTGGTGAGGCACGGCGCCCCGTGGTCCCGGGTGCGGTTGTCGGTGGCGCTGGCCGTGGTGCACGACGGGTCGTAGAGCCAGGGCGGCGTGCAGGTGGCCACCCGGCACACCACGGGGCCGTAGCAGGCGATCTCCTGGTGGCACTGGCCGTAGCGGAACTGGTTGCAGCAGGTGCGGCGGCCGTCGCAGCTCCCACCGGCGCACCGGCAGCTGCACTGGGTGGGACAGGTGGCGTTGCAGTCGATGATGTAGCGGGCCGACCCACAGCAGTAGGCGGCGTTGTCGGCCTTCCACCAGCCCGCCACGAAGCTGTTGGGCGGGCAGGTGTTGGAGCCGCCGTTGATGGTGCAGCAGAACGCGGTCCAGCCGTCGGAGCAGGTGCCGCACACGTACCCGTAGGCGGTGCCGGGCTTGAGCAGGAACTGCACCGGTCCGGTGGCGAGCGCGGAGCCCACGATTGCGGTGCGGGTGAGGAACGAGCGGCGGCTCGACGTGCGCTGGGTGAGGCTGCCGACGATGCGGTCCACCAGGCGCTGGCTGAGGCCGCGTCCGGCGGGCGTGCCCTGGTCCACGGTGGTGTCGCGCACCAGGCCGGGCTCGGAGTCGGCCCGCTCCCGGTGGGGACCGCCGGCGCCGTTCGCGGCATGGACATCGCCATCGACACCAGCAACGGCTGCGACATCGACGCCGGTCGTGGTGTCGGTGGAGGTGCGGGGGTTGGCGGTGGCCGTCATCGGGGCGAGATCCTCGTGGCCGACAGGGTGGCGTTGGCGCCGGGCAGGACCCGGGCGGCGGCCGCCTGGCGGCCGAGCACCGTGTAGCAACAGAACGCCCGGCCCGCTTCGGTGAAGAAGACCTGGCACCCGGCCTGCCCGGGGATGGCCCGTTGCAGGGCGTTGGGCGAGAACATGTTCGGCGTGAGGCGGGTGGGCACGCCGCGCCGGCGGAAC
>WBZL01001260.1_pt1 | contig 26958 bp, 29 predicted proteins | sample 5204291 | NCBI WGS metagenome assembly WBZL01 (sample SAMN12344345, study PRJNA552823) | activated sludge metagenome | biome: Activated sludge suspended growth; feature: Nitrification reactor; material: Wastewater; isolation source: activated sludge from nitrification reactor of wastewater...
GCAAAAAAATGACAAAAAAAATAGCTTAAAATTTGGTGGTTTGTAACAAACGCCGTATCTTTGTTGCATCAAAGAACAATTAACCAATTAACCAATTAAACCCACCAAATTTATATGTCAAACAGCATTTTTGACCAAATGTGCAAAAGCGAATGCAAACGTCTTTTTAACATTAAAGATAATGCTTGCACTTGCGAGTTTTGCGAAAAAAACAAATTAATGGTAGCTGAAGCAAACCGCAAAAGCGAACTTTTAGATAATCTTATTGCCGCATTTTATGTCAAGCATCGACAAGAGGCCATTAAGATAAATGAAGAGTTGGATAAAAAATATCCATGCTTATTTGCACTTGTTACCGACGGTATTTATGATTGTGCCACAGACAACATGCTCGGCATATCGAAAATATTTGACGATTTCATTTTTAAAAATATAGGGGAGTGTTGCGCAATAAGCCCACTTAAATATAGCTTTGGAATTAATATGGCTAAATTGGCATTAACATCATTATTTGCGCAGAAATATACGGTGCAAAATAATCAATCTGAAAAGGAGGTGCCGACATGTGCTTAGTATCTTATCCCTATTATCAAGACCCCGCTTACAGCGAAAAATGCACCAAAAACAACCCCGACTCATGGGCTGATAACTGCGTATGTTCCAATTGTGAAAATGGCTATTTGTCTAAGGCCGAAATACAAGAGGCAAAGCGCGAAATGGCCGAAATTATTAAACAGTTCTATATTGAACTGCCTTCAGATGCAATGGAGGGGTACGAAAATGCAAACTCGGTCTCCGAGTTAGGATATGGGTTTGTATCTATCAAGTACGTATGTTCAGATGCCGAAGGGTGGCTTGAAGAATGCGAGGCTTATAAAAATGGCAAGGTCGATATGACCGTTAATGAATATATAGACATAATAAGAGATGTTATGTCAATAGAACAGCAAACGGCCGATTTATACAAAGAACATGCAGCGTATTAGTCAAAACCTATAAAGCATAGGTTTTGGTTAATTGATGTTTTCTTGTAAGGGTTTAGGCGAGGCGTAACTGCCTCGCCTTTTTTGTGCTTGTTGTTAAAGTGGCATTTTTGCATTTTTGTAACAAAAAATGCAACTGTGTTACATTTTTGCCGTATCTTTGGCCATAAAATACACCCATGCCTACATATTTCGATATTATTAGCACTATTACCTACGATACAAAAGGCGAGGATAACATATCCGGAGTTTCAGATGCCCTAAAAAGTCAATTGAAAACAATTGATGACTTAGTGGCAAAGCAAAAAACCCTCAAGGCCGCCATTGAAAACGCATCTAAGGCTGCAATAGAGGGCGATAGGGAGGCAATTAGACTTAAAAAAAGTCTTTCTAAGGAATTGGAGGATGTGGAGGTAAAATTAAAGAAAGCAAACACTGAAGCGGCTATCCAGCTTAATACCATTAAGGAATTAGAGGCGGCTCAAAAAGACCTCAAGGCCGCCATTGAAAACGCAACTAAGGCTGAAATAGAGGGCGATAAGGAGGCGATTAGGCTTAAAAAAAGTCTTTCTAAGGAATTGGAGGGCGTGGAGGCCAAATTAAAAAAGGCAAACGCCGAAGTCACTATACAGCGTAATGCCATTAAAGATTTAGAGGCAGCCCAAAAAACCCTCAAGGCCGCCATTGAAAACGCAACTAAGGCTGCAATAAAGGGCGATAAGGAGGCAATTGCAGTTAAAAAACAACTATCCAAAGAATTAGAGCAGGTAGAGGCCAAATTAAAAAATGCAAACATTCAAGCAAACAATATAAAAAAGGCTGGGGAGCAATTAAGGAGTTTTGGTAGTGAGGCTTTGGGCGCGCTTGGTTTTGCCGGCATTGCAGCATCTGCTGTTGCAGCCGGAGCGGCAGTTATAGGGCTAACCGCTCAATTTGAGGGGTACGAGGCGCAATTAAAAACGGCATTAGGCAGTACCGAAGCAGCCGAAGCCGCCCTTGATGCAATATCAAAAGCGGCGGCGCAAACGCCCGAAAGTGTGCAAAGTTTAACCGAAGCGTATGCAAGGCTGTCAAGCTCTGGGCTGCAACCAACAATAAAGGAACTTTTGAAGCTAACCGATGTTGCCGTAAGCCAAAATAAGGCCGTTACAGATTATGTAGAGGCTATTATTGATGCTCAAACAGGTGAATTTGAGCGACTTAAAGAGTTTGGTATTAGAGCGTCAAAAGAGGGCGATAAGATAACCTTTACCTTTAAAGAGCAAAAAACGGTTGTGCAGGCTACGGATACCGCTATAAGGGACTACCTTATAGGGCTTGGAGAGGTCGAGGGTGTAGCTGGGGCGGCTGCCGAAAAATCTAAAACGCTCGGCGGCGCGCTATCCAACTTAGGCGACAGCCTTTCGCGATTGGCGGTTTCAATAGGCGAAAAGGCAAGTCCCGCGCTTTCGAGCTTTATAGGATTGATTACAAGGGGGGTCAATGCTATAACGCAGTTAAACGAAACAGGCGACAAAGTAAAGGGGGCGTTAGGTGAAACAGGATTAACGCTATTTGACTTTAAGGGTTTTGAGACCGTAAAAGTGATGAGCGTTTTAAAAGAGGCTGAAAAAATAGCCTCGTCAGATAATGGCATTACTGATGCTTTTGAGGCAAACACCCAAAGGATTAATGCTATAAGAGCATTGCAGGCCGAAGTACTTAAATCTACCGAGCTTAATGACAATCAAAAGAAATTAACCGCCCAGCTATTAAAAGGTGAAATTGACACACTATTAAGACAGCAAACTACGGAGGTAAATAACCAGCTAAAAAGGCAAGAGTTGGATAGAACGGCCGCCGCTGAAAAAGCCGCCGCCGAGCGCAAAAAACAAGCAGACGAGGCCGCAAAAGAGGCCAAAAAAGAGGCCGAAAGAATTGCTAAAATACGCAAAGATGCGGCCAAAGACCTTGCATCGGATATATCCGACATTGAGCGTGAAATTACCGAGCTTGGTATTGATGCTAAAACTTTTGAAGGCATTAAGCAAAAGGGCGCGCTTGAAAGGGAGGCAGCAATAGAGCGCATCGAAAACAGGCGGCAAGAGCTGAAAGAACAGGGCGCGCTAAATGCCGAGCTTGATAAGTCACTTAATACTATTATTGATTTGACCAATAGAAAGTTTGATATAAAAATTCAAACAGATATTGACGATTTAAATGCCAAATTAGCCGAATTCAAAAGCAACTTAGCCGACTTTATTAGCGAGCGCAAAGCAACTGCGGATACAAATGCGATTGAAGCGGCACTTGATGCGGAGGGCAATGTGTTTAACAGGTACTTATTGACGCTGCAACTTGCAAATCAAAGGGGCAAGGAGGCCGCAAATGAAATAGCCGAAACTTATCAAGGTAGGATTAAAGAGGTAGAGGATAGCCAGCTTAAGTCAATTGAAAAGACCAACGCCATACAACAATTAAAGGCATCAAGGGACTTAGAGCTTGCAAATGCCGAAGCCGACTTGCTCAAAAATCGTGCAGACGCTTATGAGGCGTATCTTGATGAATTGATAAAATACGATATTAGTTTTGGTGCTGATAGGCAGGCCGAACTAAAGCAAGGTTTTGAGGCCGCCGAAACCATACTAAACGAGTCTTATCAAAAGGGGCTTTTGGGTAAAAAGCAATACGAAAAAGCGCAAACGGACATACAAAAAGAGTACGAGCGCGAGCGGCTTGAACTGCTTATTAAAAGCCTTGAACAGCAACAAAATGCCCTAAACAACCTGCTGCCTTCGGCGGGCAATAAGCAACAGCAAGATAGTATAAAAAAGGCAATTGCCGACATTACAGCCCAAATAAGCACCGCAAAACTTGAATTATCAGAGGCTAATTTGCCCGATTCGGACGGTGGCGACAATAAGGGCGGCGGCTTTTTGGCTAATTTATTAGGAGTTACGGATAAGCAAGTTAGCGACACTCTTAACCTTGCAAATTCAGTAAAGCAGCAGGCCATTTCGCTTATAGAGAGTATCAATAAGGCGCAAATAGAGCAAACAGATAGACTAATTGCCGAGCAGCAAAAGCGGCTTGAGGCGGTAAGAGGGGGCAATGCCGAACAGGTCAAACTTGAAGAGGCGCGGCTGAATGAATTGCAAAAGCGGCGGGAGGCTTATGTGCAACGACAAAGAGAGTTAAACGCTGTTTTAGCAATTAGCAATTTTGCGGCTGCAACTGCCGAGTCTGTAAAGGGTATTGCAGCGGCAGCTGCGGAGGGCGGCGTTCTTGCCCCTATTACTATTGGATTGTACCTTGCAAGTATAGGACTTGGTATTGCAAGTCTAACCAATATGCTTAAAGAAGCTCAAAATGGTATTCAGGGCTTCTATGAGGGGGGGGTTAATATTACGCCGGAAACCGTGCGCGGGCGCAAAAGAAAAATAGACCCGCGCGATACCATACCGGCACTATTGGCCCCGGGCGAAAGCGTAATGACCGTACAGGCAACAAGGCAATATGCCGGCGAGCTTGAAGCCATGAATGCCGGATATTATAAAACACCACAGCTGGATAATGTTGCCGGCGTGCCGATTGGTAGCTTACGGCTTGATACAATGCAACTTGCAAGCAATATTAGGCCGGCGGCTGGTGGCGAAAATTCTACCTACAAAGAATTACGGCAGGAAATAGCCGGCATGAAAAGCGTTTTGGCAGACTTGACCGAAGTGTTAAGGGGCGCGAGGCTGGGCAGGAATGGCAATGTTATTTTAGACGGCGAAAAAGTGGGGCATGTTTTGCAAGCGGCAAAAGACAAACAGGAAAGGACATTGATACTAAGAAAATAACTGCATTATGGAACTATTCGACATAAACACCCCGACCGACATACCGTTAAATGGGCTGTCCGATGCGGAGGCTGCGCTTGTTGTTGCATTTGAAACCGCTAAATCAAAAGCCATAAGTGGCGGCGTTCCATTTCCATATGAAACGCCAAAGCAGTGGGCATATAGTATTATTACTGAAATAATTATTAATAATAGGAATAGGCCACTTGAAAGAATTAAGGCTTTTGAAGTGCTTATGGGCGCGGTAAATCGAGCGGGCGGCGATAACAAAGAAATTCCATTTGCAATAATAGGAAACGATAACGTAGAATTATAAATGCCGAAGCCAAACTACATATTATCAAATTATTTTAACCAAAAGCAAGTTGAATTATACAATGCCGTTGTGCTGGCGTGCAATAGGAAAAGCGATGTTAGGATATTTGCACTTGGGGGAGCGATAAGGGGCGGCAAGACCTTTGGTGTAATGATTGTGCTTGACCAACTTTGCAGACAATACCCGAATAGTAAATGGATAATAGTAAGGGCGGACTACCCCCGTCTTTTGCGCACCACAATACCGTCATATAAAAAAATAACAAAAGGCGTTTCTTGTAAGTGGGTTATGTCACAGAGCGACATACGCGTAGAATACCCCAATGGCAGTTCGGTTCACTTTATGCCCGAAAGCGCATCAAGCGACCCGCAATTAACAAGAATGCTTGGGCTTGAATGTAATGGGGTGCTTATTGAGCAGGCTGAGGAAATTACATACTCTTGTTACAATATGCTAATGTCAAGGGTCGGTACATGGATAATAGACAAAATGCCGCCCCCGCTAATATTCTTAACATTTAACCCCGCCGAAGGCTGGTTTAAGGAGTTGTTCCATGATAAGTACATGGTGGAGGCATTGCCGCCCGATGTAATGTATATAACGGCGTTACCCACCGACAATAAAGCTATAACCGAAGAGCAGTTAGAGCATTGGAAAAAAATGCCAAAGGAACTGTACGAACAGTTCGTACAAGGCGATTGGACTGCGGTTATGCGGCGCGGCGCGTGGTTAAAGAATTTTGATAAAACCTTACACATAACGCCCGCAAACAAGGTCATGTTTGCCCCCGATTTACCGGTGTATATTTCAATAGATTGGAACTTTGAAAAGTTTTGCGCAATTGCATTTCAGACAAATTCGGCATTTTCGGCTAATATCGAAACAACTTGGTTAAAGGTATTTAAGGAATTTGTTTTGGAAAATGCAAATATTGACGTAATGGCAAATGCGATAAAGCAGGCATTTCCTATGCACGTTGCCACAGGCAATATTTTTGTTACAGGCGACAAAACAGGCAACAAGCGCGATGTGGGCATAAGCGAACTTGGTGCTACCTATATAAGGCTATTGCAAAAAAGGCTTAATATTAGAGACGCAAACATGCTTTTTGGGCAAATAGACGGCGTTTCAGGCAACGCTAATTTAGGGCTAAAAGAAAGTTGGGTTATATGTAACTATTTTTTACAGGCGGGCATTTTTTCTGTTTCAGAAAGGTGCAATATGTCAATAAGCGACATATCAAAAGCAAAACACGACCCCAAAAAGGGTAATAGCAACCTATACAAAACGCCACCAAGCGGCGATTATGATATGGGCTTAATGGACTGCATAAGGTATGCAATTCACCATGTAGCATCGGATAAAATTACAATTCACGTTAGTTAAAAAAAATATTAAAAATGGCTGTTAATATAATAAGTATAGCAGAAAAGATTTTTAATGCCAATATACCAAATGGCGGAGGGCTGGTATTGGTCGGAACGTTTGACATTGGCCCCCACACGTGCAAAATATATGCCGGATATGGCGAAAGCAAAGGCGAGGGTGACAATAGGTATTCTATCTGGGGGCAAAGCCAACAGGCCGAAAATAGCATTTGGGTGGCTACGCACCACGCAGAGAGTGGCACAAGGCTGCCATTCAGTACGGTATTGGCCACATTGATACACGAATTAATTCATATTATTTTAGACTTATCTAATTATCCCGAGCTATCAAGCAATGAGCCGCTTGTTACGGCACTCGGCAATGGATTAGCCCAGCTTTTAATGACCATAGATGCGCAAAACGAGCCAAATGAACAGATTGATAGCACAAATAAGGATAGTTGACATGTCCGGCACGGGCGGGCTTTGGCAACCAATACCCTACAATGAAATACAGGGGCTTGATAGCCTATCGATAGATTGGCGGCTTAATGAAAGCGGCAACATAAGCAGGGCGGTCTCTGCCGATTTGCGCTTGTTAGGCGGGACGGCAACGCGTATCCTATCCTTAGCGCAAACGCAGTCGATAGAACTTCGGATATACGACACCGAGTTTAATAGGCACTATCCTACCTTTTTGGTACAGCCGCAAATGCAAAGCGGCTGCCTTTCAGACCCTTGTTATATAACCGTAACGCCAATAGAAAAAGAGCCTACTAAAACATGCTTTGACAGTACGGTTATATGGGATAACCATCAAGGTTGGTTTGATAGAAGCGGCACGCTTAAGCACCCCCGATTTTTGTATTGCAACCACCCGAATATAGGGTGGCTTACAGGGTTTTTATATGTTAGCGTTTTGATATTATCTGTTATTGCAAGCGCAATTAACTTGCTACTAACTGCAATAGGCATAACAGGGCTGTCTGATTTTTTAGTGGGGCTAATAAATGACGTTAAAGGCTGTAGTCTTGTTCACCCATCGCCATTGGTGCGCACGTACATTAAAAATGTTTGCGATAAGTGTGGCATAGAAGTAGATGCGGGTAGCTTTTGGTTATTTTTTTCACAGGGTAGCCCCTATTACAATACGGCTGTTTTTTATGCCCCCATAAGGGAGGGCTATGATAGGGACACTACGGCTAATAGTACCTACTACATACATGAAAACGTGTATAACAAAAGCCTTACTGAATTTCTGAACGAGCTGGCGGCACACTACAATGGCAAGTGGCGGGTTTTTGGCAACAAACTATATTTTAAAAACAAAAACGAGCCTTTTAATAGCGACCCATTGTATAATTTTGGCAGTTATGATGCGCATAGGTTAGTTAGTGATATTTGTTGGACATGGAACAGCAAGCCTCGCCCCGCTTACTTTGACGGCATACATGAACAAGACGGTATAGACCTAAGAGGGAATACGGCACTTGGATTATATAATTATATTATAGATTGGAATAGCCCCGAAAGTGCCACACAGTCCGGCGCGCTAAGTCCGCAAAGCCCATTTGCGGCTACACGATTTCGTAATGACGGCATAGGTAATGACCCTATAAGTAGGCTTGAGCAGAATGGGGTTTTGAGCGGCGTTGTTTCTGTAATATCATTTCTTACATTTGGCAACTTTAACCCCGAAGTTGCCCCACACGCCATAGTGCTGTCCGACAATCAAACAAGCAAGGCAAAGTTAGTAGTATGGAACGAGGCCAGCGGGCTTGATAGCGCGGAGGCGGTATATACCGGCATTATTGTAGGTAGCCCCCTATACGACTATTTGCGCAATGAAAAGGGCGTGCTTGGTCAAGACGACACAAATTATAGCATGTATTACTACAATTGGCCAAATATTGTAGATGCGGCAATAAATAACGGCACGTATGGCGGTGTCCCTATGGAAAACATTTGGGATTTTTGGAAAAACGAAAACCCAAGAAGCGATTATGGCCAAACAAGAAAAGATAGGGCATACACAATAACAATATGCCTATCGGAGTACGACCTTGATAGGCTTGGCCTATTTGCCGATATGGACGCGGCACTTTTTAGTACTATTATTGTGGGCTATGAATTAGCCGGCCCGTCAACGCCTATTTATGCCGAAATTGACAGCATAAGCGTTAATTTAGCAACTAACGAAATTGTAATAACCGCATCAAGATAGAACATAAATTATGCTTAAATTTTACGAAAGCCGAACGCAAATATTTACCCGATGCAGCGGAGACGCAGAGGATTATATAAAGCCGATATATGAAGCGAGTGATGTGTTCTATTATTTCAATGATAGAATTGTAAATATTAAAATTGCCGACTGCGGGAATGCTGTAATTGCAGACTTTGCAAACCAGCACGAGACCGCGCCAAATCTATTTAGTGAGGTAGTGGTAGGCTATGATGCGGACGGTAAAATTTATTCATACGTAAGGGAGGGCGCGCTATTTACTGCACTTGGATTAGCGTGTAATACCTGCTTTTACTATATTGTCACCTTAGCCGATGGTAGTGTATGGTATAGCGACACTTGCATTATTGCCTGTTGCTGCGAAAGCGTTCATATAGAAAGCACATACCCCAAGTATGACTTTTTGGGCAGATACTACGGCGCGCCGTGCAGTCCGATTGTGCGCTACCCCGCCGATGCGGTATTTAGCAATAGGACATTAATTTGCGGCAGCCTAAAACTTAGCGGCTTTGACAATGCCATAAATAAAAGAGACGAAAGGGACTGTAGGGCGCAAAGTGCTACCACATCTAAATCGTATAACCTATACGGACACGCAGGAATTGCGCCATACGAGGCCGAAAATGTTAATGCCATTTTTTCTGGCAACAATCTTGTTATTGAGCATGGAAATGAACAATACGCGCTATCGCCCAAAAGTACAGAATGGTTTGGCAGTACGCCGGAATGTGTATGCCTATTCTATATTAATGCAACTCTAATATCTTGCCCCTCCGAAGCATCGCTATATTGCACCAATACTACACAGTGCTGTTTAACAATAGGCGTGCCAAACGGAGGTCAAACCGACATTGCTTTTGATTTCAACAACCAGCATGTGGCACTATCTTGCATTAAGGACGGCAGAATAATTTGCGATGTAGACGGAGTGCCTTTTGGCGGCTCTTTGCAACCCACAAATATAGTACTGTCAAACCCTTATGCTACATATAGCTATGAATGCAGCGGTGAAACGTGCTGCGTAACGCTAACTATTTCAAGGTCGGAGGCGTATAGCGGTGCTGGTATTGTAGCGTATAGCTTTTTAGTTAATGGCGTACCCTACAACGGCACTTTTACAGTGGTAGAAAATGGCAACTTTGTTGTTTTAAGAATGTGCTTTGAGGCCGGAGCGTCTGTAAGCCTTGTTAGCGTTACGGCAGACGGCACTACAACACTATACCCGGGCAGCGGAACGCAAATACAAGCAAGTATAATTGACCCTATTACAGAAAGGGCGATTTTTTCAGCCCTGCTTGACAATGGGTGCGGCGAATGTTCATGTGTTGAAAGTATCATTTTTGACTATAACCCCACGCCACCGCTTTATATATGGTTTGCGTCCCAAACTCCCTCTAATAGCCTGCCGGCAAATACGATATTTTTTCTTGCCCAAAACCCACTTGATATGGGGCTTTTCTCGCATTGGTTAAATCAATGTAGTGGCGATTACATATATGCGTATAATGGCACTACGCTAATACCTATAAAAAAAGCGGCATTGGTTATTTTGGGCAACTTACCAACGGCAAACATACCCGCGCTAATAGGCAATGCCGGAGCCACATGGCCGACAGGGTTTGATTATGCCTACCGGTACTCCTACATAGACGATGCAATTTACCCTACATGCCCGGAAAGCGCGCAGGCACACGCCCAGACCATGTCCAACTACTTTGCCGCCGCCCCGCTTGCATTTAACGTATTACAGCTTCCTATAAGCAGCGCGAAGTGCGTTAAACTTGTAGATGACTGCGGGACTTACCCGCCGCCATGTACATTAAGTATTACCAACGTACAGCAAATATGTCAAGGCGGATATATAGATATAGTTGTTTCATTTAGCGCACCAAGCATGACGGGCGACCTGCATGTTACTGCGGTAGAGGCAGCTCCGCCAAACAATAGCCTAATCGTGCCATACGATACGCCCGCCGCAGTTGGCAGTACAGGGTTTTCTATACCAAGCAGTACCGTAGGCAATATAATCATAACACTAACGTCCGTAATAGACGGAGCTTGCATTGCCTCTACGGTGGTAAATATTTTGCCATGCAACGACTGTACGACATGCCTTGCCGATAGCGTATTTGCTGAAACAATAACAACAAGTCCGACCGGAGCGGGCTGCACCGGCACCATTGTAATGGAATACAAAGACCCTGCCGGTACATGCGATTGGGTGCTATGTCAAGTTATTAGGCTTTTGGGCTTTTCAACAAGTTACGAAGTGTGGCCGATAAATAACGACCCCGTATGTACAGCAATAATCGTAATTCCAGCGGGTATCGGAACGTATGAAATGCAAAACGCCCCCGCCGGTAACTATTGGTGTATATGGCGACTTGGTTCGTGCGCTAACACTATTTGCCAAAACGACAATACCGTAACGCTTGCCCCGATAGCGTTGAGGCGATGCGTATTTTTTGCGCCGGATAGTTATGACTTTATGGCTTCTTTAATATCCGTAACGGGCGGCATGACATTTACTTTTACATCAATAAAAGTAAATGGCGTTGAATATGTTACAGGTGCGCCGCCGTCCATATTTACGCCGGACATAGCCACATTTGCCGCAAACGCCGTGCCTACACAGGCCGGCCACTACCCTGCTTGGATAGGCTTTTGCACACTGTTCAATTCTTTAAGTATTCCAAATGTTAGATTTTTATATAGCATAAACGAAAGGATTGGATATAACGGCGACCCTTTCAGGATTGAATACCCGCAGGGCGCACATGTAGAAATAACCGCTGAGGTACACAACGGCTCAAATGTACTGCATGGCGTATATAATTTTGATACAATAACAGGCACGCTGTTTAATGGTGCGCTATTAAGCCCGCCGGCAAGGTGTGAAAATAGCGACCCCGCAGGCATATTCCCATGTGAAACCGAAGCGGGCATATTTGTAGAGTGCGCACAGGTGCTTGTTGGCGGCGTTTTCACAACGCTAATTAAGGTGGGTTATGACGGCGCGCCGCTTCAACAGGGGGAGGCTGTTGTTAGACAATATAGGATAAATTCAGGCGCATGGATAACCCCCACTTTTCCAATACTATTTAATGGCACCTACCTTGTTGCCGAGATTTACTTTGACACAAGCGACCTATCCATGTTTGTATCGGGCATGAATACGATAGATGTGGCCATACAGCACGCACCAAACGGCTTGGGGTGCAGTAATATTATAGCACAAAAAACAATAACATTTAACAACTTAGCACCGTCAGTTTGTGCGTCATTGATTGTAACATAAAAAAAACAAACTTTATATGCTTTCAAGAGCAGGCAACAAAAGAAAAATAGCAGACAAAATATACCCCATATTCCCGCGTCACGACTTATTTATTGATATGTTTTTCGGCGCAGGTGGCATGTTTTTTTCAAAACCGCAAGCACCGTACAACATTTGCAATGATACGGATAGCGATGTTTTTAATCTTTTTATGGTGCTTAAAAATAATAGTGCTGAATTTACGGAGGCGTTAGGCTGTATGCCGGTAAGTCAAGACCTCTTTAAGTATTGGAGAAAAACTAAGGAGACCGACAGCATACTTAAAGCGGTTCGATTTGTATTTTTGAGCAATTTTAGCCTTTATGGTAAATGCGATACCCTTAAAATAAGCATTGATAATACCAAAAAAATAGCCCTAAGAAGCATATCGGCTATTCAAGACAGGATTAAATATGCTACTTTTACCAATTTTGATTTTAGGGTTTTGCTTGATAAAATAGCCATGTACGATACAAAAGCGGAAAGGGAAAGGGTTTTTATTTATGCCGACCCGCCCTATCTTGACACGGCAAACCCATACGAGGGCAATTGGTCACTAAAAGATACTGAAGATGTTTTTAGTGTACTTGTAAATAGTGGGTATAACTTTGCTATTTCAGAGTTTGACCACCCTAAAATAATAGAAATGGCAAATGATTATGGCCTAAATATTCATACAATCGGCGAGCGGCGAGCTATAAAAAACAGGCGCACCGAAATATTGATGTGCAACTATGAAACCAATTTTTTAACAAAAAAACAGCTTTTTTAAAATGCCAAAAAAAGAAACAAAATCGAAACTTATGGCTGCAATGTTCGGCGTATTATTAGGCGTATTGCACAATGCCGAACCGTTGCACAATGCCGAACCGTTGGGCGATGCCAGCACAACAAGCAAAAGCCATAAAGTGGCGGCACACGCACCAAGAGGGTGCAGGGTTTATGCCTTTAAACATAACGGGGGATTTGACACATATACCACATTACGAAAATGCGATGTAGCAAAGTACGAATTTTACACTATTGCCAAAGACGAACAGCGCGCAATAGAAAAATACAAAAAAAGTAAAAATAAGCAATGAGCAGATTTCTATATACCATAATTATCGGCATAGTATCTACAATTACATTAATGTCATTGTTTGCGGCGTGCATTACCCAAAATAATTGCCATAGCATAGCATTTTCAACCTGTGTTGCCGCAGGCTTACTTGCACTAAGTAGATTAAAATATTTAAAATGAGTAAAGAATACAATGTAACACCAAGCCCAAACGATGCAGATTTGGACTTTGCAAAACAGGCGGCTGTCAAAGTTGCCAAATATATGTTTATGCGTTATGGTATTGAGTGCGATGTGTTTCTTTTTGGTAGCAGGGCAACAGGCGAGGCTGAGGCAGATAGCGACTTTGATATTTGCGCCTTTTTGCATGACCCGCCCGAGCTTACTCCCGATTACACACAAAAAGCACTAAGCGAAAAGCTAACCTCTGAAATGAACGGAGGCCGTATAGATGTAAAATGCGTTATAATACAACAGGGGCAATATTGCCCGCCAAACATGGCATTAATTAAACTTACTTAAAATGGCAAATATATTAAACGGCGGCGACCGAATAGAGATTGACAATTGCCCTGCATTGGTAAAAATACCACCTACCCAAATTACAGTAGAGCGCATTGCTGCTATAGAGGCAGCAATCGGAACTATTGATACCTATGGGATTAGTGGCGACAGATACAAAAAGAGCCTTGAAATGATAAAAAATTGCTTGTTGGACGAGGAGGGTGAACACGTCCGTTCAGAAAGCGGCGGCATTATGACACAAGCGCAAAGAAAAAATAGGGTGTTAGATATTGTGCGCTATCTCGAAACGGCCTTTCAGTTCAAGGGCAACCATGATAGCATGTTAGAAATAGGCTTGGCATTTTATACGTTAGAGGGTGTAGAGGCCGTCACTGATAGCCCGATTATACACTTTCATACGAAAAAGCAAATAGTGGGGGCAGATAGCGGCGCATGGCTTTTTTTTTGCATAGCTGGGGCGAAATGTACCAAAACATACAAGAATTTAGACGCAGAGCAAATAATACACTCTTTGAAAATAAGCGACATAATATTGCCACCACTCGAGCCGAATTTTGGCAAGCAGACTACGATAAGATAATGTCAGGCGTATTTATGGGGTATAATAAATTATTTTTATCAATAAATAAGTACGGCAATTTTAGCAATAACTTTGAGTATTACGAAAAAATGAGTATTGTTAATTTTGATACCCTTTATTGCACAATAAAGTCCCACAGCAAAGAGGCGGTGGATGCAGTAAATAAACCATAGTGAAAGCTGTTGGTTTATTCAAAAAAATATTTGTGTGCAAGGTGCGGTAAATAATAAAATTTGCCGTATCTTTGCGTTTGACCTTTAAGGCAAAAGTGGGCGGTTGCACCCGATATTGCAACATGACATTTTGCTCACCCAAAAAAATGTCTAAAAAACATACCTATGACGTGGTCGGACTGCCGACACGTTATTCGCTCAAAAAGTTTGCACGTGCAGGGCGTAAGGCCGGCGGTGTTAGAAACATTTGCGCCGCTACATGTTTAGCTGGCGCGCCGCCGGCGTTTGCCTATTGTGCGCCGGCCGTAAAGCCTCACGAAGTAAATCGGCTTATTCTTGCCGCCTGTTCCTATACATTTCCAACGCTTGCAACAACCACGCCGGCGGCAATGTGTACCGCATTGCAGGCCGCTGAAACTGCTGGTGAAGTGTTTGTCACGCCCCCCCTTGTTGCCGAAATTGGCGCACCAAGTTTTACCAATCTTAAGTTATCGTGCCACACGTCCCTCCCAATCGAGGGCGCGCGCAAACTTACATTTAAGTCTGCGGCATCATGGACAGTTGCCGGCTTTGTTGGTGCTACCGCGCCCGTATATGGAGACAATACCTATTGGAAGACTGTTTCTCAAAACCCGCTTTGGGTTGTACGAGGCTACGTTGCCTGCGACGGCAATATTTATCTGCTTCAAAAAAATGGGGCATTTGCTGACGTTAGGATTAGCATTTGGCAAGAAACAGAAACGGTAGGCGATGGTAGCATTATGATAACAAAGGGCGAATTTGAAATGCCGTCCGGTTGGGATAACTTCGGCCAGCCGCAAATCAATGTCAATACATGCGGCGGTTCGTTAGCCACTTGGGGGTCGTAATACTAAAAATATGCTTTTTGAGGATATAGTTAGCGGGAAAATACGGCCTAACGAGTCGTGGGTATCGGCTATAAGGGAAACTTCGATGCGGGCGCAAATTCATATAAACGGCACGCACCCAATTTACCGCAACCAAAAAGGTGCGCAGGTTATACCAACAGGCAGCTCGCAGGAGTTGACTGAAATGATAATTAGGCTTATATTTTTTGTAAGGCCACACGAAACGCCGGAGGTTAAGAATGAACGCCTCCGCATGTATCGGCACATATTGGCACAGCCCGCAATTGGTCAAATACAGCGGTTTGGCAGCATAATATTTCAGCGCGACATTGGCATTTTTATTGACGATACTGCGGCGCGCGACTATATAAACGGCGCAAACTTCTACGGATTGCCATTGCTGGAATGGGCAAAGTCTCACTTGCTCCGCCTTATGATTACCGACCCAAACGGCCAAATAGTTATAACTATACCCGAAAAAAATAACGCACCACAAATAAAATATGTAAGCTCTGAATGTATAGAATTTTCAGACACAAATATTTTGGTGTGGAAAGAGGGCGATGTTTTATTTGGCGTTGATAGTAATTATTACTATAAGGGCAACAGTAATAATATTGAGAGCGTAGGCCACTTTTTCGGCACGATACCGGCGGTTACATTGGGCGGGACACCGCGTAATGTAAAGCAAAAAGACGGTTTTATATCGTTTTTTGATAGCTTTTTTAGTGGCTTGTTTGAAATGGCAGAAAAGGCTATGTCTATTGCTACTGAAATAGACTTTTGGGTTAAGGGGGCATATCCTACGCTTGAGATGGTTGCGGTAGAATGTAGCGACTGCAATGGAACGGGGCTTGTAATGTCTACATGTGGTTCGTGTAACGGTCACGACAGCGATTGTAGTGAGTGCGGCGGGAATTCCGTAAAGGCTAAAACCTGCAAGACATGCAATGGGAGGCGTATCATAACCCGCAACCCAGGCGATACAATTTTAAAGCCACCGCCACGAGGCAATAATACAAACAACGATATTGATATGATGCGTTGGTATGAGCCTCCGGTTGCAAATTGGAGTGCCTTAAAAGAAACGCTAATGTATTACGTGGATATAGCACTCGAGGCCATATATGTAAAGCGAACCGACCAGCCACAAAGTGCCGCAGCTAAAATAGAAGACCGCGAAGACGAGCGTACATTTTTATCAAGTATAGCACAGCGCGTTTTTTTCGTATTAAAGGAAATTTTGCGGTTTAGTTGTGCGGCCATAAGTGCAAAGCCTCAAAATATAAGCATAGACGGCAAACCAATTGCCGCCATAGTGCCTACATTTGGGGGCGTATCAATATCGCCACCGGCACATTACGAGCTAAGAGGCGTTGATGATATGCTTGAAGATGCGAAAGAAGCGGCAGGCTTGGGCGACCCACTACTAACAAGGCTTACAGCTACGGCACTTATCAGGCACATGAACGGCGGCGACCCTTTGAGCATCAAACAAAATGATGTGTTTAATTTTTTAGACATATATGGGCTTAGGGCAAGAAAGCAAAATGAAATAAGTTTGCTTATTGCATCCGGAATAATTAAAACCGAAGATGCTGCTTACTACTATAGCTTAGATAATCTAATAAGCCGGCTTATTACATATATGGGGCAAGAAAAGTTTTTGGCCGCCGATATGGATAGCATATCAGCTAAAATAAACGAACTAAAAGCCAAATTAGCAAGCAATGAACCGCAATGACATTGAGAAAATAATAAATGAAATAATATTTCTAATTGATAAGTCAAGCGGTGAGCTTATAGGGCGCATATCGATAGCGTTGAGCGAATTGCCGCAAGGCATATTAGACTTACTTATTAGGTATATTGACGTTGAAAACGGCGCAATTAAGTTCAAAGACGAAAGCGCAGCCGGTATAATTAGGGTTAGAAAGTATATCAATGAATACGTCAATGATGCCGCTATAAAATTAGCCATTGACCACTATATTGCAGCAGCTGACGACATAGACATATTAAGTCAAGATGCGTTTTCGCTTCAACGAAAGGGTATAAATGTCGCAGGACTCTTTGCAGATAGGCGGCAAAGTTTGCTCGAAATTGTACGGCAAAACCTTATCGATAGCGCATACAGATTGGATATACTCGAGCCATTAATGAAAACCGTAAATTTACAAGTGCTTTCAGGGGGCAACCTAACAGAACTTAAAAGGTCTTTAAAAAATAGCCTGTCACCCGATAGGCTTAGGTATTTGGAAACGGCAGCAAGGGACGGACTGAATGGCTACTATGGCACGCAGGTATCTGTTATTGCAGAAAAGTACGGGTATGATAGAATTATGTATGTGGGCAGCGTAAAAGAAAGCACCCGACCTATTTGTAGGCACATAATTAATGCAATGGACGGCGTTATTGAAAAAAAGGAACTGCTGGCACTAATAAAGAAATATAAAGGAACAAGCGGGTTTATGCCCGATACAAATGAAAATAATTTTCTAATCAAAAGGGGCGGTTACGGCTGTATGCACCAAGCCTACCCGATATTAAAGTAATAGCAATATTATGGAAGCCAACAATACCGATACTATAGTGCCTACCGCAAAGCAAGGCGGCGAGCCGCAGTTTAGCGTTTCAAACCTGCCAAAACCGACAAAAAACGGCGATGTGACCTATGCTGTTAAGGGGCAAGAGCAGTTCAACCACGGAACCACCACGATTAAGCAATTCAAAGAAATTGCCGCTTACATGGCAGATAACAACATGGGCGAGGCTTATGTGGTACACGAATATATGCCCGAAGTCCAAAGCAAAGTGTATAAAAAAAAATAAAACAATTTTATAACCAGCACCTTAGCGGGTGTTCATCTTGTTAATAAAAAATGACTGAACAGGAATTAGCTATTGCCAAAAAAATATTCAACGCATTTGGCGTTTCACCGTCCGAAAGCGATATTAAGTACATGGGCGAAAACGGAGGCACTCCCCCATCAACGCTGTTATCGCAAACGGCGGGGCATTACGCAAGAGACAAAAAACTTCTTGCTGCGGATATTGACGATGCCATAAAAACAGCAAAGGTCGGCGCGTTCAATACAATAAAAGGCAAAATAGGTGCTATTCTTAAAGATAGCGACATACAAGAACCCCAAGAACCCGATGCAAGGTACGAAAGCTACCTTGATGTGCTGGTGAAAGGGCTAAAAGAAAAACAGGCTTCACAGCCGCCCGCTGCCGGAAATGACAGTAAGGTGCAAGAGCTTGAAAGGCGACTTTCAAAACTTACGACCGAGCTTGCCGCCAAAGACAAAGAAATTGCAGGCAAAGCAGCCGAATTTGACCAATATAGAATGGGGATTGAGCGCAAAGACGCGGAGGCAAAAGTCAATGCAGCAGCTAAGGCCATATTTGATAATATGGCATTCAAACCAGGGTTGGTAGAAAATGAAGAAAGCAAAGGCGAGCTTATGGCATTTTTACTACAAAGGGCAATTGGTGGAAAGTCCGCAAAAGTATCAGAAAAAGGCGAGGTCGACATTTATGACGAAGGTAACAAGCATATATGTTCGCTTAAAGACGCGTTTACCGCAGCGGCCAAGAGTTTTGTTATTGAAACCAATACCAAAACCACGCAGCAAGCCGGACACACCGACCAGCCCCAACCGCCTGCTGGCAACATCAAATTAAATGATGTGCAAAGTGAAATTGCGGCAAACATAACTAAAATATTAGGGCAATAGTTCTATATAGTGGGCGACCCACCCGAAAATGGGCAATTTTATTTTATTGTATAAACAATGTTAATACATTCTTTGTGTAGCGATGCTATTGTCAAGCTGGCGAGTGGCAAAGCAGCCCCGCTAACAACATTTGGCATTCCTGCTCTCTTAGCAGCGTTGAAAACGACAACGGCCATGCCGGAATTTCAAATAACAGTAGATAAGGGGCGCAAAAAGGGGCTTGTTATTGAATACTACCCCATACAAGTATGCAATGCCGGCACTAATTGCTTGCCGTGCGATAAAGATGCCCCAAAAATCAAAGTGTTGCAACCTATAAGAAAAGAGGTTACAATAGGGGATTACATTTGTACGCCACATATTTTCTTTTCAAACACAACGGTAGAAAATTGGTGTTCGTCTGGAACGGGGGCAAACTTCGATGCGGTGCTGCCGGAGATAGCGGAGCAGTTTAGGGCTAATATTGTACAGGCTTTGCAAGCTGCGCATATACAACTAAACCGTAGCCTTGCCGCACAATTCAAGGCTGCCGCCGGATTGCACCCCGATGGCTCTGCGTCTAAAATAGTACAGCCGTTCAACACATCTACAGGCGTTCCAAACCCAAATTGGGCTTCGATAATACGCGAAACGTATGCAAAAGCAGGGCTTTCGTATGGCGACATGGCCACGCTTACCGGCACGTACATGGATACCGCGATTATGAATGCGGCTGGCGGCGGTATAAATGCCGCGGGGGTTAATATGCGAGATACTTTTTTTGGTATCGACCTAAACAACTTCCAATATGAACAGTCTTTTGAAGACGGCCAGATGCTAACATTTGACCCAAGGGGGTTTATGTTTTTGACGTACAGCGATGTACGAAAAAATATTGCCACAACCGCAAAAGTTGGTACTATTGACCAAGTACTTGGCAACATTTTGCCGGAATCAGACCCATTCAAAACGGCACAGGAGGGGACGCAGCATTACACCTTTGTTGTTCCTGACCCATACTTGGCCGCCGCGGGCTTCCCCCTTTGGTGGGACTGCCACTTGGTAGTGACAAAATCTTGTGGCATATTTACCGTTGAAATGTGGCTATCATTGAGCTTTGAGTTAATTAGATTGCCATACGACACCTGCAACAATACACCTGTAGCACTATCGTGGAAAGTTTGTCAGCCAGAGCCGATTGCTTGCAACACTACTCCGGCACCAACAACACTACCTACCCCGCTTTGTATTGTTCCTACTACGCCGTTTGACTGCACAAACATACATATTCCAAAAGGAACATTTGTGTCTCTTACACTTGGTAGCGCGCCGTCCATTGTGGCGCAAACGCCGTCAGACACAATGCTAACAAGCATGAAAGACCTATGGATGTTGCTAACCGTGCTTGGGGTGCCACTACAATATAATGCAGTGACCAACACTATATATTTTATCGGAAATGCTGCAACAGGCATGGGTACGCTGGGCGACACGATAAATATTTCATTTAGCGGCGACTGCCCCATTGATTTTAATGCTGAATTGCAGGATTGCACCACAACGCTGACGCTGAAAGCGAAAGCAACGGTAGGTGGTGGCGCAAACCAAAATAATACCGTTTCTGCCGGTAGTGAAGAAGCCGCCAAAATAGATGCGGCCCCGACCGCAAAGCAGGGTAAAAAATAACCACCAAAAAGAACGGCGAGCGTATCGTGCGCCGCCGCTCTTATCTTAATAGCCATGTCAATAAAGATAAGCAACGCAAATCAAGCACTGCAAAGCTGTTTAAACATGCTGGAAATTCCAAGCTGCGATGGCGGCCCCTTGCCTACCCAGGGGAGCGCGCGAGTTCGGCTAAGTGAATTGATAGGGTTTAGCTTCGCTAAGGCTAACGACCTAACAGAGCCGGCGATTGATGCCGACATGTACGGCTTATTGATGCGTGTACAAAGTAGGGCTATTTCAGCAATTACAAGCAAGCTGCTTGATTGCCTCAATAATAATGGTATTACATTTAATACTATAGTTGGCGAGGCAAAAAACGCAGCTGAATATACGCCTAATATTCAGTATAATATGCCGGCAGGTACGGTGCGAAAGGGCATATTAATAAGGCGGAGGCATGATTGTACAAGCGGACTTGGAGCGGAGCGAATGATAGTAAAAAAGATAACTATATATTTAGCTGCCTCACAACAAAACCTAACAAATGTGCCGCTTTACTATGAAACCAATGGAATTATAAGCAGTGTTACATTGCCACAACTTATTGGGGGCGGCGTTGCAAATGTGTTTTCAACAGAAAGCATAAACCCTATATACAAGCTATCTGCACCATTTGTTTCGCAGGGCAATAGCATTAACTTTTCGCTTGATGCAAATATATCTACGCAAACAGTACGTCCGCTATGTCCGACATGTCCGCATACACAGGGCTGCTTTAAGGCAAGCGGGCTTACCGTAACCAATAATGGCGATTATATCGAGAACACCACCAGCGGTTTTGGTATAATACCATGCATATCATGTGCTTGCGATAGCGATTCTATTATTTGCGCCTATGCGCACCTTGAAACCGTTAGGAATATTTTTATTTATCAAATGTCAATAGAGTTGCTAAAAGAACAGCTACATAGCCCACAATTAAGCAACTTTACTACATTTCAGGGGCAAGGCGAAAATTACGACCAAAAGTTGAAAGACTTGGAAAGTAGCCTTGACACACAATGGAGGCCATTTTGCAACAGCATAAAGCAAACGGTACAATCAATGGGCGACATGCGATGCCTTAGTTGCAACGGCAGTCGAATAGTAACGTTAATATAGTTTTGTTATGGCAAAAATTAGCATTAGTGACTATATTGCAGGAATTGGCAAACCTATTTTGTCAAATAAAGACATGCAGGCTATATCATTGCAGGCCACAATAGCATTGGAGGCAAGCATGAAGCGGCGTATATTTACGCTGGGGTTAGCCTCAAACGATGCCCCCATAGGTCAATACCGATACTACAAAGCAAAATACAAGAGGGAGGTTTTTGTAAGAAAATCGGCCTTTAAGCCTAAAAAGGGCAGCAATACAATGCTATTTCTTGACGGTTGGCAAGGTTTAAGGCGGGTGCAAGGCAGGCAAACCGGTTATGTAGATTTAAATTACTCCGGTGCGCTCCAAGGGTCTATACGCACATTTCCAAGCATATCGGACAGGGCGCACATAATAGGCATTTCAAGTATAGACGGCATGAAAAAGCGGCGTAATATGGAGGGGCTTTATGGCAAGGTATTTACGCCGTCACCAAATGACTTGCAAATTTTTGAGCAAGCATTAATAGCGGCTTACAATGCCGGAATAAACCAAAAAACAATAAGGTGACAAACGTATTAATAGAAATAGCAAAAAATATCTTTGCCTTACCATTTTTTGATGTAGGGTTTGCCCATGCGTTCATTGTTGAACAGGGCGTTTTTGCATATAAAAATGCCGAGCTTTTATTGTCAAAGTCCGAACCGGCAATGCAAGCATCAAGCGGCAATTTTTTTCTTATAGTGCCTGATGTGGCAAGCTCGGTAGCAACTACAAGCAGCAATGCAATTAAAATTACAACTAAAATAAATTTATTTTTCTTTGTAAAGAATGCCAACTACGAAAAGCTAACGGAGTGCCTATTAGGAACTATAAGCGGCAAGTGTAGGGCGGTTAATGTGCAAAACATTACCACTTCGACCGAAAATGCAGTATTGTTCATGGCAAGCGTGTTGGGTGTTGAGCCTACAAGCATAAGGCAGCGGATTTCGGGCTACTCGTTAGCTGCTATTTCTGCCACCGTATCAATGGTGCAAATGCCGCAGTCGCCACAATGCTGCGAGCTTTGTTTTTGTGACAACGACAATGATATTTCATTAATTCTAAAAAGAAACTAATGGCCTGCTGTCAAGAATATACAAGTTTAGGCTGCTTTGATAGCTGCACCGAAATAAGCACTAATATAGCCGCCACAATGGACGGAACGTATTTAGTTTGCTATGATGCTGCGGGCGTGGCGGTTTGTAAGGGTATGCTTTTTACAACAGGCGAAACTATTAAATGGCAGCATTTTGGCCGCAGTGCCGGCAGCCACACCGTAACCATAAAAGACCCAAATGGAAACCTTTTGGGGTGCTACAAATTCACTACTACAATATGCGTTGAAATAATTAATACAAGCCAAATATGAACAATATTTTACTATACTCGCTTTTGCACGCTGCATTGGCAGCCGGGGCGGGCATTTTCTACCGTATCATTGCATTTGAATTGCCACTTACTGCCCCTTTGGGCATGGCAATATACGAAATTGCCAAAAAGCACCCAAATATAGGCAAGCCGCTCGGCCTTTGCCCGCTATGTAACACCATGTGGATAGCGGCAATATTGGGTATATTTGAGTGTATATTTTTTTCATTTAGTGTGCCGTTGGCTGCGGCGTATTTTATAGCTAAAATCTTTTTTACCTCTTTGATTATAAAACTATGCCACCAATAATAACCATTGACACAGACCAATTAGGCGGGCTACCAAAACGTTGTGGCACGGAGACATATACTGACGCTACCGGCAGGGAATGGGACGAGCGGGATTTGTTTAAAAAATTATTGGAAAAGTACCGCATGGGCAAAATGCAATGCCCCTCCGAACCGCCGCCACCAATGGTGTTTAAGTTTTCAGCAATTGGAGCGGGCGAGCAAAATATGAACTTAGCAACTCCTTTCCAAGTCAGGGCATCTGTTGTAGAACTTGGTAACTTTGGGGCCAATCAGATTACGTCCTTAGTGGGCAGTGTAGAAATTTTCGATACCACCGGTGTGCTTTTACACTCAAACCTTGCAATGCCATTCGACAACAATTGGCAAGATACTATCCCGTTATCTAATGGGGCCTCGCCGTATCGAATTTTGTATAAAGTTGATTTGCCAACAGGTGAAACGTGCGAATTTAATACATGGGTAAAAAAAAATTCAGCAGGCAGCAGTTATGGCATATCGGGGGTATTTTATAATGCAATAACCGATAATATGTCTGTAACCGTAACAGGTGCTACCGTAAGCGGCAATGCAGCTAATAGCGGCGAAATTGATTACAAAAACGACGGCAGTAATGAAATTACAGGGGCGGCGGCTCTTGCTCCGTTCAGTATCATGCCGGCAGACCTTTCGGCGGGCGGCTCGCATGAATTAAAGGCCACATGGCACAGTATATCCGACATTCCACTAATCAATGCTAACCCATGTCATAAAATAGTCATTGCATCTTATAACTAACAACTAAAACCACAAACGCCATGAGTATATTATTGAGCGAAATTAAGCCTTCAGGCACAGGCCAAAGAGTAACGTATATACTAAATGCCCAAATAATAGGGAGTATCCCTAAAAAAGCGGGCGATAAGTTTGCATACACAAAAGACGACCCCAAAAACAAGGTAAATGCCATAGCAATTGAAATTGACGGCAATGTAATTAGGGCATCTAACATAAAAGAAAATGATAATGTAAAAAAGTCTACTAAAAAACCAAAATAATGAAAGTAGCAATATATTACTCCAATTCCGACATTGCGATAAGAGACGAACTGCTGAAACGCTTCACGTGCGACCATTACGATGTACAAGAGGTGTTGCCTGGTCATTCTATTACCGACATGATAAGCATGGCTAAAGTTGCAGACGTTTCGGTAATTTTATTATCGTCTGACTTCTTTTCTGATGAAAGGTCGAGTAAAATATACAAATATTTATGCAATAAAAAGTATGATGAGACCATTGCCCTACTTGTAAGGTCGGTTATATTGCCAAACCCTTTTCCATTTCCCATAATTCCGGTAGACTACAAGCCAATGCCGGACATAGGCGCAGAAATGGACACATGGTTTACTATTGTAGTGTCACAGCTAAAATTGCTATTGGAAAATAAAAAATTAAAGCAGCAAATTGCTGCAAAAGACGCTGAACTCAATTTGCTTAGGACGCGTCTTAACAAGTAGTCTTTTTTGTTTTGTTTTTGTCTTGTTTGTATGCCATTTTTGACCCTGCCATTCATGGCGGGGTTTTTTATTGCTTTGCCATATAAAAAAGGGAGGGCGGCAATTACGCACACCCTCCCAAAAAAACGCACTATAAAATTGGTTGCGCCCCCTCCCCTATTAAATCATAATATCAAAATAACTATACCAAAATAAGGGGGCTATTTTTTTTATTGTTAAGCCATCTTTGAACAGTTCGCACGTTCACCTCAAGCATTTCGGCTATTTCCTTAGTGGTCTTGCCGCTCTCTTTCATTTCAAAAGCCCGCGACACCTTATTTTTGTCGGCAGGTTTGGCAATTGTCGCATCTGTCGCAATAATGTCGTCACCTGTCGTAATGGTGTCGTCTGCCGTAGCGCAAATGTCGCTGCGTGTCGTATCTACATTATCCTCAATAGGTGCTACTGCATCGGCAGCATTGGTAACGACCGGATACGCCCTATTAGTGTGGGCATACATAAACAAGTTGCACATAAAAGTTGCAACCTCTATTAATATAAGAAGCAGCGCACCGCTTTTGCCATTTTGGGCTGCCTTAGCGTCAAATTCGGCTAATCTGCGGTCTTTTTCGGCCTCTATTTTGCTAATTTGGCCGCTTAATGAAATGTTTTTTTTTAAAATCATGCTGTCTAAGGCTATCAATAGGGGGGCTTGACCCACCTTTTGCGCCCATGTATCGGCTGTATTTTGCATGTTAGCCTTTCTGTCAATAATGGCCTTTATTTCAGCGTTTGCCGTACCCTTTACGCTATCAATGGCTGCGGCGGCCTCGCTTGTTATGCGATAACGCATGTCGTGGCCGATGTCGCATATATGTCGCGCCGTGTCGCCGCCCGCGACATTAAGAAATGAACTTGTCGCATACATGGCGACAATGGCGACAATTAGGCCAACCTGCCATGTCGTTGAGGTTTTAGCCTCACTGCGCTCCCACCTTAATATTTCGGTAAAATCATTTTTGCCATACTCCCATGCCATAAATAGCGGCACGGATAAAAGTATTGACCACGCCCCAAATACGCCATATACGGCAATTACACTTAGGGCTATTGTGGCAAGGCCAAATATAATTCGGCATACTACCACCGATAATAAAACCCGCTTGTATTTGTTTTTGAAGTCTGCCATTTTTTAGTAAATTTATTTTTTTATTTCATACCCATTGCGCTCGAGGTCTGTACGTGTAGCGACCAAAGCATTATTTGCACCTCTGGTAACCCATGTCGCTTTTTTCATAGTGCCATACAGGTGGTTCATGGCGACCGGATTGCCATCCTTAAATAAATGACCGCTCCCTATAAGGGGGGCAAGATTAATCTTGGTCTCAACGCTCCAATTCAACTTACTGCCTTCGGTGGCGGGGCTGTCTTGCTCTTCATTTTCGGTATATGGCTGCGCCGCAGGCTCTAACAGTATTTTTCGCAAACCTAACTGTCCTATGTAAAGGGCTATTGCAACAGTCGGGAGTATACACACAATAAATGTTATTAAATTAATTGTCATATTATCCAATATGCGGCCTATAATTCCGGCTGCTATTGCCATGTACCCAACTGCATAAATGATAGCACCTATCATTGTATTGTTTTTCATAATTTAGTAGGTTTTTTGGCGGTTTGTGGCTGGGTTTCGGTAGGGTTTTGGGTAGTTTGGGCAGGGGTTTGTGGGGTGGTTTGGGGGCTGGTTTCGGTTGGTTTTGCGGCATAGCTTTGGCCGGTTTCGCCTTTTTTCACCTCACTATACCCCTTGTTTGGGGGTGGTTTCCGGTGGTTTCGGCATCGTTTGTCCTCCTTCGGGGGAGGGGGTGGCGGAGGCGTATCATTTATCCATTTGTTAAATTTGGATAATGCAAGACCAAGCACCACCACTATAAAAGCAAAAACTATCAAGCATAGGGCAATAAGAATGCCTTTAAATATC
>WBZL01001261.1_pt1 | contig 26948 bp, 20 predicted proteins | sample 5204291 | NCBI WGS metagenome assembly WBZL01 (sample SAMN12344345, study PRJNA552823) | activated sludge metagenome | biome: Activated sludge suspended growth; feature: Nitrification reactor; material: Wastewater; isolation source: activated sludge from nitrification reactor of wastewater...
GCGCTACTGGAAAGCGTTCAACGAGGCACCGAAGGGCCCCATATCTGATCGGTCGTTCAAGACAGATTTCGAGGGCAGCTGGGATGTCGCACCCGCTAACCTTGACGCCCTGAAGTCGACGCTGAGAGAACTCTCACAGAACAACCGTCTTTGGTTCCAATTGAAGCAGCCATCACTTGTCGAGCAACTCCACTATCCGCTGACCGCTTCCAACAAGATCTGGGACGACACGCTGATCGATTTGAACAAGGTCATCAACGAAAGCCTCGTCAAGGATGAGTTGAAAAGGATTGCTGTCGCCGCCGGCGCCAAGGGCGAGCCCACCATGGGCTCTATCAAGTGGCTACGGGAAGCCTTAGTTGCAAGAGGCACAGATCTAGATCAGGCGAATGCGCTCGTGAAGCCACTTGGCGACCTTCAGTTCTTTCGTACAAGATTGGTCGCTCATGCTGGTGGCGCGGGAGCGACGCAGGTCCGCCAAAGCCTCCTCAAGGCGCACGGGACACCCCGCCAGCACATCGACTTCCTGGCCGGCCAGTTGGGCGCGGCGTTGAAGGACCTCTCGTCAATACTGAGATAGGGCTTACGTGCGGAACTCGGGGCGGGCAGGTCAACATCGCTCGACGACTTCGCATCGAGTGCGTCCCGTACTCAGCGCGGTCGAGGCCCAGCCCGTCAACCCATTGCCCGTGGATTCGAGCGTAATGTCGGGTCCCCAGATGCAGGGCGTCGTGCAGCCGGCTCGGAACCAGAAAGTCCTCCTGCGTCAGCCCGCTACCTGTGCATTTGCCCGGCCTGGGTCTGGGCGGCCTTCAGGCTGTCCACATAGGCCGCCTCGAAGACCTCGCCATCATGTGTTCCCGAAGGCAGTGCAAGAGTGACTTTGGCACGGATTTGCTCACCCACCTGGACGTTACGCTTGGCGAGGGAGCCCACAGAGCGACCCAGCGCCCGAAGCGCTTCGTCCTGTTTCTGCGTGGACATTTTGGTCTCGGCGATCTCGACGACCTTCAGCATGGTCCTCACAAGCCTGCGCGCGACTTCCGGCGGCGAATTCTGCACTGCGAACATCAAGCTCAGGCAAAGCAATTCATAGGTGACTTGGTGCATGCTCCGGAAGAGGCGCACGCGCAGGTACCAAAAGGCCCACACCGCCGCCACGCTGTCTTCATCCGTCAGGGGGTCCTTTAGGGTCTCTGCGACCAGATTGGCCATGTGCTGGATGAGCTCGGTCGGCGCCTTGTCCACACGCCACAGCGCCCGCGCCAGCGTCGTGAAGGGTAGATGCTGATGGAACAGAGTCAAGCGCTCCGCCGCCGAGAGCTGCTTGTAGTTGTCGCCGGCACCCACCAGAGTCGCGATGAGGTAGCGGGGCGACACAAAGACAACCACATTCCACGAGGCCAGGGTGGCGACATGCCGAGCGACTTCCGCGGGCGTGAGGAACCCCTCGGCATCGGCAAGCCGCATCAGGTCCACGATCGAGATCGTCTTGACTAAGGCGTTGTGCTGCCGCACCAACGCCCTGGTGATCGCGTCATCGGAGTACACCGCCCAGCGACCCGTTCTGGCGAGCGCCACATAGTCCGACAGCAACTCGGCCGTGTTGATCATCTTGATCGCGACGCAGTCCGAGGATGGCTGGTCAATGCGATCGAGATTTGCATTGACCACGGCGAGGAGCCGCTCGGCGAGAGACGCCGCCGGAGACGCCGGCAGGATGCCGCGAGCGTGCTGGCTGATGTAGTCCACCGTGCGGCGAGGGATAGCGATCCTTGGGGAGAGACGGAAGAGGATGTCGATGAGGCCAAGGTCATGCAGCACGAGCAGTGCAGTCAGGTCCAGCAGCGGCACATCGCGCAGAACCAGCGCCGTCGTCGGCTCTTCTCCGGGCAGGAAGGAGGCGAGGTGGTAATGCGTGTCTTCGGGCTTGGACCGCTTGCCGACCTCCCAGAGGGTGAAGACATCTCCGATGTAGTGCAGCGCGAAGCCCGGGCGCGCGACGAATGGAACCGGCATCTCGCCGCTGCGCAGGCGCTGCTCGCGCTCGAGGAACTCGCGCATTCGCTTGCGCGAGTCGCCGAGCACGCTGTCGAGCATGGCGTGCAGATCATCGGTCGTGAGATTCTCGCGATCTGGGAGCGTGGCGCGGCGAAACAGCTTGGATTGCGGCCAGGTCTTACAGAAGGCGTCGATTCGTTCGGAGATCTCCTTGGACTCATCCTCGGGCAGCGGCGACTCGCGCTGAAACGTCACTGCCATGTACACATTGATGTACATGCCTTCCTCGACCTCGACGGCGCGATCGACTTCCTTGCCAATCTTCAGCACCGTAGCGTATGCCTCATCGAAGCTGCCCTCCTGCGTGAGGATCAAGGCCTTGAGCCGCTGCAGTTCGAGGCGCTCGGATCGATCCGCCTCCCGGCCGAGCAGCGCCTCAATGGTCTCACGGGCTTGCTTCATGCGCCCCAGGCGCAGCATCACGCCCAGGTAGTTACGAAGCGTCGCGTATCGCCCCTCGCTGCTCTGTAAGGACTCCTCGAGCAACGCGACGGCGCTTCCGGTGCGGCCCAGCATTTCCTCGGCCACTGCGAGCATGGACAGAACGCGCCCCGTGCGACCAAAGTGCTCGATGGCCTCGCGCGCTTCTAGCTCGGCATCCTCCCATGCCGAGAGGGTGAGCCACGCGGCAATGGCCCTTTGGGCGTCGTCGATGGTCGGAGCCTGAAACTTCCGCATCGCGCGATAGAGTGCAACCGCTTCACGGGCAGACGCCTCTTCGTCCACGCGTAGATTCACGAAGAGATTCGCCGCAAGAAGCACCGACTCTGGGTACGCAAGAACACCTTCACGTAGCGCGGAAATCTGCGGCTTGGACGCTTCGATGCTGTTCTGCGCGAACCTGGCGAAGTAGACAAACTCTCCCCAGGCGGGATTGCCCTCGATCGAGGCCATCAGCTTGTCGCGGTCCAGCGGGCGACTAAGCTTCACCGCGGCTGCCGATCCCATCGCAAGGGCCATCGCGGTCTGCGGAGCGGGCTTGTCCAGGGTGGACAAAGCCGATAGCGCTCCATGTAGACACTCTGTGTACTGCTTGAGCTGAAAGTAGAGGCAAGTGCGGCGGGCGACGAGATGGTGATCCTCGGGCTGCCGCAGGTTGGCTTCGAGAGCCACCTTGGGCTCATCGTCGCTGATAGCAAGCAGTTCGAGGTGCTTCTGCACGTCGCCGTACTCTGGACGAGCTTGCGCGGCTTCCCGCATCAACGGCAAGGCCTCCGACTGCTTGCCGACCGCGCATGCCGAGGCTACAGCCACCGGGGCGAGCAGTTCCGTGTTGGGCGGCCATCCGGTTTCACGAAGATCCTGCAAGCACTGAGCGGACAAGGCCCAGGCTTCCTGTGCAACCTCGAAGTTCAGGCCAGGGGGTCCGGCCAGCGGGAACTCCTCGTCGTCCCCATGTCGGGTGGCTGCGGGCGCAAGCGCGCGTTCCCACGCACCTCGGGCGGCAATGAGCCGACAAGCGATCCGGTCGTACACGGAGAGCTTGCCAGCAGCAAGCTCAGCTGATGCAAGGCTGCCGACCTCTTCCCACTTACCCTCTCCGGAGAGCGCGACCAGGCGCGAGACCAGGCGCCTGTCCTCGGATGTGCGGGCGATCGTCGCATGGGCCTCTTCAAATCTCCCAAGTGCGACCTGCACACGTACAAGCAGACTCAATCCGTCGTCAGTCTGAACCGCGGCGAGTTCATTCGCGACGGCAGCCATTGCCTGCGCATCGCCGCTCTCCGCAGCTAGAAGCACCTTCACCTCCTCGCGAGCCAGCAAGTGCTTCTCCGAAGCTTGGGCCGCATACGCCTGCTCGAACAGCGCGAGGGCTTGCGCACGATTCCGCCGCTGGATGGCGATCTTTCCGAGCACGCTCAAGTACGAAGCAAGCAGCTTGGGAGTGCGCTCGATGGCGCTGCGTTCAATTCGTGCGACGGCACCTTCAGCAAGGGCCGTTCTTCCCGCGCGTATGAATGCATGAGCTTCTGCGAGCTGGCCCTGCGGGCCGTCACCTGGTGGCGTCGCCGGTTCCTCTCCATCCGTTTGCCCCAAGGTGCTCAGGAGCTCGGGTCGGCTTTGGACGACCTTGATGAAGCGTTCGAGCGGGTCGTCGGACGCGCCGAAGGCCTGCGAGTCTCGAACAATGGCCTCCAGGCCTTCCACGGCGCGCGCCCGCTTCAGGCGATCCTCCAGGAACGCACCGACGTTCAGATCCCTCATCAGCACCTGAGAGGTCGGAATATGGATCGTCGTGGACTCCACCGAGGACAGATCCAAGCCGAAGCGCGAACCACGCAGGCGTTCGAGCTCGGCGCCGATCCAGCACCAGTAAACGCGGCAGCCGGCATCGTCAATCTGCCCGCTCGCACCAATCTTCACCACCACGAGGACGAGCATCACCTCGTCCTGCGTGTTGGCGTACAAGTTCAGCGTCTGCCGACTGAGGCCGACCTTGAGGAACTTGCCATCAGCCGACAGCCTGGGGCACTCCGTGCCCTTGAGTTGCAGGCGGAAGGCGTTGCGTACCTGATCGCCTGATATGACCTGGATCTGATAGTCGAAGCCGAAATCGTCGGTGCCCAACTCCGTTGGCCTCCACGAGAGAGGGGCCGCCATGGGGAACAGGCGCTTGGAGGCCTGACTCACCATGTTGTTGCGGTCGGCAATGGGGAAGTCAGCAGACATTTGCCCCGGTCAGTGTCGGCGCGGGCGCCACAGGCGACGTGGCAAATTGCGCATTGGTGGAGCGATTTTCGCTCATGCTGCCCGGCAGTGCCGAGCACAACCGCGAGGCCAGCCGCTTGTCTAACCGCGTGACCGGAATCTGCCCGTCAGCGTGAGGTCGACGTCTAGCACCGGAAGCCAGCAGGCGCTGCACATCGGGATGCAAGTGCAGCTTCGTGAAGGACATGATGGGTCGACGGCGCCCTGTCGTCGCTGGGCGGGAGCAGTCGTTCAGTGCCTCTCACCCAGCGCCAGCACTCAAGACGTCAGCTGTACTTCTATAAGCCGTCACTGAAGGGACGACACGAGCGCCGAGCCTACGACTCATGAGCCGCAGACACCAGTCGCTGTGGCGTACGCTGCCAAAGACAGTAACCGCTGCAGAGCGCCTGCACCGGCTCATCCCACGACGGGCGACTCCGCTCGGTACCACCCCCGCTAGGGCCCGGACATACCGCCCTGTGACGCCATCAAGCGGGCCAGCAGACTCACCAGGGTTCGAACCTCGGCGTCGCGCAGTTCCGCGCTCAGGCCTTCCACCGCCAGAAAGTCCTGGGGGTTGCGCCGGGCCCAGAAGCGATGGTGGTGCGCGGTCAGCACCAGGCGGCGGGCGCGGCGATCGGCTTCGTCGACGACGATGTCCACGAATCCCTTGCGCTGCAGGGCCAGCGCGATCTGCTTGACGTTCTGGTGGGTCATCGACATCGCCTGCGCCACCTCACCGATGGTCGGCGCCTCGGGATGCGCCTGCACGCACTGCAGCAGCGCGGCCTGCTGGGTGGTGATGCCGGTGGCAGCCAGCTCGCGGTCCAGCGCCCCGCGCAGGTGGGCCGCCGTCGCCAGCACCAGGCGGAACAGGCGCACGCGGTCGGCACGGGGGGCCGGCAGGGCGTCCAGCCCCAGGTCCAGCCATTGACGGTTCGGCTTCATATTCAATATATTACCTTTTACCGGCCACCGATGGAGACTTCGATGATTGCGCTGCTGCCCCATTGCGGCTTTCTCTCCGAGACCTCGCGCATGCTGGCCATCGCCCGGGCCCTGCAGGCGCGCGGCGAGTCGGTGGCCATGGCCACGCACGGCGGGCCGTATACGCGCGTGCTGGACGATGCCGGCATGCCCTGGACCTTGTTGCCGCCCGAGATGGATGCCGAGCGGTGCGGGCGCTTCCTGAAGGACCTGGTCCAGATCGGCAAGCCCGGCGTGCGGATGCTGGACGGGGACGAGGTGCGTCGCAGCGTCGCGGCCGAGGCGGCGTTCTTCCGCGAGGTGGGCGCGCAGGCCGTGGTGATCGGCTTCACGCTCACGGCCTACCTGTCGTCGCGCGTGGCCGGCATCCCGCTGGTGGCGTCGCACGGGGCCTCCTACGTCCCGCCGGTCTTCGAGCGCGGCCTGGCGCCGGTGCCGGCGACCATGCCGCTGCCGGCCCTCGAGTGGTTGCCGGCCTGGCTGAAGCGCAAGATGGCCAATGCCGCGCCGACGCACTTGACCGACCCGACCGTGTTCCTCAACAAGGTCGCGGCCGAGCTCGGCGTGGAGCCCGTGCCCACGCTGGCCGCCTTGATGCTGGGCGACCTGACGCTGGTGACCGACCTGCCCGAGGTGCTGGGCGTGTCCGAGGCCGACCTGCAGGCCTGGCGGCCGAAGCGGCCCGGCCTCTACCGGCCCGGCACCCAACTGGTCTACACCGGACCGCTGTTCGCCCAGCTGGACCTGCCGATTCCGCCGGCCGTCGAAGCCTTTCTCGACGGTGCCGAACCGACGGCCTACGTCGTGCTGTCGTCCAGTTCGGCCTCGCTGCTGCGCGCGGTCACGGCGCGCGTGCGCGCGGCCGGGCTGCGCGTGATCGTCGGCGCGACGATCCACGACTACGGGCCGGTGTCCGATCCCGGCGTGGTGGTGGCCGGCCTGTTGCCCAGCCACCGTGTGATGCCGAAGGTGCAGGTGGCGGTGACGATGGGCGGACAGGGCACGGTGCAGACCGCGATGACCAGCGGGACGCCGCTGGTGGGGTTGCCGCTGCATCCCGAGCAGGACCTCAACGTCGACCTGGCGGCCCGCCACGGCATGGCCCTGGCGGTGGCGCCGCGGCACGCCGACACCGCACGCCTGACCGAGGCCGTGCAGCGCGTCGTGACCGACCCGCGCTTTGCCGCCGGCGCCGAACGGGTCAAGGGCTGGTACGCCGGCGTCGACGGCGCGGGCCGCGCCGCCGACGCCATCCGGCGCTACCTGGCTCGGGCCACCGTCGCTCCGGACGTGGCGCTGGCCGCGTAGCCGACCCCGCGCGCGGCGGAATGCACGTCGACCCCGCCACGCGGGCGCGCCGGGGTCAAGCCGCCGGCCCCGGCGTCGATACCCGACAGGGAGCGCCGCGTGGCCGGCGCCGTCAGCGACCGCTTCGTCCCCGTAGACATGCCCCTCGACCTGCCGCACGACCTGCCGGCTTCGCAGGCCGCTGCCGGCCCCGCCGATGCGGCGGCGGACCGTGCCTGGTGCACGCCGCTGCTGCAGCGCCTGCGCGCCGCCGTGACCGCGCCGGACGACGAGGCCGAGCGTCTGGCCGACCGCGCCTGCCACGAGCTCTGTGACCTGGCGCCGGCATCGGCTAGCACCACGCGCATCGACTGCCTGCTGGCCATCGCGCAGGTCTACTACCTGCGATCGCGCTCGCCGTCGGCGCTGGTGCCGCTGGCGGCGGCGCAGCGGCTGGCGCGGCAGCTCGAAGCCTGGCCGCTGCTGCGCAAGGCGCTCACGTTCGAGGGCGCCATGCACAACGACAGCGGCGACCTGCCGTCGGCGATGGCCTGCCTTCGACAAGCGCTGGACGTGGCGCAACGGCTGGGCGATCCGACGATGGAGGCGCCGGTGTGGAGCAACCTCGGCCTCGCGCTGCAGAACGCCGCCTTGTACGGCGAGGCGCTGCGCTGTCACGAGCGGGCGGCGGCGGTGGCCGGAAGCGAGGAGTTCGCCGTCGCGCGCCGGGCGGCCTACGCCAACATGGCCAGCTGCGCGCTGCACCTGCAGCAGCCGGCGCGCGGCCTGCAGGCGGCGCGTGCGGCGATCGCGATGAACGCCGAGCCGGCGACGGCCGCCGACTCGCTGTCCCGTGCCATCGCCAAGTCGAACTACGCGCGGCTGCTGCTGCAGCTCGGCGAGGTCGAACGGGCGTCCGAGCATGCCGAGGCGGTCTCCGCCCACGAACGACGCTTCCCCGGCCCGCGTGGCGAGATCCTCGCGCTGGTCACGAACGGGCTCGTGGCCGTCCACCGCGGCGAGTCCGACACCGGACTGGCCGCGCTGAAGCGGGCTCTCGACGTCAGTCGCCGCCACCTGCCCGGCGAGGTGCGCGACGCCCTGGCCGCGTGCGTCGAGGGCTACGAGACGGCGGGGCAGCCCGACGTGGCGCTCGTCTACCTGCACGAGATCCAGACCATGAACCGGCTGTCGCGGGCCAGCCATGTGCTGGAGCAGCATGCACGGCACCTGGAGCGGCTGGGCGATGGCGATCGGGGCCAGGATCCCGGACCCTCGATCCAGGGCACGCTGGCGCGCCAGCGCGGCCGCCTGCAGGGCCGGCTCGGCGAGCGCGAGGCGGTGCGCAACCGCATGCTGCTGCTGGAGCAGCAGTCGGTCGCGGCCGAGCTGCACGACGATGCCACGGGCGAGCACTGCTACCGCGTCGGGCGCCTGGCCTCCATCCTCGGTCGCGAGATCGGCCTCGAGGACGACGTCTGCTTCCTCATCGACCTGGCGGCGCGCCTGCACGACATCGGCAAGCTCGTCGTGCCCGACGCCATCCTGCTCAAGCCCGGCCGGTTCACGCCCGGCGAGCGCGCGCTGATGGAGACCCACACCACCGCCGGGGCCGAGATCCTGGCGCGCTCCAACGTGCCGCAGATGCACGTGGCCGAGGAGATCGCCCGCCACCATCACGAACGCTGGGACGGCCAGGGCTATCCGACGCGCCTGGCGCGCACGGCGATCCCGATCGCCGCGCGCGTGACCGCGCTGGCCGACGTGTTCGACGCGCTCACGCACGTGCGCCCGTACAAGCTGGCGTGGAGCGTGGAAGACTCGATGGCCGAGATCCGCCGGCTGCGGGGGCTGCAGTTCGATCCCGAGCTGACCGATGTCTTCCTGGCCCTGGTGCCGCGCCTGCAGCGCGAGGTGGGCGACCTCGATGCCTACCTCGCCGCCGAGGCGCGCCACTCGCCCTTCATCCAGGCGCGGCGCCAGATCGCCGAGGCCTTGAAGGGCAGCGACCCGGCGACCACGCTGTTCGACCTGCGGCGCTGAGCCCGGGCACCCGGCCAGCACCGCGCCGCCCGGCTGCCGGCCGGGTCCTCGATGCTCGACCGCGGGCGATTCGGGGCCACGAGGCCGGCGGCGGACCCTCGATGGCCGGGCCCACCGCGATCAGTGGCCGCGATCAGTGGCCGCGAGGGGTGGCCGCCGCCTCGCGCGCCTGGCGCAGCTGTTCGAGCCACGGCGTCCAGTCGCGCGGCCCCTGCTCGAAGCGTCGCTTCAGGCTGTCGAGCACGTGGCCCCAGGCGCGATCGAAGTAGGCATGGGCCCGGTCCCACTCGCCACCGTCGCCCCAGCCGGTGTGGTGCAGGCTGACGCGCGTGGCGCGCTCGCCCTCGGGGGCCAGGCGCACGATCACGAAGGTGCGCTGCAGGCGCACCTGCGGCAGCGATGGCGGCGCGTTCCAGTCGAAGGACAGCATGTGCGGCGGCTGCAGCGCCATGAAGCGCATCTCGTCGGCACCGCGCGATCCCGCCGGCGCGCCGGGGTCGAAGTGGATCTGGAAGGCGCCCCCGACGCGCGGCTCGATCACCGCGTCGGGCGCCATGAACGAGACGATGCCTTCGCGCGTGGTCCAGGCAGCCCACGCCTGGTCGATGGGGGCGGCGACGAGCACCGACTTGTCGATGGCGCGCTCGGCGGCGGCGCACGGGCCGCCGGCAGCGGCCAGCAGCAGGGCGGCGGCCAGCCGGGCGACATGGAGGGTCGTCATGCGTGCACCTCCCGCGCGGCCGCGGCCAGCCGGCCCAGCACCTCGCCCCAGCCCTGCTGGTAGCCGTCGCGGACCCGGGGCCCGTCGTCGCCGCGCGCCTCCCAGCCGCCATGCTCGAGCTGCAGCTCGCAGCCGTCGCCGCCATCGCCGGTGGCGACGAAACGCACGCGCACGCGGGTGGCCTGCGACTCGGGCTGGCCGGGGTGCCAGGTCATCTCGAAACCGTGCGGAGGATCCCATTCGAGCAGCGTGCCCCAGCGGTGGCGCTGCCCGTCACGCGTGAGCTCGACCACCGCGCCGCCGACCCGTTCCTCGAAGACCACGTCCAGCGCCTGCTCGCCCCCGCACGAATGGCTGGTCAGCGGCCACCAGCGCGCCAGCGAGCGCGTGAAGAGCTGGAACGCCGACGCGGGCGGCAGCGGCAGCTCGAGCCGGTGCCGCACCGGCGCGATGGATGCCGGCTCGAGCGGGGGACTCATCGCTTCTCCTTCGTCGCGCGGCGGCGCAGGGCCGGCGGCGTGTTGCGGGCGACCAGGGCGAAACGCGCCAGCGCCTGGCGCCACATCGTGTCCAGCTCGTCGCGCAGCGCCTGCAGGGCCGCCGGCTCGATGGTGTAGACGTGGCGCGTGCCCTCGCTGCGCGCGCTGACGATGCCGGCGTCCTGCAGCAGCCGCAGGTGCTTGGACACCGCCGGGCGGCTCACCGGCAGCTGCTCGGCGATCTCGCCGACCGAGCGTTCGCGCTGCACCAGCAGGCGCACGATGCGCTCGCGCGTCGGGTCCGACAGCGCGGCGAAGCCGCCGGACGCCGTGGCCTGGGCCCCCGATCGTTTGGTAACCATCGGGTTACGGTAACCGGTTGGCAACGCATCGTCAAGCGCGGCGACGCGGCCCGCCGCTCCGGACGAGCCACCGGTGATCCGGGTGGCGCCGCCGCTGCGCGCCGGGCCGCTGGCTCGCCGGGTCCGGCCCGCTCAGCACGCGCAGAGCTTCCAGCCCGCGCAGGCCCGATACAGCGTGCTGCCGCTGCGGGCGCAGTGGCAGCTGGTGGCCGGGCAGGGGCCATGGCACACCGTCCAGTAGCGGGTCGGGCGTCCGGTGCGTCGCTGCGAATACCAGTGCGAGTGGCAGTCGAACAGGAACGGCAGTGCGTCGTCCGGCTCGCCGCCCGGGTACGGGTCGGAGGCCAGCGACAGCGCGGCCAAGCCGCTGATCGGCGCCGACTGCCAGGGCTTGCGGCGGCCTTCGAGCTCGACGACCTGCTGCAGCGTAACCGCCAGCGGCGAGCTTGCGTCGGCACGGCCGCTGGCGGCCAGCTCGAGCAGGTCACCGCAGTCGACGCGTGCGGCCTCGACCTTCAGCGCGAAGCCGCCGATCGCCTGGCCGCGCAGCGCCTCGGCGGGGAACTCCGCGTCCGATGCGGCCAGGTCGCAGGGGTCGGCGGCCAGGCGCAACAGGATCGTGCCAGCGTGTCCCTTCTTGCCGCCCGTGACCGCGACATGCGCGGCGGCGACGACCTCCGTGACGAGGCGCCCGGCATGCCAGCCGGTGACACCCGGCACCACCAGCTTCAGCCGCTCGCCGGCCTTGACTGCCTCGATGCAGGGGACGGGCTCGAGCAGGTCGCTCAAGGGCCCTGCGTGTGGACGTGGCGCGCTCTTCATCGTTCACCTCCAGTCGAGGGCGGCGGCAGCGGGCACGGCGCACGCGGCGCGGTCCACCCAGGCGTCGACCCTAGACCTCTGGGCAGGGATGTCAACGGCCACCCTGCTCGCCGCGCGGCTGCTGGCGCGACCCGTCGCCGGGCACCGCCGCAGCGACGGGACCGGTGATGGGCCGGCGGCGCGCCGCGGCACTCAGCGGCAGCGCCACGCGCTGCCCTCACCGGCAACGCCACGCGCTGCCCTCACCGGCAACGCCACGCGCTGCCCTCACCGGCAACGCCACGCGCTGCCCTCACCGGCAGCGCCAGGCGCCACCCTCGCGCAGGCAGCGGTCCGGCGCGCCGTGGGCGTCCCACAAGGCCAGCAGGCCGGTCGCGCGCGCCCAGGGCACGAAGCCGGGGTGGCGACGCAGCGCGGCCAGCTCGGGCAGCCACAGGTCCGACACCCACATCGTGGCCACCGTGCCGCGCAGGCGGTCCAGCGCCTGCATCGCGCGCTCGGTGTCGCCGGCCAGTGCGTAGGCCAGCAGGCCGTGGTTCAGCGCGGCCAGCACCGGGGCCGGCAGGGCATCCATCGCGGCCAGCGCGGCGGCGCGATGGGCCGGGTCGACATGGGCGCGCAGCACCGGGCCGATCCAGTCCGGCGGCAGGCCGGCGGCAGCGAGCTGCTCGCGCCAGCGCGTGATGGCGCTGTCCACGCGGCCCTGGCGCAGGTCGTGCCAGGCCAGGAAGTTGGCCACCCGCGGGCCCCAGCCCAGCTCGGCGGCCAGCGTGGCGCTTTCGTGCATGCGCGCGTCGTCGCCCAGCAGCGAGAAGGCGCGCGCCAGGCGCTCGTGCGACGAGGCGTTGAGCGGCTCGCGCAGCGCCACCTGCAGCGCCACCTGCTGGGCGCGCTGCAGGTAGCCCATCATCAGCAGCACGCCGGCCTGCGTGTGCAGCAGCGGTGCGTGCTGCGGATGGCGCGCGACACCCTCGTCGAGCAGGCGCAGCGCCTGCACCCACTGCCCGGCGCCGACGGCGGCCGCGGCGCCGACCAGGGCGGCCTGCGGTCCCTCGGGGTCCACGCGCTGCAGCTGGGCGGCGGCACCGCGCACCTGCGCATCGACGGCCGCGCCGCTGCCCACGCCCAGCGACACCAGGTGGCTGTTCAGGGCGACGCTGGCCACCACCGCGGGCGGGTAGTCGGGGGCCAGGTCCAGCGAGCGGTCCAGCAGCTCGCGCGCCAGCTGCAAGGCCTCCTTGCCGCCGCGGCGTTGGTGGTGCACCGCGCGCAGGTACAGCGCGTAGGCCTCGGCCGGTGGCTGGCGCACGCCGGCGCCGCGCGCCGTCGACGGGGGCGCAGCCGACGGCGCGGGCGACGCGGGTGCCGGCGCCGTGCCGGTCGACGCCGCGACCGTCGAGCGCGGGGCGGACGATCCCGAGGGCGTCGATGCGCTCGCCGAGCCCGTCACGGGCGGCTCGCCGGTCGATGGGGGGGCCGCCGACACGGGGGACGCGCCGGACCTCGCGACCACGGTCGCGGCCTCGACACCGTGCAGCCGGGCGGCCAGCCGGCGCGGCATCTCGTGCAGCTCGGTCGGCGCGAAGCTCGCGTCGAGCCGCCACTGCTCGGTGCCGTCGCGCGCATCGACCAGGCGGGCCTGCACGCGCACCTGCACGCCGTCGCGCTGCAGCTCGCCGGTGAGCAGCGCGCCCACGCCCAGCAGGCGGGCCACCTCGGCCGGCACCATGCCGATCTGCGCAGCCACGCGCGCCGAGTTGCAGGCGGCCGCGGCGGGTGCCGATGCGCCGGTCAGCCACTCCAGCACCGCGTCGCACAGCGCGTCGCCCATGCCGGCAAGCAGCTCGTCGTCGGCCGGGACGGTGAAGGGCAGCACCGCCAGCACCGGCTGGCGCGCGGCCGACGCCGGCGTGCCCGGCGGCGCGGCGGGGTCGCGCCGCAGCGCGCCGTCCACCAGACCGGCCAGCACCATCGCGCGGCTGGGCGCCGAGGCCGAGGGAGCCACCGCCTCGGTCACCGGGCGACCCACCCAGGCCAGCAGGGCGGCCACGGCCAGCAGGGCGGCCAGGATCAGGGTCGTCGCGCGGCGGCTGGTGCGGGGGTGGGTCATCGGCGTCTTCCTCGGGGCCCGGCGCCCGGCAGGCCGGCCCGGTCCGGGCGTGTGGCAGGGGCCGGGCCGCGCAGGCGATGCCGGCCTTCACCCATTCACTGCAGCGCGACCCTACGCCATTCGCTCGCCGCGCGCACCCCCCCTTGCGCGTCCAGGCCCTGCACGCGCCAGCGCAGGGCCTGCCCGCGGCGCGCCTCGACGAGCCAGGGCGGCAGCGTGTAGCGGGCGACGCCCGGACGCACGAAGGCCGCGAAGACCTCCTGCCCGTCGGCCTGCAGCTCCAGCCGGTACAGCGCGGCACCGGCGGCCTCGGTCCAGCCGAAGGTGGCCGCGGCAGCGGGCGCCAGCTCGCCGGCCGGTGGCATCAGCAGCCCGAGCTCGACCGCGTCGTCGGCCGGCGCCGTGACCTGGTAGCGCAGCATCGGCATCGCGAAGCCGGCCACGCCGCCGGCAAGTGCGACGCGCCCTTCGCCGGTGTTGGAACCGCCTTCCTTGTCGTCGCTGGCCTCGATGCGCAGCAGCAGGCGGTGCGGCCCGTCCAGGTGGGTCGGCACGCGCTGCGGATCGGGGCCGGGCAGGCGCGCCTCGCCGGTGGGTGGCAGGAAGCGCTCGAAGCGCTCCACCAGCGTCCAGCGGCGCTGCAGGGCGCGGCGCTCGACAGGCAGCGAGGCCGCCGGCAGCAGGTCGTCCTCGGTGGGCTCGGGGTCGCCGGGCAGCACGACCTCCCAGCGGCCACGCAGCGTGCCGCTGCCGTTGTAGCGCAGGTGCACCGACCAGGCCGGCAAGGTCTGGCCGCGTTCGACGGTGGCCAGTGCCGGCAGCGCGGCCCGGGTGTCGTCGGCCTCCAGGCGCACCTCCCACAGCGCCAGCGGCGTGCGCGCACCGCCGCCGCCCATGCGGCAGGTGACCACGACGTAGCGCTCGCCGGCCGCGGAGACGAAGCGGCGCACGTAGAAGAACGCCGAGTGCGCCCCGGCGCTGGCGTCCTGGAACGCGCGCCGCGCCACCGAGGCCGGCATGGTCATGATGTCGGTGAGGTTGGCAAAGGGGCCGCTGCGGCTGAGGCGCGAGCGGTCCAGCGCCGCCGGCAGCCGGCCGTAGACCGTGCCCGGCACGCAGGGGTTGGCCGCCTGCACCGCCACCGGCAGCTGCAGCAGCGGGTTGGCGGCCATCAGCTCGGGCCGCAGCTCGCCGCACCAGAAGGCCTCGGCCGCGGTCTCGCCGGGCTCGAGGTTCTGGAAGCTCAGGAACACCGTCGACGGCCCCGAGCTGCGCACGTTGACGCCGAAGGGGTTGACCGCGGTGACGGCGTGGGCGCCGCCGGCCAGGCCCAGCGCCAGGGCCGTGATCCAGATCTTCGGGCTCATCGGTCGTCTCCCTGGGTGGTCAATAGAAGCCGATCGACAGGCCGACGTCGAGCCACCAGCCGCGCACGTCGGAGGTCAGCCCGAACGTGCGGTCGTCCTGGCGGTCGGCCTGGCCGGCCAGGCGCAGCTGCCATTGCGCCGGCAGCGGCTTGTCGATCTGCGGGATCGCGAAGCGGCGCGCGGCCAGCACGAACCAGTCCTCGTGGCGCGTGCGGCTGCGCTGCAGCGAGTCGGCGGCGCGTTGCAGCGCCAGGCCGCCACCGAGCGTCCAGCGCTCGTCGGGCGTCCAGTCGACGTGGAGCGTGAGCGCACGCGTGCGCTGCACCTGCGCCTGCTCGGCGTTGAGCTGGCGCTGGCGCGACAGCTCGACATTCACGCGCAGCGTCTCGCCGAAGGCGCGGCTGGCGCTGAACACATGGCCGAGCGTCGCGAAGTCGGCTGCCTCGCGCCCGGGCTGGCGGTTGTCCTGCCGCGCGCGGTTGAGCGCATAGGCCCATTGCCCCCAGGGGCGGGTCCAGTCCAGGCGCAGCTGCAGCGTGCGGTTCATCTGGTCCGGGCGCTGCGAGGCGGCGAAGCCCGAGTCCTCGGTGCGCGGCAGGTTCACCGCGAACTGGTGCACCTGCTGCCAGTCCAGCGTCAGGCCCGGCCACCAGGCACGCGGCGCCGCCTCGGCGCGCCAGCTCGCCACCGGCAGGTTCAGCGTGGCCTGCTGCTCGTCGGTGCGCGTGCGCAGCAGCGTCGCGACGTGGTCCAGGTTGTCCAGCCGGCGACGCCATTGCCACTGCGCGGTGGCACCGGCCCACTGCGCGTGCAGACCCCAGCGCGAGAGCGACTGGTCCGGCGTCACCGCGGCCATCAGGCTGCGGTACAGCGGGGCGGCGCGCTCGTGGTGCAGGTCCAGGCGCAGGCGGTAGGGACGCACAGCGCCTTCGGCCGAGGCCAGCAGCGCGAGCTGCAGGTCGGCCGCCGCCGCGTTGCGCGTGGCCGGTTGCACCGCACGCAGCTCGCCGTCCAGCGCCAGCGCCGGGTCGAAGGGGTTGACGAAGCGCGAGCGGGCCAGCGCCAGGCTGCCGCGCACGCGCTCGCCGGCTGTCTGTCCGGCCAGGCTCAGCGACAGGCCCTGGCTGCGCTCGGCGTCGGGCACGCTGCCGGCGTTGAAGTCGCGGCGCGGCAGCACGGCCGCATCGAGCACGCCGAGCTCGGCGCGCAGCCCACCCGGCCGTGCCGGCAGCAGCTCGACCCCGGCCGATAGCAGCTGGGCGCGATGCTCGGCCTCGGTCACGCCGAGCAGATGGTCCCAGCCGACGAGGGCCGTGCCGCTGAGCACGTGCAGGCTGATGTCGGCCGTTGGGCCCAGCGCGCTGTGCAAGGCCAGGCCGCGACGCGCCGGGTCCTGCACCAGCAACGGGTGGGCGCGCCCGGCGAGGTGGCCGAGCTCGATCCGGCGGCCGTCGTGGGCCAGGGCCACGCGGTAGTCGGCCAGGTCGACACGCGGTGCCTGGTCGGCGCGCTCGGCGGCGCGCAAGGCCTTGGCCGGGTCGCTGCTCCCGGCCAGGTGGGCCGCGGCCTCGAACTGCCAGCCCGCGCGCTGCCCGCTCCAGCCGAGGCCGGCCTGGCCGTGCAGGCCCTCGCGCCGGCTGCGCCCGTCGGCCAGCGCCGCGGCCTGGCCTTGCACGTGGGGGCGGCCATCGGCGCGCAGATCGAGCTGCGGCGTCCAGGTGCTCGACTCGAAGCCGCCGCGCGTCAGCACCTTCATCGGCAGGCGGGCCCGCTCGGTCCAATCGTCGCCGTCGTACATCACCAGCTCGCTCTCGCCGGCAGGCCAGCGGGTGGCGCGTGGCACCAGCCGCAGGGGCCGATCGAGCGCTCCCGCCGCGCTCGCCGGGGCCGGGTCGACCAGCGCGGTGACGTCGCTGTGGCCGAGAACGAAGCGCAGCTGCGCCGCGCGGGCGCGCAGGTCCGGCGCGAGGTGCAGCACCAGCGGCTGGTCGTCGCGCAGCCAGCCGTCCTGGCCTTCGATCCGCAGCGCCTGCGGTGTCGGTTGCGGCCAGGCGCTGCCGCAGGCCAGCAGCAGGGTGGCGGCGCGCAGCGAGGCACGGAGGAGGAGGGCGGGGGCGGGCATGGGGCAGGTCCTGGGTCGGCGGGCCGGTGGCGACGCGGGTGGTGAAGCGGGTGGTGAAGCGGGAGGTGAACCGGGTGGTGCCGCGGCAGTGTGGGCAGCCCCACCGCGCCGGCCCATCCCAGGAAGCCGGTAGGCGCGTCGCGTCTTCCTGGGATGTCCGGCCACGCGGGGCCCGACCAGACTGGCTGCCATGTCCTGCCGCCCCTGCCATCCCAAGCCACCGCACCGCGCCCATCGATCGGCAGGCCGGTCGACGCGGCCGGTTCATGTGCCCCGCGTGGTGCGGGTCGCCGGGGTCGCGTGGATGGCCTGCGCGCTCGTGGCGGCCATGCAGGCGGCCGCGGGCCCGGTGCTTGCCGCCGTGGCGGAGTGCAGCTACCGCGTCGAAGGCGCCGCCCCCGACGGGCCGCGCCGGCTGCGCGTCGGCGACGTCGACCGCGCCGGCCTCGGGCCGGGCCTGCGCATCGTCAACGACGGGCCGCACGACCTGCGCATCGGCTTCGTCGGCCTGGCTCCGCGGCTGTTGTCCGCAGGCCAGGCCGAACCCGCACGAGGCCGCCTGCCGCCCCGCGTGGCGGTGACGGCCATCGAATGCCTGCCTTCGCGGGCAGGCCCCTGGCGCCACGTCCCGGGCGGGACGGACGCCGTCACCACCGATCCGGCGCCGGCCGGTCGGGCATCTGCCATCCCCCACCTCCCAGGAGCCTTGAAATGACGACGACCTTCTCCCTGTCCCGGCGGCCGCGGTCCTGCTCGCTGCTGACCTCCACCACCGCTGCGCTGGCGCTGGCCGCGGGCCTGAGCCTGCTGCCGGCCCAGCCGGCCCACGCCTGGTGGAGCTGCCCGACCGACAAGCCCAACTTCGAGCAGCGCAGCGGCAATCCGAGCCACGTGCGCTGCACCAGCGAGGCGCAGTACCGCGCGCTCGACGAGTGTCCCAATGCCACCGCCGGTGGCGTGACGGTGGGCACCGGCATCCGGCGCGACTGGCAGGGCGGCAGCACCGACAAGTGCGTCGGCTTCATCAACCGCGCCCCGGTGGTGGTGCTCGATCCCACGTGCAACGGCGGCGGCAGCGGCTACGTGCGCCAGGTGCGCGCCCAGCCCAACGCCGACCGCTGCGTCAAGTCCGGTGGCGAGGCGGCACCGTCGCGCAACGTGAACTGACCGGCGCCGGCGCCCGCGTGCGGCTCCGGCGGGGTCGTCGACCTTGCACGGGCCGCGCGCATCGCCGAACATGCGACGCGACATGCACCCCGTGGTCTTGCTCGAGGACGACCCGGTCACGCGCGAGCGGGTGGCCGGCATCGTGCAATCGGCCGACGGCCTGCGCCTGGCCGCCGCCTGGGCCGACCTGCGCAGTGCGCTGGCCTGGCTGCCGGCGCACGAGCCCCCGCGTGTCGCGCTCGTCGACCTGCAGCTGCCCGACGGCAGCGGCATCGACTTCATCCGCGCGCTGCGCCGCAGCGCTCCGCAGACCGAGGCGATGGTCATCAGCGTCTTCGGCGACGAGGCCCACGTGGTGGCGGCCATCGAGGCCGGCGCCACCGGCTACCTGCTCAAGGACGCCGGCGCCGACGACATCGTGCAGGCCATCCATCGCCTGGTGGCCGGCGAGTCGCCCATCAGCTCGGCGATCGCGCGGCACCTGCTGCGGCGCTTCCAACCTTCGACGCCAGCCGGCAGGCCGGCATCAGGCCTGTCGGCGCCGGCCGCGACGCCGCCGCTGACCCCGCGCGAGCGCGAGGTGCTGCAGCTCATCGCCAAGGGGCTGTCGTACCAGCGCATCGCCGACACGCTGGGCATGTCGCCGCACACCGTCACCACGCACATCAAGCAGATCTACCGCAAGCTCGAGGTCAACTCGCGCGGCGAGGCGGTCTTCGAGGCGCTGCAGCTCGGCCTGCTGCCGCCGGCCGGCACGTGATGCCGATGACGCCGGCGGCGCGCCGGGCCGCCGTGCTGGCCGCCGCGCTGCTGCTGGGCGCGCTGGCGCTGCTGCTCGAGCGGCTGGCGCTGCCGCCGCCGGGCTTGCGCCTGGCCGAGGCGCGCTTCGGCGAGACCGTCGACGACGAGCGCCAGGGGCCGCGCCGCATGCCGCATCGCTGGGCCGACGACTGCCCGCGCTGTCGCACCGTGTGGTACCGCTTCACGATCGACCGCGGCGCGTCGCCGCGCGAGGCGCAGACCGTGTGGCTGCCGGCCGCCGGCGGCAACGCGGCGCTGTACCTCGACGGCCGCCTGCTGGCCCAGGGCGGGCGCTTCAGCGAGCCGGTGGCCCGGCTGGGCACGCGCTCGCTCGCCGCCACGCTGCCGCCTGCCGCGCTGGGCGGCGGCCCGCACCGGCTGGACGTGCTGCTCAAGGTCGAGCGCCCGCGCTCGGGTTTCGTCACCGCGCCCGCGCTGGGCGACGAATCGGACCTGGCCTGGCCGCTGCGCCTGCGCGAAGCCTGGGGGCGCACGCTGCCGCAGCTGCTGACGCTGGCCGCCGCGATGCTGGGCCTGATGATGGGCGTGATCGGCTTCTATCGGCGGCGCGAGACCGCCTTCGCCGGCCTGGCCGGTGCCGCGCTGCTGGTGGCCCTGCAGCAGGCCAGCACCCTGATCACCGAGCCGCCGCTGGCGGCGCCGGCCTGGGACGCCTGGCTGGTGGCCAGCGCGATCGGCGCGGCGGCGGCCGTCGGGGCCCTGGTGCTGCAGGGATCCGGCGCGCCGGCGTGGCCATCACCCCGGCGCTGGCCCTGGGCCGGGCGGGCCATCGTCCCGACGATCGGCGCCACGGCCACCGGCGCCATCGCCGTCGTCGTTGGTGGTGTCGTCGCGGCGCTGGCCGGCCTGGCGGCGGCCTTCGACGACCAGGGCGGGGCCACGATCGTGGGCCTGCGCCTGGCCCAGGCCCTCTTGGTGGCGGCAGGTGTGCGGACCCTGCGCCGCGCCTGGACCTCGGCCGACGGGGCCGGCATGGCCGCCGGGGCGGCGCTGCTGATCGGCCCCGGGGCCGACCTGCTGCGCAGCTTCGGCGCGCCCGGCGCCTTGCCCCTGCAGCCCCTGGCGCTGGCCGTGGTGCTGGGCCTGGCCGGCTGGCAGCGGCTGCTGCACTTCATCGAGACGCTCAACACGCTGGAGATCCTCAACATCGACCTCGAGGCCCTGGTGCGCCAGCGCACCGACGAGCTGCAGACCCAGTTCGAGCGCGTGCGCGAACTCGAGCGCCGCCAGACCATCGCCACCGAACGCGAGCGCCTGATGCGCGACATGCACGACGGCGTCGGCGGCCACCTCGTGTCGCTGCTGGCGATGATCGAGACCGGGCGCCGCGCGCCGGCGGAGCTGGCCACCGCGGTGCGCGACGCGCTCGACGACATGCGGCTGATGATCGACTCGCTCGAGCCGGTCGACGACGACCTCAACGCGGTGCTGGCGATGTGGCACGACCGCCTGGGACCGCGCCTGCGGCAGATGGAGGTGCAATTGCACTGGGACGTCGAGCTGCTGCCTGCCGTGCCGGGGCTGACCCCGGCGCGTGTGCTGCACGTGCTGCGCATCCTGCAGGAGGCGGTGACCAACGCCGTGCGCCATGGCCACGCGCGCACCCTGTGGCTCACCGCCGAGCCCGGCGACGAGGCCGTGACGCTCAGCCTGCGCGACGACGGCAGCGGATTCGACGCCGAGGCGACGCACGGCGGGCGCGGCCTGAAGAACATGCAGCGCCGCGCCGCCGAGGTGGGAGCGGCGCTGGCCCTGGACAGCGCCCCCGATCGCGGCACGACGGTGATGCTGGCCCTGCCGCTGGGCTGATGCCGGCGTTCACCCGACCAGGACCCAACGGCCGTCGGTGACGGGCTGCGTCCCGGCATCGGGGCCGCAGGCCGCGCGGCGCCAGGTGGCACCCGCATGCAGGGCCCGAGGCGCCGGTGCCGTCGCCCGGTGTGCATCGGGCACCTCCGGGCCCGGAGCGGTCGACGCGGGATCGCCAGGGGCTTGGCAGGCCCGGGAACGTCGAATCCGGGGCCTGCCGAGGACCCCTGCAGTCCCGTCGAGGATGCGGACATCACGCCGACTTCCCTGCAATGACCACGCCCTCGCGATCGAGCCACGCTCGCCTGGCCCACCAAGGACACCCGATGACCCTGCTCAAGGCCCAGTACGACCACCGCGGACCCGTGCCGCAGGACGTCATCCGCGCCGTGCCGCTCGAACTGTCGCCGCCGGGCGCCGGCCAGGGACTGGTCGCCATGCTGGCCGCACCCATCAACCCGCCGAACCTGTTGACGCCGACGGGGGACGATGGGGTGCTGCCGCCGCTGCCGGCGATCGGCGGCAGCGAAGGCGTGGGTCGCGTCGCCGCGGTCGGTGAGGGCGTCACGGAGCTCGCGGTCGGGCAACTGGTGCTGCTGCCGCGCGGCAGCGGCACCTGGGTCATGCATCCGATGGCCGAGGCGCGCTCGCTCTTGCCGCTGCCCGAAGGAGCAGACCCGTTGCAGCTGGCGATGCTGACGGTCGGTCCCCCCACGGCCTGGCTGCTGCTCGACGAGTTCGTGCCTTTGGCGGCGGGAGCGTGGGTGATCCAGAACGCCGCCAACCCGGGCGTCGGCAGTTGCCTCATGCAGCTGGCGAAGCGCCCGCGGGCTTCGCACCGTCAACGTGGTCCGGCGTGCATCGGCCGTGGATGCCGCGCTGGCGCAGGGCGGCGACGGCGATCCTGATGGCTTTCTCGGGCTTCCGCGGGCATCGAGACACTCACAAAGGCGGAGCCCGCCTCAACGGGCATCGGGCGCGCGCCGCAGGAACTCGAGCAGCTGCGCATCGACCTGCTCCGGCTGTTCCTGCTGCACCCAGTGCCCTGCACCGGGCACGAGGTGCGCGCCGAGCCAGCGCGCGCAGGTTTCACGCTGCATGCGCTCGAATGCGCCTGGGTTCTGGTAGATGCCCCAATCGGCCGCGCCAGCGATGTAGCAGGCGGGCACGTCGATGCGGCGGCCGTCGAACAGCGTCAGCTCGACGAGCTGCACCGGATCGACGATGCAGCGGTACCAGTTCAGCGCGCCCTGGAAGCCGGTGTGCTCGAACTCGGACGCGTAGACGGCCAACTCGGCATCGGGCAGCCAGCGCTGCGGTGCCGGGTCGTCGGTGGCCGGTGTGTGCGGCGCGACGGCCGCAGGCATGCCCACGCCGGCCGGCATCACGTAGTAGTGCGGCAGAGTCGCCAGCTCGGCGGCGCTCCAGCCGGCCAAAGGATGCGGGTCGTTGTGCGGCCAGTCGGCACTCTTGACGTGGTAGTAGGCGCGCAGGAAGCGATGCAGCCCTCCCGGCGGGTGGTGCATGTCGATGTCGGCCTGCGCCGTCGAGTAGTACCACTGGTAGTGCTGCCGCGGCGGGTCCAGGCTGGCCAGCGCCGCCGGGACGTCGAGCGGTGGCGCAGCGCCCAGACTCGGCGCGCCGCCGAATGGCGCGCTCATCAGTGCGACGGCGCGGAACACGTCCGGCCGCATCAATGCGCAGCAGCCGGCGACGAAGGAGCCGAAGTCGTGGCCGATCACAGCCGCGACGCTGGCCAGTCCGAGCGCGCGCACGAGCGCGAGGGCGTCGCGTGCGAGGTGGAACAGCCTGAACGGCGCGAGGTCGGCCTCGAAGCGGCCGTCCCAACCGGTGGTGCGGCCGTAGCCACGCTGGTCCGGCGCGATCGCGTGATAGCCCGCGGCGGCCAGTGCCGGCAACTGGTGCCGCCAGCTGTACGCGAGCTCCGGGAATCCATGCAGCAGCAGCACGACGGGCCGCCCGGGCGTGCCGGCCTCGAGCAGGTGCATGCGCAGTCCGGTCGCGACGTCGACGACGCGTGAGCGCACGCCGGGCAGGATGGGCGCCTGGGCGTAGGCCAGTGGCTCGGCGGTGCGCATCATCGGGTCCTCGCGAACAAAAGCCTTCCAAGGTCATGCTCTCGCGGTTGGCGGTGCAGGTCAATGCGCATGGGTGGCGCGGCCTGGGGTTCGAGGTCGTGGGTCGCGCGCCGAGCGACCGTGGGGTCGCCACGAAGCTCGTCAGGCGTCCCCGTGCATCGGGCGCGCCATCCTGCTGCCGATCTCGGCATCGCGCTTGAACGGTGCCCTCCAACTGCAGATGCCCATCGCATCGCCGAGAAGGCGGATTGCAGCCGGTGGCGAACGGCGGCACCTGGCCGGGGCCTGCGACGAGCGAGCGGCCCAGTCCGCTGATTCTCAGGGTGGGGCTGTCGGCACCGCGCCGTGCGAGTGCTCGCCGACTCCCCATCGTCGGTCCGCTTCCTGGTCGCGCCGCGAACGCACGTGGATGGCCCTGACGAGTCGGTCGCCGAAGGCGGCTTCCCGGTGCTTGGGCACCCTGTCTGCCGGTCGAAGATGCCGCTCTTCCAGAGGGACGTCACCCACATCGGAGCGGCTCCGATCCGGCGCGGCCTCGGTGTGCTCGATGCAGGACGCTGCGTGTGCTGCAGCAGGCAGACCCGCGTGGGGGAGGTGCCGATGCAACGCGAGCACCGGACCTTCACATGCCTGCTGGGGACGGTGGATCCTCGCGCGCCCTCCCGCTGCGGCGCACTCACTTCCTGGGCAGGCTGCGCAGATACGCCACCAGCGCATCCAGGTCCTCGGCGGACAGGCGTGCGTAGTAGGCGATCCCCATCGGCGGCTTCAGTCGACTGCCGTCGGGACGCGCGCCGGTGGTGACGATCTTCTTGATCTCGGCGTCCGAGAACCGCGCCAGCCCGGTCGGCGTGATATTGGGGGCGACGCTGCGGCCCCAGGGCCCGTCGAAGTGCATGCCGCCGGCGCCGAGGGCCGTCTTCGGGTCGGGCACGCCGTTCTTGTCGGGCGTCGAATGGCACTCGATGCAGTGGCCCAGCGGCCCGGCCAGGTACGCGCCCCAGGCCACCTTGTCGGATCGCCGGATCTCCGCCACGCGGCCCACCGGGGGGCCCCACGACGGCGGCAGGGGAAAGCGGTACTCGGACTTCGGCGTCGTGGCGCGCACCGCGGGCACGCTGCGCAGGTAGGCGATGATGGCCTTCATGTCGGCGTCGGAGACCGAGCGGTACAGCCCGAAGGGCATCGGCGGCCCGAGGACGCGACCGTCCGGCCGCCGGCCCTCGCGGATCGCGGTGGCGATCTGCGCATCGGTCCAGCGCCCGATGCCGTGCTCCGGGTCGGACGAGATGTTGGGCGCGTACACCGTCATCTGCGGGCCGTCTTCGATCAACTGGCCGGCGAACTCCTGGCCCGCCTCGGGGCCGCCGGGGCCTTGCGGGGTGTGGCAGTTGCCGCAGGCGACGATGCCGTTGACCAGGTAGCGGCCGCGCTCGAGCAGGGCGTCGGCAGCGTTCGAGGCGCCGGCCACGGCCAGCAGGAGGGCCGCGATCGCGGCGCTTCGGGTTCGGGTGTTCATGGCGGGCGTGTCTCCGATGTGGGGGGCGAGGGGCCTCGCGGCCCGGTGTCGCCGGCGGCGGCCGCTGGCCTACAGCGCCTCGAACGAGGCCTGCTGGTACGGCTGGACCAGGTGGGTGTAGAAGGGCTCGTTCACCGAGGCCCAGTTCGGTCCGGCCTTCATGGTGCCGATCCAGCGGGCGAGCCGGGGCCAGGCGCCGAAGTCCACCTTCGCGGCTTCGCCCGTGGTCAGCATGCCGATGGCCAGGTAGTCGGCCAGCGTGATGGCGTTGCCGCACAGGTACGCGTGGTCGCCGAGGATGTCGCGGTCCAGGATGCCGAGCCAGCGGCGTGCCTTCTCTCGACCCCAGGCCAGGTGCGCCCGCTGCACGTCGGCGCCCTCGCGCTGGTGGTTCGGAAAGATCTGCGGGTAGACGAAGCCGTAGCCCAGGTCGCGCGACAGGCCGGTGTTGAGCCAGTCCATCACTTCGTTGACACGCGCGCGCGACTTCAGCTCGCGAGGATAGGTGGCCGAGCCGGTCGTGTCGGCCAGGTACTTGAGGATGGCCGATGACTCGGTGAGTCGGAAGTCGCCGTCTTCCAGCACCGGCACCTGCTGGCTGGGGTTGACGGCGCTGAAGGAGGGATGCTTGTGGGCGCCGGTCATCAGGTCCACGAATTCGAGGTCGAGCGTCAGGCCCTCGTCGGCGGCCCACAGCAGGACCGGGCGGCTCGTGCCTGAGGCGGGGTGGTAGTACAGCTTCATCGAGACTCTCCGGTTCGGTTTGGCGTGGGTGAGGGGCCGGCGGCAGCCGTCGCGACCAGGCGGCGGTGCCGCGCGGCGGCGTCAGGCGCGCTCGAACGTGCCGCGGATGGGCGACACCGGTTCGTGCACCTGCCGACGCAGCAGCGTCGCGGCCGGCGTGCCGGCACACAGGCGGGCCAGCCATTCGTCGGGATCGAACTCCACGCCCACCGGGTTGCGCTCCATCTGCGGGCTGCCGAAGTAGTCCACGGCTTCCTGCTTGGTGGCGAAGCAGTCGACCTGGAACTCCATCTGGTTGCCGTCCGGGTCGGCGTAGTACATCGACACCGTCAGCCCGTGGTGCACGCACCAATAGGGCTGGATGCCCGCAGCCTTGAGCGCCGCGTACTGATCGAACAGATCGGTCAGGCTGCCGAGCGTGTAGGCCACGTGATCGATGCCGACCAGGTCATGGCGGTCCTTGTCGGCGCTCCCCGGCTTCAACACGTCGAGGTTCGCGAACGCGAACCGGTGGTGCTCGTCGTCGTAGGTCAGGAAGGCCATTGCCGGGTTCTGCGAGACGACCCTCGCCCCGAAGACGGTGGCGTACCAATGCAGCATCTGGTCGAAGCGATGCGTGCGGTAGACGACGTGGGCGAACATTTCGGGGCGGGCGCGTGGCATGGCGGGGTCTCCTGGGGCCAGGGCGGGAGCGGCGGTGTCCCGCCCTGAGGTCGGTGGTCGAAGGGCCAGCCGGATGCACAGGGTCGTGCGGCTCCGGTGACATGCAGTCTTCCGCGCCGGCGGTGCGCTGTCGCTTAAGGCGGCATTCAAGCTTGTTAAAGTTCGGCGCTGCTGGCGATGGCCGCAGGGCACGCACGGCGCCCATGGCGTCGGCGGGTTGCGGCTGTAGGGGTCGTCCATTGCCTGACATCGAGCCCGCGAACCCGACGCGCACCCCCCTTCGCTTCGGCGCCGGCGGGCGCTTCGAACTGCAACCCGCGCAGTACCGCCTGCTCGTCGACGGCCGGCCCGCCGCGCTGGGCGGACGGGCGCTGGAGCTGCTGTTCGTGCTCGCGTCGCGGCCGACCGAGCTGTTCTCGAAGGAGGAACTGCTCGAGCGCGTGTGGCCCGGGCTGGTCGTCGAGGAGAACAACCTGCGTGTGCAGGTCAACAGCCTGCGCAAGGCACTGGGCGGCGACCTGATCGTCACCGTCCCCGGCCGCGGCTACCGCCTGGCGACCCAGCCGGAGCCGGTGGACCCCGCCTCGCCGCCGGCCGGCATCGAAGCGCGCGTGTCACCCCACGAAGGCGGCGCGGAGGACCCGGCCGAACGGGGCCCCGATCCCGCCCGGCCGCCCGCGCTGCCCACCGAACTCGACGCCTTCGTCGGCCGCAGCGAAGAGTTGGCGGCGCTCGGTGAACTGCTCGACGGCGGACACCGCCTCGTCACGGTCACCGGTCCGGGCGGCGCCGGCAAGACCCGCCTCGTGTGCCGATATGCCGCGAAGCGATGGCGCGACTGGCCGGGTGGGGTTCACTTCTGCGATCTCAGCGAGGCCCTCACGGTGGGTGGCATCGCTTCGTCGATGGCCCGTGCGCTCAACGTGCCGCTCGGCGCGGACGACCCGGTCGCGCAGATCGGGCAGGTCATCGCCGGTCGAGGGCGCTGCCTACGCGCTGTACCAGGCGCTCGAGGCGGTCTCCGTCGAGCGGCGGATCCCCTGGACCCTGCACGTGGTGGAGGGCATGACGCT
>WBZL01001262.1_pt1 | contig 26947 bp, 33 predicted proteins | sample 5204291 | NCBI WGS metagenome assembly WBZL01 (sample SAMN12344345, study PRJNA552823) | activated sludge metagenome | biome: Activated sludge suspended growth; feature: Nitrification reactor; material: Wastewater; isolation source: activated sludge from nitrification reactor of wastewater...
GCCACGAACCTCTGATCCCGCAGACAAAGAACGACGCAAGAGTTGTCGCGAATTGCTGAGGTGGTGGCGAGCCACGAAGGCCACGCCACCACCTCAGCCGAATTTGACCGCTCCGGCTCAGCTGCAGCCAGAGGTGCTGCCACAACCCTCACACACATAGCAGGAGCCAGCAGGGCGCATTTTCGTGCCACAGGTCATGCACAGCGGGCTGTCGACCGCGTGGCCGGTGATCTGCTCGAGGAGTTCGGCCGAAGTCTGCGCATTGGAGGCCGCAGCCCGCGGCTGCTCCTCCTTGACCTCACGTGCCTCGATCTCGATGAGCGCATCGGTCTCGATCAACTGCTCTGGGCCACCGGTCTCCTCGATTGGCTCATAAGAGCCGAACTCAAGATGACGCTGGCGCTCTTCGGCGGAGTAGATGCCCAGGGCCGCCCGCTCATCGAAGGACAAGTAGTCCAGAGCCAAGCGCCGGAAGACGTAGTCCATCAGCGACTGAGCCATCCGCACGTCAGGGTCGTCTGTCATCCCCGCGGGTTCGAAGCGCAGGTTGGTGAACTTCGATACATAGCTCTGCAGGGGTACGCCGTATTGGAGGCCGATGGAAACCGCAATCGAGAAGGCGTCCATCACACCAGCCAAGGTCGAGCCTTGCTTGCCCAGCTTCAAGAAGACCTCCCCGAGCTCACCGTCATCGTGAGCCCCCGAGGTCATGTAACCCTCGGCGCCGCCTACGGTGAATGAAGTGGTGCGCGAAATACGCGACTTCGGCAACCGCTTGCGGAAGGGCTTGTGGATGATGACTGGCTCAGGGGTCTCGACCTCATCTGAAGCGGCATCGGCCTTCTTCGCCTTGGCGTCAGCCAAAGGCTGACCCACTTTGCATTTGTCGCGATAGACAGCCGTTGCCTTGAGGCCCAGCTTCCAGGACTCCAAGTAGATGTACTCGATGTCTTCGACCGTGGCCGACTCGGGGAGGTTGACCGTCTTGGAGATCGCACCAGACAAGAATGGCTGGCAGGCAGCCATCATCCGAACGTGACCCATCGGCTTGAGCGCCCGGGCTCCCATCGCAGTGTCGAAGATCTCGTAGTGCTCAAGGTTGAGGCCCGGAGCATCAACGACATGGCCGTGTTCAGCGATATAGGCAACGATCGCCTCGACCTGCTCCTCGACATATCCGAGCTTGGCCAAGGCCCTTGGGATGGTCTGGTTGACGATCTGCATTGAACCGCCGCCCACGAGCTTCTTGAACTTGACCAGCGAGAAGTCAGGCTCGATTCCGGTCGTGTCGCAGTCCATCATGAAGCCGATCGTGCCTGTGGGCGCCAGCACCGAGGCCTGGGCATTGCGATAGCCATTGGTCTCACCAATATTGATCACCTGTCCCCACTCCTTGGTCGCCAACCTGAGCACGTCAGCATCATCACCGTGCAGTGGGCGTACGGCGTCATTTGCGGCCTGATGCTTGCGCATCACCCGCTTGTGGGCCTCAGCATTGCGCTCATAGCCGTTGTAGGGGCCAACAATGCCGGCCAACTCCGCGCTACGGCGATAGGAGGTGGCAGTCATCAACGAGGTGAGCGCGGCAGCCATGGTGCGGCCACCCTCGGAGTCATAGCCAAGGCCCATGGCCATCAACAGAGCGCCGAGGTTGGCATAACCGATGCCCAACTGGCGATAGTCGACAGTTGTCTTGCCGATCGCCTCGGTCGGGAAGTCGGCGAAACAAATTGAGATATCCATGGCAGTGATGACCACTTCCACTGCCTGGGCGAAGCGCACCTCATCGAAGGTGTCGTCATCACGCAAGAACTTCAGCAGATTGAGCGAGGCCAAGTTGCACGAAGAGTTGTCCAAGCTCATGTACTCCGAGCATGGATTGGATGCGGTGATGCGACCAGTCTCGGGGTTCGTGTGCCAGTCGTTGATGGTGTCGTCGTACTGAAGCCCAGGATCGGCACAGGCCCACGCCGCCTGACTGATCTTGCGGAACAACTCACGGGCGTCAACGGTCTCGATAACCTCACCGGTGGATCGAGCACGGAGCCCGAAGGTGCCGCCTTCATCAACCGCGCGCATGAACTCGTCATTGACCCGCACCGAGTTGTTGGCATTTTGGTATTGCACCGAGGTGATGTCGCGACCACCTAGGTCCATGTCGAAGCCAGCGTCACGCAGTGCGCGGATCTTGTCTTCCTCGCGCATCTTGGTCTCGACGAACTCTTCGATATCGGGGTGATCGACGTCGAGCACCACCATCTTGGCTGCACGACGGGTGGCTCCCCCAGACTTGATCGTGCCGGCGGAGGCATCAGCACCACGCATGAAAGACACCGGACCGCTGGCGGTACCTCCAGAAGACAACAACTCCTTGGAAGATCGGATCCGGGAAAGGTTCAAACCGGCACCAGAACCACCCTTGAAGATGAACCCTTCCTCCTTGTACCAGTTGAGGATTGAGTCCATCGAGTCGTCGACGGACAAGATGAAACAGGCCGAAACCTGCTGAGGAGAGGTGGTGCCGACGTTGAACCAGACTGGGGAGTTGAAGGAGAAGTACTGGTTGACCAAGAGCCAGGTGAGCTCGTGCTCAAACGCGTCCGCGTCAGCTGGTGTCGCGAAATAGCCGTGCTCGGCGCCTGCGGCCCGATAGGTCTTGACCACGCGGTCAATCAGTTGCTTCAGGCTCCATTCGCGCTGCTCCGTGCCAAGAGCCCCACGGAAGTACTTCGTGGTCACGATGGTGGATGCATTGAGGCTCCATGATGCGGGGAACTCAACTCCACGTTGCTCGAAAACGACCTCGTTGGTCTTCCAATTGGTTTGGACGACATCACGACGCTCCCAGGTGATCTCGTCATAGGGATGCACCCCTTCAGTCGAGAAATGACGCTGCACCACCAAGCCACGTGGGTTGTCTCCCATCGCTTGGGACTGGGTTGACTGAGAATGGGCTGCGTGGGCTCCGCTCCACAAATCTGTCATGACTCTCCTTGATCCTGATCTCTTGAACGGTTGATGTGCTGGTTGTTTGATTTAGCACCCGGCACACAGCTTCCCCACTGCGTGCCGGGCAGTCTGGGTCAGCCCGTTGGTGTGGGCGTCGGATTGGCACTGGCTGCGGCTCGCTCGGCTCGCAACATCGCGATCTCTTCTTCGAAGTCGGCAACGGACTCAAAGGCTCGGTAGACAGAGGCGAAACGCAAGTAGGCCACTTCGTCGAGCCTGCGCAGCGGAGCTAAGACCGCTAGGCCGATCTCATGGGCAGGAATCTCGGCAGTGCCACTGGCACGCAGGTGATCTTCAACAGCCTGACCGAGCAGCGCCAGGTCGTCTTGAGACACGGGGCGGCCCTGGCAGGCCTTACGTACGCCCGCAATCGCCTTGTCGCGGTTGAAGGGCTCCATGGCACCGCTGCGCTTGATCACCATCAACTGCATCTGCTCTACCGTGGTGAAGCGCTTCTCACAGGCCGAACAAGCCCGCCGACGACGGATCGAAGCACCATCCTCAGCAACCCGGGAGTCGAGAACGCGAGTGTCGGTGCTGTGGCAGAACGGACAGTGCATCTTGACCCTCTCCTTCTCAAATCCCTGTGTATATCGCTGTGGACAACAGTGGAGTCGAGGCCTTGGCTTGTGGGAAACTCGCCTCAGCTTGTGACTACATGTGGATAAACAACAACAGTGTAACTACTAGATGTTGTGGTTACCGTAATCATCTTGCTGGAGTCTGGCAACAACTTCTCCGAAAATGACCACAACAAAGCCGTGTGGATGCCATAGTGACCCACGTCACGACCCCAAAAGTGCAGGTCAGAGCATCAATCATCGTCTTCTGATCTGCAGCTGGACCAGTAGCAGACCAGCGGCGTGTCAGATCGAGTGTGAAACTAGTCTCAATGAACCCGCTGTCACGCCTGGCCGACAAGGAGATCCAAGCCTATGAGCATCGCAATTGATCGAAACCGCATTGCCGAGCTGACCGCTCGTGAAGCAAGTAGGCTCGATGAGCGCACCCACGCTTCCAAGGACACCTACGAACGGGCCCGGGTGCACCTGTCGGGCGGTGTTGCTTCGTCCTATCAACTACGTGACCCGTGGCCGATCTACATCGCCAAGGGCGATGGCCCACTGGTGTGGGATGTCGATGGAAACCAGATGTGGGACTTCCACAATGGCTTCGGCTCAATGGTGCAGGGCCATGCACATCCTGCGATCGGCGCTGCCATCAATCGTCGCTATCCCGAAGGCACCCACTTTGGCTGCCCGACCGAGGATGACATCTATGTCGCCGACGAGTTGGCCAGGCGCTGGGGCCTACCAAAGTGGCGCTACACCAACTCCGGCTCCGAGGCGACCATGGACGCCATCAGGATCGCCCGCGGCCTGACTGGGCGCGACACTGTGCTGAAGATCTTCGGCTCCTACCACGGCCACCACGACACTGTGATGGTCTCGATCGGAGTGGAGTACGACAAGATCGGTGACCGCGAAAACCTCGCCTCGCTCGCGTACGGTGCCGGCATCCCCCAGTCAGTGGTGGACATGACCATAGCCGTCCCCTTCAATGACGCCGAGGCCATGGAGCGTCGTATCCAGCGCCTCGACGCTGAAGGACGCAAGCCAGCCTGCGTGATCATGGAGGCGGCGATGATGAATCTTGGTGTGGTCCTGCCCGAAGACGGCTACTTGCAGGCCGTGCGTGACATCACCAAGAAGTACGGCATCGTGTTGATCTTTGATGAGGTCAAGACGGGTTTGTGCATTGCCCCCGGAGGCGCCACCGAGAAGTTCGGGGTCCAGCCCGACATGGTCACTTTGGCCAAGGCCTTGGGTGGTGGCCTGCCATCCGGCGCGATCGGCGGCACCGAAGAGGTCATGTCTGTGGTTGAAGACGGCTCGGTCTATCAGGTTGGCACCTACAACGGCAACCCGCTAAGCATGGTGGCCGCGCGGGCATCACTCGAAGAGGTCTTGACCCCACAAGCCTATGCCCACCTTGATCGACTCAACGACCGGATCGTGACCGGCTGCCAGGCCATCGTCGACAAATACGATCTGCCCGGCTATGCAGTTGGCATCGGCTCCAAAGGCTGTGTCACCTTCTCCACCGAGAAGGTCGTGGACTACGAGACCTTCAAGGAAAACCAAGATGCCGAGCTCGCTGACTTGGCGTGGCTGTTCAACCTCAACCGCGGCATCTTCATGACTCCTGGCCGTGAGGAGGAGTGGACTCTCTCGGTCACCCACACCGACGAGGCCATCGACGCCTACATCGCGGTCTTCGATGAGCTTGCCTCCGACCTGACTGCCTAGCCACACCCGCAGGTTGGTCCAACACCAGTCAGGGCACAATGTCCGGCGTGGGAAAGCATTCCGGTCGAGGCGGCCCAGCTCGCATTGAGCAGGACAAGACCAAGCAGAGGTCGGCAAATGCTCTGGGCCATTTGGCTACTCTCGTGCTCGCCATGCTGGCCACCATCGCCGCTTGGGGCGCGTTGGTCTGGCTGGCGATCACCTTCGGCACGATGGCCAAAGACGGCCAAGCCAGCGCGTGGTTCTTGATGGGGCTCGCCGGTCTGGGGGCCGCGACCTGCTTGTTCTTGGGGCTCGTCATCATTATGAGATTGGCGGTCGCTGCACAAGGGTTACGCTCCGTGACTCATGTCGAGACCGAACTCGCTGCGCGACCGACCCCTACCAAGGGTGGCAAGCGCGCGGCGCGTTAGCCGCGCGCGGGCAGCCCAAGACCGCTGGCTAGATGCTCCAAGGCCAACTCGGTCAAAGGCACACCGACCCCTAGTTCATGGGCCAAAGCAGTGGCATAGGAGAGGTCCTTTTCTCCCAAAGCAACTACATGGCTAAACACGCCGTACCAGAAATCGTCTTCGGCAATCGGCTCCGTCGTCTTGCGGAGCATGATTGCCCCAGGGCCGCCAGTGATCGCATCGGTATGACGCACGACCTCACCCAGCGCAGCCAAGTCAAGCCCCGCCGCCTCGGCCAGACGCTGAGCTTCAGTGGCTGCGGTAAAGGAGACGAAGTGCAACAGGTTGCGGGCCAGCTTCATCTTGGTTCCTGAACCAACTTCACCAGCCAAGACCACCTTCGAGCCCAACACCTCAAGCACGGGCCTGGCCTTGGCAAAGGCGACTTCTCCGCCTCCGACCATCACAGCCAAGGTGCCCTCAGCCGCACCCATCGGCCCCCCACTGACGGGCGCATCCAGCACCGCGACGCCATATGGGGCCGCCAACTCCGCGAGGGATACCGGGGTGTCGGGACGTACCGTCGAGTGCACGAGTACGACGGTGCCCTCGCCGGCGCTGCCCAACACCTGATCCAGCACTGCTTTGACCTGTTCGTCGTCGCGCACCATCACGCAGATCACCTCGCAGCGCGAGGCCAGGTCGGCCACGGACTCGGCTGCGTGAGCTCCAGCGGTAACCAACTCGGTGACCGGGTCTGCCACCACGTCATAGACCACCGTGGGCAGCTCCGATGCGGCCAAGCGCAAGGCCATGGCTTTGCCGATATTGCCCAGGCCGATGAAGCCGACCTCGTTGTGCACCGACTCACTCATGAGCGGAAGATCTGGCCGCCGTCGACCGCCAAGATCTGGCCAGTGACCCACGAGGCATCCTCGGAGAGCAGGAACAGGCAGGCTCCCACCATGTCTTCGGGTTGGCCCATCCGCTTGATGGCCAGCGAGCTCTTGACGATGTCCTTGGCCGCGTCACCGGCTTGGGTGCGAGTCGCCTCGGTGTCGGTGGGCCCGGGAGCGATCGCGTTGACCCGGATATTCATACCGCCCAACTCATGGGCCAACTGCTGGGTCAGGCCGTTGATGCCGACCTTGGCCAGGCCGTAGAAGCCAGAGTAAAGGTAGGCAGCCGTTGAGCTCTGGTTGACGATGGCCCCTCCCCCACGTTGTTGCATGTGCGGGAAACAGGCCCGGGTCATGATCAGAGCACCATCGAAGTTGACCGACATGAACTTGCGGTAGTAGTCCCAATCAACGGTGATCAGCAGGTCGAACTCCATGGCGCCATAGATGGCTGCGTTGTTGACCAGACAGTCGATGCCGCCATAGGTGGCCACGGTCTGCTCGGCCAACGCATTGGCCGATTCCGCCGAGGAGACATCACATCGGATGAAGCTGGCTTGCCCACCACTGTCGCGGATTGCAGCCGCAGTCTGCTCACCGGCCTCGACATTGACATCGGCCACGACGACACTGGCACCCTGCTTGGCCAGCGCCTCGGCATAGGCCTGACCAATCCCCTGGGCCGCACCCGTGACGACGGCGACCTTCCCTGTAAAACTCATCTGCTTCCTTCCTTGCAATGCATTGTTCAGGCTGGTTCGGCGAGCAACTTGGTCTCGAGATATTCCTCAAAACCGGCTACTCCCATCTCACGGCCAATCCCGGATTGCTTGTAGCCGCCAAAGGGCGCGTCAGGAGCAAACCAGACCCCACCGTTGACGGCCAGGGTGCCAGTGCGGATCCGGTTTGCCACCGACTTCGCTCGCTCCAAGGAGCCACTGTCAACAGATCCGGAGAGACCGTATTCAGAGTCATTGGCGATGCGTACGGCGTCGTCGTCACCGTCATGAGGGATCACCACAAGCACGGGCCCGAAGATCTCTTCACGAGCTACCGTGGCGTCATTGTCGAGCCCGGAGATGACCGTTGGCTCGATCCAGAATCCACCACTGCGATCAATGGGCACTCCTCCCCCGGTCGCGAACTCGCCGCCTTGTTGTTTGGCGGTGTCGAGATAGCCCAAGATGCGCTCGCGCTGGGCTGCCGAAATCAATGGCCCACAAATGGTGCCGGGGTCGTTGGGGTCCTTGGCTCCGATGCTCCTCATGGTCGCGGCCGCGATCTCGACGGCTTCGTCGTACCTGTCTCGGGGCACGACCAGCCTGGTGGTCAGGGCACAACCTTGGCCTGCGTGTATACAGACACTGAAGGCAGTGGTGCCGACTGCGGCAGCCAGATCGGCGTCGTCCAACACGATCGCAGCCGACTTGCCACCCAGCTCCAAGAAGACCTTCTTCAGGGTGGGGGCCGCGGCCGCCATGATCGCCCGACCGGTGGCGGTCGATCCGGTGAATGACACCAGGTCGACCCGCGGATCGGTCGCCAACACCGAAGCGACCGCATTGCTGGCAGGGGTCACCACATTGACCACTCCGGCGGGGATGTCGGTGTGATCGTGGATCAATCGACCCAGCTCACACGCCACCCATGGGGTGTCTGGAGCTGCTTTGAGTACGACGGTGTTGCCGGCCGCGAGCGCGGGGCCGAGCTTGGCGAGATTGATTTGGTTGGGGAAATTCCACGGAGTGATCGCGGCGACCACTCCGATCGCCTCCTTGCGCACCGTACGACGAGTCGGGATTCCCATCGGCTCGGCTACGCCGAGATCACTCTCCCAGGCGTAGCCATCGACCATGTCTGCCAACCAGCGCAGCCCTTCGACGGGTACGTCGTATTGCGGCCCGGTAGTAGTGAATGCTGGGGCTCCCACCTCAGCGGTGGTCAGTGCGCGCATCTGGTCACCGTGCTCGACCAAGGCTTGGTGGAGTTGCCTGATGCAGCGCACCCGCAAGTCGTGGTTGGTCGACCAGTCGGTCTCATCAAAAGCACGGCGAGCTGCCGCGATCGCTCGATCGACGTCATCAGCGGTCGCGTCTGGCGCCTGGCCAATCTCAGCACCAGTGGCCGGGTTGATGATCGGATAGGTCGCCCCGTCGGATGCGCTAGTCAGGACTCCGTCGATGAGGAGCTTTGGGGCAGGAGGAAGCTCAGGCATTGGTGGCGCCTTCCTCACGAATGTGGAGTCCAGCCTCAACCGGAGGCGGCCAGACCGTGGAGGGCAGATCCGCGAGGGTGTAATGACCAGGCTGGCTCGGGCCGTGCAATCCCATTCGGGCTTGAAGCCCCGGGGTGGCCTTGCCAGCTTCGAGGATCGACAAGAAGCATTGGGCTGCTGCCCCCAGGTCAAACCAGTCACGTTGCCAGGCGATCTGGACTTGCCCGTCGCGCTCTTCCAGGCCAAACCACGAGCCGCCAATGCCCAAGATCTCGTATTCGTTGCCGTTGGGATCTTTGATGCCCGCCCGCTGGCGCCAAAACCCGACGATCATGCCATTGGATTCGTCCATCACCGTGGAGACATAGTCGTAGTGCCAGCCATCAAGCCCAGCCATCTCGGTGCCGAGCGCGAGACTCCGGATCTCTTCACGATTGGTCGCCATGAAGTGCTCGTCTGGTTGATACATCCAGCCATAGTTGGCATCTTCAAAATAGAAGTCGGCCAAGGGGCTCCAGTCATCCTCCTTCTCGGCAGTGCGGTTGGCGGCCAACCAATCAGTCCAGAAGGCCTCCATAGTGGCTCTGGGAACAGCAGTCATGCGTCCTCCTCGACGCTCAGGGCAAATGCCGGGCAATACTTCACAGCGGTGTCCACCGCAGGTCTTAGGTCATCATCTGGGTGCTCTTCAAGCAGTACGACCCGATCGGCCTCTCGGTCAAAGCCGAAGACGCTAGGCGCTTCGCCCTGACAGAGTTGATGGCCCTGACACAAATCGGTGTCTGCTATGACTTTCCAGCTCATCTTCAGGCACTCCTTTGGCGACGCCGATATTTGACTCGACAGGGCTGCTTGAGTTGGATCACCATCTTGGAGCAGTCATCTTCATAACTGTCGGCAGGCTGGGCCATCTCAAACTCAAAATCGCGGAGCACCACCGAAAAGATCGCCTTCATCTGCATCATCGCGAAGGCATTGCCCACGCACCGATGTCGCCCGGCACCGAATGGGATCCAGGTCCAGCGATTGGTCAGGTCTTCCTGCCTGGGGTCGATATAGCGGCCAGGGTCAAAACTCTGTGGTGAGGGAAAATCTTCAGGGATCATGTTTGACACCTTGGGGGTCGCCCCTACCAAGGTGCCGGCAGGGATCAGGTGCCCGCCGATCTCGATATCTTCCTTGGCCACTCGGAGCAACAGGATCAGAGGTGGGTGAAGTCGCAGCGTCTCCTTGAGCGCGGCTTCAAGCACCGGTATCTCCCGCAGCGCCTGGAAACTCACCGACGAGCCATCGGCGTACAGCTCATCAAGCTCCTCGGTGACCTGGGCCAAGACATCGCGATGCCGGAGCAACTCGATCATCGTCCAGGCTGCGGTGCCCGAAGAGGTGTGGTGCCCGGCAAACATCATTGAGATGAACATGCCGGTGATCACGTCGGTGCTGAAGTGGAGGCTGCCGTCGGGATTCTTCAAGGAGATGAGTACGTCGAGCAGGTCGCGCTCCTCCTTGGGCACCTTGCCTCTGGCTTCGCGCTTGTCGATGATGCCCTGCACCAAGTCGACCAGAGCCAACCGAGCGGCATCGCGACGGCGGAAGCTTTCGATATCGGCATACGGGTCGACGAAGGCAAGAGCGTCAGTGCCACGCTCCAAGTCGTGATAGAGCTCGGCGAAACGCCCATCAAGCTCTTCACGGAATGGTTTGCCGATCAGACAGGCCGAGGTGGTGTAGATGGTCAGCTCGGCAAACCAGTCGAGCAGATCGATCTCGCCTTCATCACCCCAACTGGCGACCATGCGACGGATCTCGGCCTCGATCGTCTCGGCATGGCCACGCATCATGTCACCGCGCAAGGCTTGATTGCGCAGCATCTCCTTGCGCCGCTCCGGGGATGCATCGAAGACCACGCCTTCCCCGAAGACGGGCTTCATGAAGGGATAGGCCTCACCCTGGTCGAGCACTTCGTCGGGTGCTCTGAAGAAGATCTCGTTGACGTCGGCGCCACACACGAGCACGACATCTTTGTCGCCCAGGCGGAAGCGGCCCACCTCGCCGCACTCTTCACGCACCCGGAAGAGCAGACCCACTGGGTCGGCCCGTAGGTCTTCAAGATGGCCGTGTTCGTCTCCGGGGAATCGCGAAGAGACTTCTTTGATGCCAGCCAATGGGTGGGTCATGACGACTTCTCCTTGTCGATCGGGGGCACTGGAGATACTTCGATCAGATTTAGATGTACGCCGGGCAGGGCGCTCACCACTGAGGCAATTGCCTCGGCTACGGCCTCAGCCCGCAGGAAGCGACCATGGCGGGCCTGGCCAAATCGCGACCAGGTGTTGATCACGTCGGCCGTCAGCTCGGGATCCCAATCCAGGCCCATCTCAGACTTGGTCGGGCCGGGGCGTACGACGCTCGCGCGCACTCCGGTGCCTTCAAGCTCCATCTGCAATTGCTGGGCCATCCCCTCAAGGCCCCATTTGCTTGCGGCATAGGCCGACATCACCGGACGCGGACGCACCGCGACATCGGAGGAGACAAAGACGATGTCACCGCTGGCCCGGGCGACCATTCTGGGTACGAAGGCAGAAACGAGCCGATGCGCACCTCCGATATTGAGGTCGATGTCAGCCATGAATGGGTCGGTGTCGATCGCATGGATCCAGCCTGGTCTGGAGCCGCCTGCATTGCTGATCACGATGTCTATCTCGCCCAGCTCAGCAGACACCGACTTCGCGAAGTCGGCCACCGAGGCGTCGTCACGCACATCGAGTGGGGCCACGATCGCTTGCCCACCGGCTTCTTTGATCGCAATCGCGACCTCTTCGAGCCGGTCGACGCGTCTGGCACCAAGTGCCACTGGATGCCCGAGGCGAGCCAAAGCGATCGCGGTCGCGGCCCCGATTCCCGATGATGCCCCGGTCACCACAGCGGGCCGGGTCTGTGGCGCGGTCAACGGACCTCAAATCGGGTCGGCACCTGGGCAAAGCCACGCACATTGGAGGAGTAGAAGCGTTTGCAGGCGGCTTCCTCGACCTCGATCGACGAGCAGCGCCGTACGACCTCGTTGAGCACCACTCGGGCTTCGAGCCGAGCCAGATTTGCGCCAAGGCAATAATGGCGGCCACCACCGAAGCTCAGGATCCGGGAGAGCTCATCCTCAGCCCGATGCACATTGAAGCTCTCTGGCTCAGTGAACACATCGGCATCGCGATTGGCCGATCCGATCAACAACACGACTCGTGAGCCGGCAGGGGCTGTGACTCCATGCAGGGTGACGTCTTCACGCAGATGTCGAGCCAGCAAGACGCTGGAGGTGTCATAGCGCAGGGTCTCCTCGACCCACTGGGCCACCATGGTCTGCGGATTTTCAGGATCGGCGAAGACATCGCGGAGTTGCTCAGGGTGACGCGAGAGGTGATAGAAGGCATTACCCAAGAGTTTGGTGGTGGTCTCATTGCCAGCCACGACCATCAAGAACAAGAACGCGATGATCTCGTGGTCCTTGAGCTGGTCGCCATCCACGTCGGCGGTGATCAGAGCACTCACGAGATCATCACCGAGATTGGCCTTGCGGTCCTTGAGGAAGTCGGAGTAATAGGCGATCAGTTGCAGCGCGGCTTCCATGCCTGCTGGGGGCACGTCGTCGTACCCCGGATCTCGATGCACCATCAGATCGGCGAGGCGGCGTACTTCGGCTCGATCTGCCTGGGGCACCCCCATCATCTGGGAGATGAGGTCCATGGGGAGCTTGCCGGCGAAGTCATCAATCCACTCAGCATTGGTGACACCATCGCGGGCCGCCTCGACGATGGGGTCTAGATAGAGATTGGTGAGCGCGAGGATCTCGGGCTCCATCTCACGCACCCGACGGGGCGTGAAGCCACGCGAGACCAGGCCACGCATTCGCATGTGATCTGGTGGGTCGAGCGCCAGGAAGGACATCACCTTGTGGGCATCAGGACCCCAAGCTGACTTGTCGAGCGAGACACCCATTGCATTTGAATAGGGCACGTCGTCTCGCAGGGCCTTCTCCACATCGGCATGACGAGAGATGGCATAGAAGTCACGCTCGGCGTTGTAGTAGAAGGGAGATTCTTCGCGTAGGCGCTTGAAGGCAGGGTAAGGATCCTCCTGATAGCGCAGGTCGTAGGGATCCATGTGGGGTTGCGTCATTTGGGTCCTTCCATGATCACGGCAATCACCTTGCCCAGGCGTTCAACCATCTCTTCATAGGTCATCACTTGCATGCCCACTTGGAGCAAGGCACCCGAAAACGCCATCGCCAGCGCATCGACCACGACTTCATCGGCCTGCTCGCCCAATGCCTGATGAATCCGCGCGACGAACTCTGCACCGATCCGCAGGCGCAGTCGCTCGACATTGGGGTCACTGGAGAGCAAGGCCTGATTGGCCGCTGCCGCCAGGGCCGGTGACTTCTCAGTGGCTTCGACAAACTCACTGATCACCTGTTGCACCCGTGCGGTCGGCGAGGACTTCTCAGCCAGGGCGTGCTCATCGATCGGATGCGTTTGGATATGGCGCCAGTAGAGCTCGGCGTACAAGTGAAATTTGCTGGCGAAATAGGTGTACGCCGTGGCCGCCGACACTCCCGCTTGGCCAGCGACCATCCGGATGGTCAGCTCGTCGGGCCCGACCTTGGTCAGCAACTCATGGGTAGCTTCAAGGATGCGGGCCACGGTCTCGGCCTGGCGTGGGTTGAGTGAACTGCGCGGCGCACTGATCACTTGACTGGACACATGTCCAGACTAGCGTCTGGTTGACCGTGAGGCAAGACCCTGGCGAAGGAGTCACTGGGTCTGGCTGGTGGGAGTTGATGCAGTCGCCCCCCTGCTAATCACGGGAACGAAGAATGCGTGCGTTGGCATCGGGGTTACGGTTAGCGTGAAGCAACGCTGCTACGCACACACTCTCGTCGTCCACTGCATAGGCGAGCAGGTACGGGAACGGGATCGCCACCTGACGCCGGTAACCGGGTAGGTACTCGCGTCCAGTCAACGGATGCTCTTCGATATGGGTCACGGCCTCGGCGTAGGCGGCAACGAATCGTTCAGGCAGCGTGAAGTCACCTTGGCTGCGGTAGTGGTCGATTGCTTCACGCAGGTCGTCCAGCAATTCGGGATGGACGCGAAAGACGCGTGAAGTCATGCGAGGAGCGCACGGGCTGCGGCAATGGCCTCGTCCTTCGACAGGCCAAGGCCCGGGTCGGCCTTCAAATCCGCGACCCGCTGCTCCACCAACATCTGCTGCTCGGGTGTGGGTGACACGCGAGTATCGAGCGTCTGCTCGATGTAGCCCACCAACTCGATGCGCTCGTCCTCGGACAGCGCGGCGACCGAGGCCAAGAGGTCCGTGCTCACCATGTGCTCATGATACGTCGAGCATCCGACAACGACCTGAAATCCACAGCAGGTACGGGTTGTGTGACGCACTTTGACGGCGAACTCAACCGAGTGCGGCGGCGATCTCTTCACCGAAGATCGCATAGAGCCCGGCTCCTGGGTGGAAGCCGTCGCGAGCGAAGAGCGATGGGTCAGGCGAGATCGTCAGCTCCACTCGGCGTACCCGCGGATGTCGCTCAGCCAAGTCAGCCGAGACCTCCCCCATCTGCTTGGCACGTCGCCCCAGAACCTCACCCAAGGGGTGCGGCAACAACGGGAAGAGCTCCAGCCGCGGCATGGCCAGATAGATGATCTCGGCTTTGGGAACAGACTCGGCGACCAGATCGAAGAGCCCACCTAGCTCTCGGCGCCAGCGCTTGCGACTGTGCAAGTTTTTGGTGTCATTGACCCCGACGGCGATCACCACGACGTCGGCGTAGTCCATGGGCGCATGCACGACGTAGTCGACCAACTCTCCTGCGGTCAGCCCGCCCATCGCACGCACCTCCCAAGAGACCGGTAAGCCACGGCGCTGCGCCAATTGCAATGCAGTCTGGCCAGCCATCCCTTCAAAATTGTGGTCGACCCCAAGACCAGCTGCGGAGCTGTCGCCCAGCAAGACCAAACGCAAGGGGTTGCCGTCCGATGTGGCGTCCTGATCCTGGGCTACAACCCAGCCATGCACACCCGCGGCCTCCGGCATCCGCTCGGTACGACGCTTAACCAAGACACCTTGGAGCAGCGCATGCGCGATCATCATTGGATTCATCGCACCTCCTGATCAACCCTCGCCCGATGGCAGCTTGCTTGTCTGCGTCCTTGATACTAGACAGCGACCGCTCCCCCAACCAGCCTCCACGGCCCCGAAAGGTCCCAAATGAAGAAGACCCTGCTCACATCCCTCACGCTTGCCCTCGCCTTGAGCGTCGCTGCTTGTGGCAACACCGTCGAGAAGCAGGACTCTCCCGCCGCCTCCGCCTCCTCGGGCAGCCCCTCCAGTGATGCCGGCACCGACGCAGGTGGGCCGGAAATTTCCCTGGACACGGCGAGTGGGGTCCTGCACGTGACCATGCCCAACGGCGACGATGCCCCACAGATCCATGTCACCGGCACGCCGTACTCCGTCACGGCAACCCAGGTGAAGACCCTCAAGGCAGGCGACGGACCGGTCGTACCCGCGGATGCCACCGTGTCGGTTGACTACTTGGGCGTCAACGGACGCGATGGCAAGTCTTTTGATAGCTCATATGAGCGCGGCTCTGCGGCAACCTTCCCGCTGAACGGCGTTGTGAAAGGCTTCGCCAAGGCCATCGCCGGACAGAAGGTCGGCAGCGACGTGATCGTGGCCATGACCCCCGAAGACGGCTACGGCACCCAAGGTAATCCGCAAGCAGGCATTGAGGGCACTGACACCCTGATCTTCTTCATCCACATCAACGAGATCGCCCAGTAACAGTCGAAGGCCTACAGATTGGTGAAGTCCGGCTGACGGCCCTCGGCAAATGCAGCCAGGGCCTCAAGGTTGGCCGGACTTCCCATCAACTGCTCAAAGAGTCGACTCTCGGTCTGTCTGGCTTGGTCGATCGCGCCCCGATGTGGCGCCATCATCGACTGCTTTACCGCCACCAAGGAACTGATTGGCAGTCGGGCCAGACTCAGGGCACGTGCCCGCGCCCTGGCTTGGAGTGTCTCGGGCTCACAGAGCTCTGCGACCAGCCCCATCTTGAGCGCATCGTCGGCCTCGACCCACTCCGATGAAAGCAACAGCCAGGCTGCTGGCTGGTGCCCAATCAGTCTCGGGAAGGTGTACGACGAACCCGCCTCGGGCGCCACCCCCAGACTCGTGAAGGGGCATTTCAGTTTTGCCTGGGTCGACATCAACGCAAAGTCTGCATAGCCAAGGATCGTGGCTCCGATGCCCAAGCCCAACCCGTTGACGGCACAGATCAGCGGCTTGTCGAGCGCCAAGAGCGCATCGGTAAAGCCCATGAAACCGTGCTTGCCGGTCTGGAAATCTGGGTCAGTAGCAATCTGATGCATCTCCATGAGGTCTTGACCGGCACTGAAGGCACGTCCGGCACCCGTGATCACCACCACAGCGATGTAAGCAGATTGATTGGCCTCGATTAGCGCCTCGGCGGCAGCGTCGTACAACTGCTCATTGAAAGCATTGAGTGCCTCGGGTCGATTCAGGGTGATCGTGCGGATCCGGTCTTGATCTTCGACGATCAGGCTCACTGCAACTCCTCGTCACGGGTCAAGATGAAGAAATATGGCTCGCTCATCCCTCGAGCATCCATGAGCCCGAGCAAGGTGCTAGGTGAGAGTCGGCGAAAGAGGTCAATGATCGGCTGGGTGTCATAGATCATCGCGGCCGTAACCACGCCTCGATGATCGACATTGCGCAAGCGAGCGCCATGTCTGGTGGCCCGCTTGGTGACATCGACCGGCATTTTGGCTTGGGGTTCGACTGGATAGATCTCACCGTCGATCTCGAAGAGCAATGGGTGCACGGAGTCGAGGTCGTCGAATTGCTTGCCATACCAGCCAGATGACTCCAGCAGGCCATCCATCGGATGGCCGGTGCTCAAACCGCGTCCTCTCCATCGGCCACGCAACGAATCGACGTGCAGCGCCTCAAGGGAGTCATAGAAGGCCAAGGCTTCTGCCTTGGTGCAGCCCCGCTCAAGGTGGGCCAGTTGGTCAAGATGGCTCATGCGTCCTAGCCAACCATGCCGCCTGTCTTGAGGCTGCCCAACCCCGACTAGGTCATTCTGCGGGCACCTCAAAGTCACGTACGGCAGTGATCACCTGGTCGAGAGCGGGCGCAGGCAGCGCACCGGCCTGGTTGAAGACGAGCTTGCCCGACTTAAACACCATCAAGGTAGGGATGGAGCTCACTTGAGCTGCCCCTGCCAGCTCCTGCTCTTCCTCGGTGTTGACACTGCCGAAGACGATATCGGAGTTGGCCTCTGCCGCCTTTTCATAGATCGGCGCAAACATCCGGCAGGGCCCACACCAACTGGCCCAGAAGTCGACGAAGACTATGTCATTGCCGGTGATCGTTTCGTTGAAGTTGTCTGCTCCGAGAGTCACGGTGCTCATCAAGGTCTCCTATTCATCGCCTCTATCATACCCCCTAGGGTATTTTATGCAAGGCTACTTAGGACCTCTAACAATCACATATCCCAAGGCTATTCCGAAGCCTGCTAGAGCCGGGCCGACCAAGGAGAACCACTTGGCAGCAGAATCACTCAGGTCACCCAGGAAGCCGAGTCCTTGGGCGGTCCACATCGCCCCAACCGCGGTCATGAAGAAGGCCGCAGCCATCCCCAAGATCTTCAAGAACACCATGACTCCTCATTCCCTATTGGCCGCTTCCACACTACGGTGGGGCACACTGTCGCCAACGCCCATCCCAGATCGAGGAGCCCAGATGAGCACGGACTACACCTTCGACCACTTCCTGATCGGCGGCCGGTGGGCTAAACCGTCAGGCAAGGACACTGTCGAAGTGGTGTCACCGCACAGCGAGGAAGTGATCGGGCGACTCCCCCGAGCCACCACCAGTGACATCGACGCTGCAGTGGCCAGCGCACGCGCAGCCTTCGACTCGGGGCCATGGCCCAGAATGAGCCCAGCAGAGCGCATCGCCGTGGTCGAGCGTTTCTCGGGCCTATACGCCGCCCGACTCGATGACTTGGCCAAGGTAGTGAGCACGGAGATGGGCTCCCCGATTTCCTTCTCCAATCTGGCTCAAGCCCCCGCGCCTTGGATGCAAATCGAAGCCTTCTTGAATATCGCGCGCGAGTTTCCTTGGGAGCAAGCACGCCCGGGCACACTCGGCGCTGATGTCGTCGTACGCCATGAGCCAGTCGGCGTGGTCGCGGCGATCACCCCATGGAATGTGCCGCTCTTCACCGGCGTCGCAAAGCTCGTGCCGGCGCTGCTGGCCGGTTGCTGCGTCGTACTCAAGCCAGCACTGGAGTCACCGCTGAACTCCTACCTACTCGCCGAGTTGCTCATCGAAGCTGGCGTGCCCGAGGGTGTGGTCAGCATCGTGCCCGGCGATGGAGCCATCGGCGCTCATCTGGTCGAGCACCCGGGCATCGACAAGGTGGCCTTCACCGGGTCAACCGCGGTTGGTCGCCAGATCGGCTCGGTGTGCGGACAACAACTCAAACGGGTCAGCCTGGAGCTTGGCGGCAAGTCCGCAGCGATCGTGTTGGCCGATGCAGATCTGGCTCAGGTCGTGGAGGGAGTCAAATTCCTCGGGGTGATGAACTCCGGGCAGGCCTGCGTGGCACAGTCACGCATCCTGGCTCCCAAGGCCCGCTATGCCGAAGTGGTCGAGGCGATCGCACAGGGTATTGGCGCGATGCAAGTCGGCGACCCCCTAGATCCCGCCACCGAGATTGGGCCGATGGTCTCCCAGCGTCAACAACAGCGGGTTCGCTCATATATCGCCTTGGGTCAACAAGAAGGCGCTCAGCTCGTGACCGGCGGCGAAGATCGACCAGACGGGCTGGACAAAGGTTGGTATGTGCGCCCGACTGTCTTCGCCAATGTCGACAACCAGATGCGGATTGCCCAAGAAGAGATCTTCGGGCCAGTGCTCAGCGTGATCGCGTACGACGATGTGCCCGACGCCGTGCGGATCGCCAACGAATCCGACTACGGCTTGGCCGGCACGGTCTGGACAGCCGACGTCGATGCAGGCCTGGAGGTGGCCAGGGGTGTGCGCACCGGCACCTTCGGGATCAACACTTACACCATGGATTTTGCCGCGCCTTTTGGCGGCTTCAAGCAATCTGGTCTGGGTCGGGAGTTTGGCCCCGAAGGGCTGGCTGCATTTACGGAATTGAAGTCGGTGTATCTGCCTTTGCCCGAGTGAGCCTGAGCGATAAGCCTCAGTCTGGCAGTCGTGCCAGCGACTCCTGGGTCAGGTCTAGCAGATCACGGTCACTTTGCCCGTGCAACCAGATTTCATAGGCCTCCCCAACGGCCCCGATCACCGCACTGACCAGCGCACTGGGGCGCGGGTCTGCTGAGCTCTCCAGGCCCATCCGGTCGGCCACCATCCCAACCAAGGCCGATCGCTCGATCACCCCGAGTGCAACAAACTGCTGTAGCTCCGCCGGAGCAGTGCGAACTGCGCTGCGCCAAAGGCGCATGTGCTCTTCGGGGAAGAGCCCGATCCGCTCGATGAAGACATCCTTTAACCCTTGCAGGACATCTGTGTCGGGTGGCAACTGCTCAAACCGATCAAGGATCCACAGGGGGCCTTGAGCAGACTCCCCCAAGATCAAATACTCCTTGGTATGGGCCTGCTCGACCAGTTCGTCAATCGAGATCTCAGCCGCCTTTGCCACATCCTGCAAGGAAACGGCGTCGTAGCCTTGTTGCGCGAAGAGCCTCAGGGCTACTTCGTTTATCCGGTGGCGTCGGGCACGCGCACCCTGCTCAAGGGCCATAGGGGAAGTAAATCACCAAATCGGGCCACCTTGTGACAACCTGCTACATTCCGCCAGCACGTGGCTGAAAGCCAAAGGGCAGTTCGAGGCGATGGGTCTTCATCAAGGATTCATTGGTCAACACCGAATAGGTGTCGTCATCGGCAGCGATCACCCCGCCTGACAGGACCACCGAGCGCTCACACAACTGCATGGCATAGGGGAGGTCATGGGTCACCATCAACAAAGTGATGTCCAGCTCGGTCAAGATCTCGGCGAGCTCGCGCCGTGATGCTGGGTCAAGATTTGAAGATGGCTCGTCGAGCACGAGGATCTCGGGCTCCATCGCCAATACCGTGGCCACCGCGACTCTGCGTCGTTGGCCAAAACTCAAGTGATGTGGCGGCCGATCGACGAACTCGGCCATACCCACTTGCTCAAGCGCCGACCTGACTCGGGCATCTAGAGCAGCACCTCGCAAACCGAGATTGGCTGGCCCAAAGGCGACATCATCACGCACTGTGGGCATGAAGAGTTGATCATCTGGGTCTTGGAAGACCACCCCGACCCGACGCCTGATCTCCTTGAGATTTGTCTTCTCTACCCGCAAGCCTGACACCTCGACAGACCCCGCACCACCAGTGAGGATGCCATTCAGGTGAAGCACCAAGGTCGTCTTGCCAGCACCATTAGGCCCCAATAAGGCGACCCGCTCCCCCTTGTGTACGTGCAGGTTGACTCCGAAGAGGGCTTGATGACCATCGGGATAGGCATATGCCAAGCCGGAAATGTCTAGGACCGGGGTACTCATCAGCGCCGCGTCGTTGCTTCGTAGCCTCTAGAAAGCATCGCCAAATGCACTCGCTCGCCGCGTTCATATGACCTGATGAAGAGCACTCCGATCGACTTGGCCAAAACCGACCAGTGTCTGGGATTGGTCGCACTGAAACCGCGTGAGGTCAAGGCGATGTGCTGACGTCGGATGTCGTCGATCACGAGATCCAAATAGCGGATCATGAAGCCCATGATCTGCACCAGCAGACTGGGCAGGCGCAGTCTTTGGAGGCCGCGCAAGAGCTCTTGCGGCTGCGTTGTCGCCGCCAAGGTCAGACCCGCCAACACACCTAAGGTGCCCTTGGCCAAGAGTGCCCAAGCGGAGTGAAGTCCAGACTGACTCAGACTCATCCCCCATCGCTCCACCCGTGGCCCGACAGCAATGAAGGGCATCAACACGGCAAAGACGATGAAGGGCACTTCAACCAACATTCGAGGCAGCAGATAGAGCAGCGGCACCGTGGAGATCGCAATCACTAGCAACAAAAGCAACAGGTAAGCAGCAAACGCGGGATACCAAGTCGCCGGTGTGGCTACCACCATGATCATGAAGGCCAGCAGGGCCACGATCTTGGTACTCCCCGCCAACCGGTGGACGGGCGAGTGGGCGTGATAGTGGAGTTTGTGCCCATGCCCAGCACCCATGGACTAGCCCTTCTGGGTGGTCTTGCGGCGGCGCAGTAGTAGCGCCAGTCCACCAGCCAAGAGCAGGGTGACGCTCACACCGATCACTCCAGCGAGCCCACCAGAGAGTCGGGAGTTATGTACCCCGGCCACGCCATAGCCAGCGAGTGGGCCGTCTCCAACCGAATGCCCTTTGGCTGTGTCAGCAAAGCCAGTGGCATGCGCAACATATTCCAGTCCATCCGGGTGTGAAGAAGCATAGAAGCTCACCACCCCTGCGATCACCAAAGTGACCAACAAGAAGATCGTGTAGAACTTGCGATTGCTGCGCGCGCTCATGCCTGCGCCTCCTGGGGCTTGCGAATTTCAAGCTCGGCATCGGCCAACAAAGGGCGGGCCGCATAAACAAGGTCAGGCCTGGTGGCGATCACTGCGCCAACCACGAGACCAGTAATCACCGCTTCGCCCAGCCCGATCAACGAGTGCCATCCAACCATCGCGACCAGTACTTTATCGAGGGGCACCTCGGCCACTCCGCCCACCGCGAAGAGGAGTGTGAAGACTGTGGCGGCCACCGGCACTGAGACCAACGCAGCGACCGCACTGGCCAGCACCACAGACCCAGGCTTAGCGGGCAGCACCTTGCGGATAGCCACTAGCACCAACCAGGCGCTTCCAACGCCAACCAAGGCCATCAAGGTGATATTGGTGCCAAGGGCGGTCAAACCGCCGTCAGCAAAAAGCAAGCCCTGCACGAGCAACACCACTGATACGCAAAGGACACCCGTCCAGGGGCCCACCAATGCTGCCGCCAAGGCACCACCGAGCAGGTGCCCGCCAGTGCCGGCACCCACCGGGAAGTTCACCATCTGGGTAGCGAAGATGAAGGCTGCGACCAAGCCAGCCAGGGGCGCAGTACGCTCATCTAGCTCCTTGCGGGCGCCGCGCAAGGCAAGTCCGACTCCTACAACTGCAACTCCTGCGGTGGCCAAGGATGTGGGTACATCCAAGAATCCATCTGGTACGTGCACTTTTGCTTCCTGTCCGACGTCACGCCAGCCACCGGGCCAGCCTTATTGCAAACGATTTGCAATAAGTGACTTTATCGCAGCACAAGTGATGAGGCACATGGGCCTCATGGGCAAGTCCAAGTCACTGCGGCGGCAGGGCCTCGCGCATTACCCGGATCGTGTTGCCGCCCATGATCGCCTTGATCTCCTCGGGACTATGGCCACGATCGATCAACTCCTGGGTGATCACATTGATCTTGCTGGTGTCCCAGGCCACCGTGGTGGCCCCGTCGTAGTCACTGCCAAGAGCTGCGGTCTGTAGCCCGCCAACTTTGATCACATGCTCGATCGCATCGACAACGGCGGCAGGCGTCAGCTTGCACACGGCTGCGTCCCAATAGCCAATGCCGATCACACCTCCGGTCTTGGCGACTCCCCTGATCTCATCGTCGGTGAGATTGCGATTGACTTTGCAGGTCGCCTGCACGCCACCGTGACTGGCCACGACGGGTTTGGTGGCCCGGGCCAACATCTCAGCAATCGCAGGGTGGCTGGCATGGGCGATGTCGATGATTACCCCGTGTTGCTCCAAGTCGTCGAAGACTTCACGGCCTAGATCGGTCAAGGGGCCCTTCTTCTCACCATGCATGGACCCGGCCAGCTCGTTGTCGAAGAAGTGGGTGAAGCCAGCCATCCTTAGGCCCGCGTCATACAACTTGTCGACATTGCTGGCCTTTCCTTCGAGATTTTGCAGGCCCTCCACAGAGAACAACCCGCCGGTGACTTGCTTGCCCTCCGCCCGGGCGGCAAGGAGCTTTTCGAGATCTCCCTTGGTGCGGATCAGCATCAAACGCCCAGCTGAGTCAGCCGCGGCATCTTCTAGGCGCTTTGCGTGATAGAGCGATCGCTCCAACAGCGAGAACCACGTGCGTGGTGGCTGCAGCTGCGCAATAGTCAACAAAGTGATGTTGTCTGAGTCGGCGGAGTTGGAGTCGTAGTTTTGTCCCTTGGGCGACTTCGAAACCGAGGAAAATACTTGCAGGGCGACGTTGCCGTCTTCGAGACGAGGCAGGTCGACATGGCCACGGTCGGCGCGCTTCAACAGGTCGCGATTCCACATCAAGGTGTCGGCGTGGGTGTCGACGATCTCCAAGGAATCATGCAGCGCTTGGGTCTGCTCACTAACCTTGGGCAGCTTCGCCGAAACCACCTGATTGCGTCCTCGCTCGACAATGCCTGGGGCCAAGGTGAAGAAGCCGACCAGAGCGACCACGATCACCAGCGCCAAGCCCAAGAGAGTACGCCGCAACCAACGCCGGGGACGCTTGCCTGACTCAACCGCCAAATCAGAATCGCTCATGCCCGGCATCGTAACCGGCTTCAGTCAGGCTTGTGCCCCCGCAAGAAATAGATAATTGGCAATATGCCCAAGGAGTTGACCAGCGCGAGTCCAGCGCCCCACAACAGCTTCGGGCCACGAATCTGCGCCGAAGAGCGTCGGTTTAGATCAGCAAGGGCGCTGACCCGCAGCGCGACATCAAAGACAGTGACCGAGACGATGATTCGCCTCGTCAAGGGAGACAATTGTTTCCATTTTTCCATCACGAAACCATCATGCCTCAGCGCCTCGGCCGCGACACAGGATTGCACTCACCAGTTGACCTCATGGCATTGCTGAGTCGGGGCGCTCTCAGTCTGCAAGGTCGCGTGCTCAATGCGATGTTTGCTCGCCAAAAGCTCCTGAGCCTTGGTCAGCACCTCTTGGGCATCAGTGTCGGAGACCACTAGGTGGGCAGTGGCGACATGCATGCCAGAGGTGAGGGTCCAGACATGGATGTCATGCACATCCGCGACTCCGGACAAACTCTCCAAATCGGTGATCACTTGGTCGAGGGAGACATCGTCAGGCACATGCTGTCCGAGCACGGCCAAGACTTGCTTGCCCAACAGAACTGCTCTGACTGCGACAAAGACTCCGATCGCCACCGCCACAACGGTGTCCCAGACAGCCTGGCCAGTGAGCACAATCAGCCCTCCAGCAACGATCACGCCGACGCTGCCGGCCGCGTCGGAGACTACTTCGTAATAGGCGCCCTTGACATTGAGAGACTCCGCTGACCCCTCACGCAAGAGCAGCATCGAGAGCACATTGATCACTAGGCCGATCACGCCCACGATCAACATGGGCCCGGTCGCCACTTCGGGTGCTGCACCGATCCGGCCGATTGCCTCGGTCACCACAAAGGCCGCAACTCCCAGCATGATCAGCACCGCCAAGCCTGAGGCGAAGACTTCGGCGCGATAGGAGCCATAGGTACGCCGACCCGTGCGGTCGGGCCTAGTGGCGATCCGCGTAGCCACCAAAGCGGCCCCAAGAGCAACCACGTCTGCGGCCATGTGGCCGGCATCGGAGATCAAGGCCAGGGAGCCCGACCACAGACCCGCGAAGAGCTCGACCAGGAAGAAGGCCGCCACCATTGCAAAGGTGACGGCGAGACGCCAGCGATATTTGCCGCCCACGTGACCGGCTGTGGCTCCGTGTCCGTGTCCGTGCCCGGCACCCATCAGACACTCTCTCCGGTTGCTCCCGAAACACAGAGGTCTGGATCGGTAGCCAAGATCACCTGATGCAGGTCTTCCAAGGCATGGGCCAGCCGAGGGTCGGCCAGCTCATAGCGATTGCGTCGCCCCTCTGGAATGGCCACAACCAAGCCGCACCCGCGCAAACAGGCCAAGTGATTGGACATCGACTGGCGCGTCACGCCCAGGAGATCAGCAAGGTCCGCTGGATAGTCCGAGCTGTCTCGTAGGCGCATCAAGATCCGGGCGCGAGTAGGGTCGGACAGAGCGTGACCAAAGCGGGCAAGGGCATCGAGCGAGTCGACTGTAGTCGGCATGGACATGCCCCTGATCGTACAGGCGTTTATGTATTCAGCAAAGGATGAACCATGGACTTGATGGCTCGAATGCATCTGCATCGCCCTGCCATCCAGATCCTGAAGCGCTATCACCGACTCACGATCAGCATCGATGCGCCGACGCTTCGCTCGCCCGTACTCTTTGTGGCCAACCACGGCTTCGGCAGTGTCTTTGATCTCAACGTCTACGCAACCTTGGCTGCCCTTGACCACCTCAAACTCGACCGTCCGGTGACTGCACTGGTGCACCAACTCGGCTGGCGGATCGGACTCGGACCAGCATTTGAATACTTCGGCGGCCTGCCCGCTTCTCCTGCTTCAGCGAAGACTGCCTTCGAACTGGGCCATCACGTGCTCGTCTTTCCCGGTGGTGACCTGGATGGCTTCAAGGCACACCGCGACCGCGACAAGATCGTCTTCTCCGGCCGCACCGGATTTGCAAAGATTGCGCGGGCACACGGCGTACCCGTCGTGCCGATCGTCACTGCTGGCGCTGGCGACACGGTTTGGGTCTTCAGCGATGGACAGCAGATTGCGCGGAGGTTGGGCCTGGATCGAGCCCTGCGTCTCAAAGGTCTACCGATCTCCTTGGCCGCACCATGGGGGCTCAATCTCGGCGTGGCTGGCTTTGCGCCCTATCTGCCATTCCCGGCTCGTCTGAGCACCAAAGTGCTGGCCCCAATGCACGCTCGGCCCGGGGAGTCGACACAAGATTTCGCCGACCGGGTCGAAGCAGTGATGCAGGCCGCCCTCGACGATCTATAGGGCGCAGTTGTGGCCTTCAGCCGCGTGGCTGCAGGCGTACGCCGGGCAACACCGGCGCCGGCAAGGGGTCACCGGGGTCGCCCTCAGGCAGGCCGTAGCGGGAATGAGCCGTCGAGCCTGAGATCTCGGCTTGCCAGTCTGCGCGCCACTGCTCGATCTCTTCGTGGCTGCGGGCGATGAAGTTCCACCACATCACGATCTGTTCACCAAATGGAGGCCCACCCAACAACAGAATGCGCGTTGATTGGCTGACCGTGAGCAAGATCTGGTCAGCGCCGGGCTCAAGATAGGCCAACTCACCACGTCTCAACTGGCGCCCCTCAACCTCCAAGGCGCCATGATCGACGAGTACACCGTGCTCGAAGGCGGGATCAACCGCCAAATCGAGTCGAGCGCCGGCATCGAGGCTCAACTCGACACCAAGAAGCGGCGTATGCGTGCGCACCGGTGATGAGTCTCCGAGCAGCGAGCCCAAGAATACCCTGGCTCGCCAGCCGGGCCCTTCAATCAGCGGTGGCGCATAGTGCTCAAAGCCCGCATCCGTGAAGCGGCTCTGGTCGGGCAGGGCGATCCAGAGTTGGATGCCAGCCAAGATGTCGGCGCTGGTCGTGGTCCGCTCCGAATGCGAAATGCCGCTGCCTGCCGTCATCAAGTTGAGCTCACCGGGGCGCACCATGGCATGGTTGCCGGCGCTGTCTCGATGCTCGATCTCGCCCTCGAAAAGCCAACTCGCAGTCTGCAACCCCGTGTGCGGGTGGGGCGGCACGTCCATGCCACCACTCTCAAAGACCCGGTCGGGGCCATAGTGGTCGACGAAACACCAAGCCCCGATCAGGGTCCGCTGCCGCTGCGGGAGGGTACGGCGTACGGTCATCGCCCGCAGCCCGCCCAGCGGGACATCACGTGGTGTCAGGATCTCCATGGTCATCCTTGAGTTGGGTGATGCTAAACGAGGCCGTGGCCAGGGTGTGGGGTCGAGGGGATCACCCCGAGGCGGCCCTTGTTGTAGTCCTCGAAGGCCTGCACCAACTCTTCACGGGTGTTCATCACGAAGGGTCCGTACGCAGCGACTGGCTCGCGGATCGGCAATCCGCCGAGTAGGTAAACCTCGAGGTCAGGCGAG
>WBZL01001263.1_pt1 | contig 26945 bp, 26 predicted proteins | sample 5204291 | NCBI WGS metagenome assembly WBZL01 (sample SAMN12344345, study PRJNA552823) | activated sludge metagenome | biome: Activated sludge suspended growth; feature: Nitrification reactor; material: Wastewater; isolation source: activated sludge from nitrification reactor of wastewater...
AATGCGAACCGGCATGGACCGCTATGGGCACGAGTTCGCAGGCAGGGATGTGGTCCTCTTTGAACCGACGCGCGACGATGCAGACATGTTCTTCACCAATGTGTTCAGCTATCGCGGCCGTCGCCGCTTGTGCGAGCATGCTTACCAGCGTACCCGTAGCGATCTGTATCGGCGGCGCCATGAGTTGCGGCCAATTTTCGAGCGGCACGGTATCGAACTGAACCTCGGCGTGCTCAAGGACCACAGTCGTTCGCTGCTGTCACACAAGCGCCACCCGGATCTGGCAGCCAGTGCCGGTGCACTGGATTCTTCGTTGGGCGATCTTGAAGCCTGGCTGCAGGCGCAGCAGGTTTGACCCGGCCATTCCCGGACACCTGCAGCAGTGCTATGCTGGCCATCCGGGGTAGCTCATGGCGGACAGGTGATGGAAAAAAAACCCAAACGGCGAACGCGTGAACGCATCATCGAGACCAGCCTGCGCCTGTTCAATGACTTTGGCGAGCCAAACGTGACGACCACGGTCATTGCCGACGAGATGAATATCAGTCCCGGCAATCTTTATTACCATTTCAATAACAAGGATGAGATCCTCGAGTCGATTTTTACGGTCTTTGAGCGGGAGATCGAGGATACGCTGGCAGTACCGACACGAAGACCCGCCGACGTGGAAGATATCTGGTTGTTCTTGCATCTCCTTTTCGAAAAGATCTGGCAGTACCGTTTTTTCTACCGCGATTTGAACGATCTGCTGACGCGCAACCGCTTGCTGGAAATCCATTTCCAGCGAATCCTGGCGCACAAGGTGCGCACTGCGAAGACCCTGTGCGAAGGTCTGGTGTCGGCAGGTGCGATGCGTGCCAACACCGGGGAGTTGCGTGCGCTGACGATAAACATGACGGTCATTGCGACCTATTGGCTCTCTTTCGAGTACGTTCGCGATCCACGCGGCAGACTCGACAGTGATCATATCGGCTGCGGTGTCTACCAGGTGATGGCGATGGTTTCGCCCTTTCTGCTGGGTGAATCCAAAAAACTGCTCGAAAAGCTGTCACAGGAATACCTCGGCGCAAAGCGTCCTGCCTGACGTCATGCTGAATTTATCTGGAGAACGATCAATGGCCTGGAACAAGTTTCCCTATCCCGATAAGGCATATTTGTATGCTGGATCGGCACTGCAAGAAAACTGGGCGCGGCTGCATCGCGGTGACTGCGAACCTTTTCCTGATGATCCACGGGTTCAGGAGGCCTGGCGGAGTTATCACGCCGGCGACTTTGGCCGGGCCGTCGAGGCTGGCGTGGCCTGTGGCATGGCGGGTTACAATGCCGCCAACAAGGCGGCCACGGTCTATGCGACTTACCTTGAAACCGATGATGAGCACAAGTGCAGCCTGCTGCTGGAGGTTGCGCAGCGCTGTGAGCAGCAGCAGGAAAAGACCCTCACTGATATTAACGCGTGGTACCTGCACGCCTTCGCACTCGGTCGCTACAGCCAGAGCATCTCGGTTGTCAAGGCGCTTGCCCAGGGCCTTGGCGGCAAGATCAAGAACAGCCTGACCAAGGCGCTGGAGCTGGAACCCCGGCATGCCGACGCGCATATCGCGCTTGGTGCCTATCACGCCGAGGTGATCGACAAGGTTGGAGCGCTGGTTGGGGGAATCACCTATGGGGTCAAGAAGGATACCGGCAAGGACTTGCTTGAAGCCGCTCTGAAACTCAACCCCGACTCGGCAATCACCCGCATCGAGTTTGCCAACGCGCTGGTTTTGATGTTCGGCAAGGCGAAAATGAAGGACGCCGAGCGCCTTTATCAGGAGGCTGCCGCCTGCGTGCCGATGGATGCCATGGAGCGGCTCGATGTTGAAGCGGCGAAGGCCGAGCTTGCGGACTAAGCGACTGGCTTGCCAGGAGGCCACTCGGATACCCGTCAGTACAGCGTTGCCAAGTATCAACGATCGGTCAGGGCGCCCAGGTCTTCTTCCACCGCTGCCGGGTCGCCGAGTCGGTCCCAAGGCTCAAGCAGCAGCAGCCACAGGAGCTTGTCGAATTCGTCGGCGAAGCGATTGACGATTTGCGCAGGGTCGTCAACCATGTTCTTGTCGGTGATCAGTCCGAACTGTACCCGGCCGTTGTAGGAGAGCATGCTGACGCCCATGCCGATGTCGCCGGCTTGCGGGACCCAGACCATTTCCTGCTCGATCCTGCAGCCGGCGAAAAACCGCGGCTGCTGCGGGCCAGGGACGTTGGTCATCACTGCCGTGGTCTTGCTGGCCAGCAGATTGAGAATCTGGTCCTGGATGAACTTGGGCGCCATGCCGGCGGCACCCAGCAGGGTGAAGGTCAGCATCGCCTGATGGGAACCCTTCAACGCCATCATTCTGGCGCGGGTGGTGTAGAGCCTGGCCAGCGGGTTGTCGATGCCGATCGGCAGTTCGAGAGCCACCAGACCAAAGCGGTTTCCAAGATCCTCGATGTCATCCTGCGCGCGTAGATTGACCGGGACCATGGCACGAATCTCGGTAGCCGCCACCGGATCACCTTTGGCCATCAGGTAGCCGCGCAGGGCACCCGCCACCGAAGCCAGCAGGATGTCGTTCACCGAGCAGCCAAGAACCTTGCCGACGGTCTTGATTTCGGACAAGGAGATTGGCTCGGACCAGGCGACCCGTTTGACCGTTCCCGCTTTGCCCTTGTAGCGTGTCGGGGTGTCGTTGGGCAGCAACGCCAGCTTGCCGACTTCCTCGGCGATGGCTCTGGCGACGAGCACGTAGTCGCGGATCGTCGCGGGGTGATTACGCAGGCCCAGGTAGTGTCCCCACAACTGGCCACCGATGCGGATCGATGCCAGCGCGACTTCGCTGAGCGGCTCCAAGATCGTTCGCCAGAAAGCGTCACCGGTATCGCTCCCCTGGTCGTTGGCGGAATCATCCTGATGAGTCGCTGCCTGCGTTCCGCCATCCTCGGGAGCGTCAATGTCGTTGTCGGTCAGCGATTTGATGACGCCAATCAGGGCAATGCCGTCGGCAATCGCGTGATGAATCCTGACCACCAGTGCAGAGTTGCCGTCGGCAGTGTCGACCAGGTTGAATTCCCAGCGGGGTCGTGACGGGTTGAGTGGGGTGCCCGCCATGGTCGCAACGAATTTTTGCAGTTCGTTCTTGCCGGCCGGCGCCGGGAGAAAAGAATGACGGACATGCGTGTCGATGTCGAAGTCGGGGTCGTCATCCCACCAGTTGCCATCGGCATCCTGCCTGGCAATTTGCCGGAAGCGCCGGTAACGCACGATGCGCTGCACGACGGTGCGCTTGAAACGTTCGGTGTCGATGCGGCCCTTGAAAATCATGACCCCGACGATCTGCATCAGGTTTTCCGGGCGATCCATGCGCAGCCAGGCGTTGTCGACGTGGGCAATTCTTTCGCGTGGGTTCATCGCAGGTGCTCCCGGAAAAATGGCCAGCCCATATAATAGCAAGCCATTTCAAGCGATCATCGACCGGAGGAATCAACGTGAGTGACTTGCAAGCCCAGTTCGAGGCCGCCGTGGCCAGATCCAAGACCCTGCCCGAGCGTCCGGACAACGCCACCTTGCTGAGGCTCTATGCCTTATACAAGCAGGTAACCGAAGGCGATGTTGCAGGCCGGCGCCCCGGCTTTGCCGATATGGTGGGCCGCGCCAAGTACGATGCCTGGGCTGCGATCAAGGGTACTGCAGCCGACGCTGCGATGCAGCAGTACATTGCCGTGGTCGAGAAACTGCAAGCCGCCTGAGAGCCGAGGACTGGCGGCTTGTCCGACAGGCCGGTTCAGACCGGGAAGTTCTCGTCAAAGTATCTGTGGGCTGCGCGTTCGATGGCCGGTTTGACAGCGGAGAGCAGGAGTCCGAGACGGATGCTGAGCGACACTTCCTTTTCGTCAAGGGTCAGTTTGCCGGTCACACCCGGCCGCTTGAAACGCATCTGGTTTCCGTCCCACGCGTAGTCAAGGTCAAACTCTTCCTGTAATTCGCGGGCCATATGCTCGGCGGCGGTACGCGCCTCGGCGAGGCTCTTGTCATGCTGGCGGCGAATGATGATTTCGCTCATGTGAGAAGTCCTTTGAGGGTCAGCCGATTTCGGCACAGAGTGAGCGGAATGTCGTATAGCGGCGCGGGTCAATGGCGCCGTGCTCGACGGCGGCAAGGATACTGCAGTCGGGTTCGCGGTCGTGCTGGCAATTGCGAAATCGACATTGGCCGAGCAGCGGCCGCAGTTCGAGAAAAGCCTGAGCAATCTCTTCCGACGAGAGATGGTGCAGACCAAATGCCATCAGTCCCGGCGAGTCAATCAGCGCAGCACCCGTACTGGGGTGATAGAGGCGGGCATGCGTAGTGGTGTGCTTGCCGGCGTTGAGTGCCTGCGAGATTTCCCGGGTGGGCGTACATGCGCCGGGAATCAGGGCATTGATCAGCGTTGATTTGCCCATCCCGGATTGGCCGATCAGCAGGCTGGTATGGTCGGTCAGGTACGGCAACAGGCGTTCTCCGTCGTGGTGCGCAGAGAGTCTCAGAACCTGATAACCCAGTTTTTCGTACAGCAGCAGGGTTGCCGAAGCGGCCGGTACCCGTTCACTGAGGTCACATTTGTTGAGAACGATCAGAACCCGGATGTCCTGACTTTCGGCAGCGACGATGCAGCGGGTGACCAAATCGTCCGAGAACGGCGGTTCGGTGGCGACGACGATGATGATTTGTGTCACATTGGCGGCGATCAGTTTTTGCTTGCGGTGATCCGAGCGATAGAGCAGCGTTCGCCGCGGTTCAAGCGTGGCGATGACGCCTTGGTCGGCACTCGTTCGCTGCACCTTGACCTGGTCACCGCAGACCAGTTCGCTCTTTTTGCCGGGAGGAACACAGAGCAGCGTCTCGCCATCGCGCAGCTCGACCCGGTACTGCCGCCCGTAAGCGGCGATGACGCTGCCGGCCAGTCTCAAATTTGTGCCAGTGCTTCGATCTTGGCGGCGCAAATGAAATCGTTGCGCGACAGGCCGGCAACGTCATGCGTGCTGTAGCTGACCTGCACACGGCCATAGCCGACTGCGAGCTCAGGATGATGGTTTTCTCGTTCGGCGAGCCCTGCAACGGTGTTGACGAATAGCAGGGTGGCCGCGTAGCTGGCAAAGATGAACTCCTTCTGGAGCAGCCCGGTCTTGGCAATCTGCCAGCCTGGCAGGTCGGCTAGCAGGGCCAAGGCCTGCGCGGGATGCAGTGCGTGTTCGCTGCCGCGTAGCGGCTGGCAATGTTCGAGAGCAAGTTTGGTCAGCATGGGGGCCTCCTGTTTTTTGCTTAGGCGTCCTGCAGGCGGGCGATGCGCAGGGCGGCGGGTGGGTGTGAATCGTAGAACAAGGAGTGTAGCGGGTCGGGGGTCAAGGTCGCGGCATTGTCTTCGTACATCTTGACCAGTGCGTCTACCAGATCACTTGCCGAAGCGTGGGCTGCCGCGTAGCGATCCGCCTGAAATTCATCACGACGCGAGAGGAGACTGAACAGCGGGGTCAGCAGAAAGGCAAAAACCGGTCCGGCGAGAAAGAAAAGGACCAGCCCAAGGGCCGTGTTCTGGCTCGTCAGACCAAGACCGTTGTAGAACCAACCGGCATCGATCAGTTGCCCGAGGATGGCGAGAAAGCCAAGTGACATGACAAAAAGCATGCCGATCCGTTTCTGCACATGCCGGTGTTTGAAGTGCCCCAGTTCGTGCGCCAACACGGCTTCGACCTCAACAGCCTGCAGACGGCTGAGCAAGGTGTCGAAGAAGACGATGCGCTTCGTTTTGCCGAAACCGGTGAAGTAGGCGTTGCCGTGGCTCGACCGCTTTGACCCGTCCATTACGAAGAGGCCCGAGCTGGCGAAACCGCAGCGTGCCAGCAGTGCCTCGACGCGCGCTCTGAGTTGGGCATCGTCGAGCGGGACGAACCGGTTGAATAGCGGCGCGATCCAGGTTGGATAGATGAACAGGAGCAGCAGATTGAAAGCGCACCAGAAGATCCACACATGGAGCCACCACAGCTCGCCCATTCTTGCCATCAGCCAGAGCACGGCGAGCAGCACCGGCGTGCCGATGACGATGGCCAGGATGGCCTGCTTGAGGTGATCCGCGAGAAAGATTCGGAGAGTCATGCGGTTGAAGGAAAATTCTTCTTCGATGACAAACTGGTGATACAGGCCGAGTGGCAGATCAACGATGGCGGAAATCAGCAGGACGCTGAAGATCAGTGCGACCCCGTAGGGCAGACCATCGAGTCGTGCTGACCAGAAGTCATGCAGTATTTGCAAGCCGCCACCCAGCGTGAAGGCGAGCAGCATCACCACTTCAACGGCCGAGCCAACCCGGCCGAAGCGGCTGCGTGCCACGGTATAGTCGGCGGCCTTTTGATGAGTCTTGAGATCGACACGATCAGCGAAGTTCTCGGGTACGTGGCCACGATGCGCCATGACATGCGTGATTTGCCGCTGCGCCAGCCAGAGGCGCAAGGCGCACATGACCAACAAGGCGGCAAGAAAGACCAGGGAGAAGGTATTCAACATGGAGTTGTGACACAATCAAAACTTTACGGTTCAGATGGATTATATGACAAAGGACGCTTCCCACCTTGTTTGGCTGGACATGGAAATGACCGGGCTGGCACCTGACTGCGACCGTATCATCGAATTGGCGATGGTGGTCACTGATAGCCAGTTGGTGACCATCGCCGAATCAACGGTGTGGGCTGTACACCAGGAGGATGCCTGCCTCGATGCAATGGATGAATGGAACCGGAAGACGCATGCCCGCTCCGGACTGGTTGATCGGGTCAGGGCATCCACTCTTGACGAGGCGGCTGTTGAAGCGGCTGCGCTGGAGTTCATGCAGGCTTATGTTCCCCGGTCGGTCAGCCCGATGTGCGGCAATTCGATCGGCCAGGATCGACGCTTCATGGCCAGGTACATGCCGCAGCTTGAGGCCTGGTTCCATTACCGAAACCTGGATGTCAGCACCCTCAAGGAACTCTGTCGGCGCTGGAAACCCGAAGTGGCAAGAGGTTTTGTCAAGCGTTCCGAGCACACTGCGCTCGCTGACATCCGTGAATCGATCGACGAATTGAAGTACTACCGCGAGCATTTCATCAGACTCTGATCGTGATCGGGACCTGCCCATCTACCTGCCGGACGATGAACCTCTCTTGGCATCGCGCCGATAGAGGTGCAGTCGGTCAGTGTCCCGGCGCTCAGCGGGACGACCGCCGTCCCAGACCTTCCGCCAGCCGCCGGCTGCTGGGGAGCTGCCATCCCGGGGGGCGCCATGGATCAGCAGCCAGTCACACTTCCTGCCGGCGGCGGAGTTTGCCGCAATCGTACGGATACCGTCGAAGTAGTCCAGTGAGGCGATGATCGAATCAGCGAGGTTGGCTCCGGCAATGCAGTTGCGTTTCTCGGGCAATGCCTGGGCCAGGGAAGCGGATACCTGACGGTAAGTCTTGCCGTAGTCGATCCAGGGCATCCAGAGCATTACGATCAGCAGCCAGAACAAGGTCAGACCGGCCATCCAGTGCATGATCCCGCGCATGGGGGAACGCGGACTGGTGACAATCAGCCAGCACCAGACCAAAGTTCCCAGCAAGGCGACACTGGTACCCAGGAGACTGAAGTTCCCGACGAATCCAGGCTCGAGTCGAACAGCTTGGCGCGCCAGCCTCTCCGGCCAGCCGAAAACCATTGCGCACCAGCCAATCCAGGCCAGCAGGGCAAGGAGACTGAAGGTGATCATGCCAAACCAGTCAAACGCGTTCGCCGCGCCACGTCGCAGCGAAGCGACACCCGGCACGGCCAGCAGAACCAGCGGTGGCAGCAGCAGCAAAGCGGGTGCGCTGCGTGCTCCGATAGCGATGCCGACCATCAGCAGCGAGACCACGAAAGCGAACATCGGCAAGGCCAGCGGGGTCGTTGCCCATTGGCGCCGTTTTGCCCAGAGCGCCCAGCAGGCGAGAGGGGAGGCTGGCCAGGCGTACCAGGGGAGCATCAGCAGCAGGCGCTGCACAGCGAGCAGGGGTTGCCCACTGGTCCCGAGCTGGGTCAACTCGCCCTGCGAGAAGGCGGCGAGGTACTCTGGCGCGGCCGCAAACAAGGCGGCCAGCCATCCGCCGGCAAGCGCACAGGCAAACAGCAGCGAGCCAAGCAGCAGCAGCGCCGAGCGTTGGCGATGAGCGGATCGCCAGACCACGAACGCGGCCACAGGCAGTAGCGGCAACATCGCCGCCAGGCCGTTGGCAAGGAAACCCAATCCGAGCGCCGAACCAAACCAGGAAGCGCCTCGCAGTGGTCGCCTGTCAAGCTGCGTCAGTCCCCAGTAGGCGGCGGTGTGCGCCGTCAACGTCGCCAGCATGGGCTGCGCTTCATGCGCATGGAACAGGAAGCCAATGCTGCCGGCAAGCAGCAGCGGCGCGGCCGGAGCTTGTTCGCGACCGTGCAGTTCGCGTGCAGCGAGGAAAATGAAGCCAAGGGCGAGCAGGGTGAATACTCCACTGGCCAGTCGCGTCGCCTCATGCAGCGGCAAGATCCAGGACAACATCTGACTGCCGCTGGCTGCCACCCAGTAGTAGAGAGGCGCATCGGGGTAAGGGCGACCAGCGAGGCTTGGTGTCAGCCAGTTCCCGCTCGTGACCAGATCATGGACGACGCCGATCGTGACTGCATCATCATTTCTCCAGGGGTCGTGACCGATCAGCCCCGTGCAAATATAGAGGATGAGGAGAACTGCCAGAGTCCAGCCGTTGGGCGGCAATGGAATCCCCCGGAAGTGAGCATGCTCCGCCTGCGCCGGCATCTGGAAAGGAATACTGATAAGCCGCTATTGTGGAAACGAAAAAGGCAGCCATAGGGCTGCCTTGTTCTGTCGACCCCGCTGTTCGACCTAGACAGGTTTGCGCATCGCGCCATACTTCTGGTTGAATTTCTCGACGCGGCCAGCCGTATCGATGATTTTCTGTTTGCCGGTGTAGAAAGGATGGCAGGCCGAGCAGACCTCGACGTGCAGCGCTTTCTTCATTGTCGACCGGGTGGTGAAGGTATTACCGCAGGAGCAGGTCACCGCGATTTCACCGTAGGCAGGATGGATTTTGTCTTTCATCTGGTGCTTTTCCTGTAGGTTAAGGCTGTCATGATCAGGTGACAAGCAGAGCATGAGGCATCAAAAACCATCATTATCAGCGATTTTTCCACTGTCTGCAATCATCCTTGCCGTTCGAAGCAAGACATCTCCCTCTTGACAGGAGATTTGGCGATGAGCAACTCCAGCCGGTTGGGCAAGCGTGCCGCCGGCTGGGCAAGAACTTCAGGGGGGCTTCAGGCGATTCGCAGTTCTGCCAGCGAAGCGAACGCATGACTGTTGCCGATATCCGGCGTAATGATCAGCTCAAGCACCGTCACGCCGGAGAGATCGACCCGGTGTTCCTCGGTCTGCGTCACTGAACCTTCCGGGCTGAAGTTCCACTGTTGGCGAACGATTTCGCGGAACGATTGCCCGGCCTCTCCAGACCAGCGCAGCAGATACTCCTGCGTACGCTGTACGGCGGTCTCGACAAAGCGGACGCGGATACGACGGAGCTGCTGCGGTGGTGCGAAGAGCAGGCGGATGGTCTGCTGGCCGGGAACGGCAGCACGCCAGCCGCTGCCTGTCCCGGCCAGGAGTGCCGATTCGATCGGATGCCGGGCGTTCTCCGAACTGATTTCGACCTCTGCCAGATCTTCGAGCTTCAGCCAGTCCGCTGGGGCGGTCCGCGGCCGGTCTTCTTCTTCAATCAGGCGCTTGCGCATGGGGTGGGGCCCGTCTTCAAAAGGTCTTGGTGGGAACGGTGGAGGGGCTACGGCACGTTCAGGCTTCGCCAAGCTGGGCGGCAATTTCACCTTCGGCCTGCGCCCAGTAGTCGGTGTCGCGGCCGCGGAAACCGTCCTTCTCGGCAATGAAGTACGCTGCCGACTGAACCATGCGATAGCGGTCCTCGGGGCTGGGCCTGAGCGGTATGGCGGCGGGTGTTGCGCACTCGGTGGGAGCGGACTGCAGAATCTCGATGTCGGTCGCCACGGGGGCGACGGCCGGTTTCGGCGAGGACTTCTTCTCGGAGGCAGGCGCTGCGGTGGCAGCAGCAGCGGTCGCCGGTTTCTTGACCGTCGCCGCTTTGGTCGCCGGTGTTTTCACGGCGGGACTGGTTGTTGTCGTCGCGCTGGTCGTCTTGGGGGCAGCGGGTGCTCTCTTGGTCGTGCTCTTTGCTTCAGTCATGATTATTCCTTGCTGTTGAGGCGGTGGAGTGGGGTGAATGGGGGGGCTGCAGGCGCGGATCAAGCATTCATGGGTACTCCCGCAGGATAGGAAAATACCGCTTGGCGGTCAAGGCGAATCGAGAAATCCGGGCTCCCGGCCTGGCGATGATCCGCTTGCAATGGCCGGCCTCCTTGGCAGACGCCGCCGTCAGACCGTCTTCTTCGGCGGCATGAAGAAATCCCGGGGTTGCCGGCGCAGATGTGAGATGACTGATCGCGCCAGATTCTTCCACTGTGGATCAGCGACCTGTCGCGAGCGCAGGGCGACATTGAGCGCCAGCACGAAGCTGACCGTGAGATTCATGAACCCGATCGCGGCAACGCCGAGCACCGCCCAGGCAAGCAACCACAGATCGGGGACCAGATCGAGGCCGACAAAAGCGATACCAATGAATGCCGATGAGAAGGCGACATGGCGGATGTCGATCGGCAGCCCGACCAGAAGGCCGAAGAAGGTCGTTCCTCCGAGCAGAAAACCGAACAGCAGATTGCCGGCGAGCGCACCGAGGTTGTCGCCGATGTAGGCCGCGATACGGCGCATGCGCGCTTCGCCGAACAGACGCTGCGGCCAGCCGAGTTGCAGGATACGTTCGGGGATGCGGTTGTAGGCCGCGTAGTTGTCGTAATAGCCGCTGATCAGTCCGGAGATGAACAGACAGACGCCGGCGATGGCGGCGTAGAACACGGCCGCGCTGTGCACCAGGCTTTGCTCTTCGAGCAGATGCAGCGATTTCTCGGGACTGGTGAAGTGCTCGCCGCTGCTGCTGAAGATGACGAAGGCAAGCAAGCCGGCAAGCGGGATGGCAACGCCGACGTTGCCCAGAATGGCGATGATCTGGCTGCGGCAGGTGCGCGCGATGAGGTCGGTCAGGGTCTCGATGTCACGCAACCTGTCGCCGCTGTGACTGAGGCTCGCGGCAATCGCATTGGCGGTCATTGCCGGTTGTTTGGTGGCGACCGTGCCATGCAGGATGTGGATCAGGCAGAAACCAAGCCCGTAGTTGAGGCAGAAGGCGAGCGCGCCGGTCAGGGGTGGCAAGGCCGCCTTGGCGAGCAGGATTTTCAGGCAGGCCATGCCGGCGATGACCACCCCGCCGATCATCGCCGAACGTGCCATCGACCAGTACTCCGCGCGCGTTTCGGTAATGTAATGTTCGCCATGATGACTGGCGTTGTCGGTCACCCGCAAGGCAATCAGTTCGGTGTTCTGCCGCCAGTGTCTGCCGAGATTGTTGCGCTGGCATTCGTCGCTGACCAGGCGGGTGAACAGGCTGACGATCGGCGGATAGGCTGATGCTTCCTCCTTCTTGCTGCGCAGGCCGGCGAGAATGTCGAGCAGATGCTCACTGCGCCGCAACAGTTGCCGCAGGCGCTGCAGTTGATAGGTCAGGCGGATGCTGGTTCCATTGCGGGCCGCATTCCTGCGCACCCGTTCAATCACCTCCTGGCATTGGCTGAACAGGACACGCAGGTGCCGATCGTCGCAGTTTTCGCAGTGGGGCTGGTTCCGGTTCTCCGGGTAGGCCTCGATATAGTCGGCCATCTCCAGGTTCTGTGCGACGAAGGGCGATTCGTGGGTGACCAGTGACGGTTCCAGCCGCAACAGTTCCGGTTCCATGCCACAGGCGGCAATCCCGTATGACAGCACGCGCAGCGAGCGGAGCAGTTCGAGCAGCGAGTGTGGAAAGGTCTCGCTGGCCGGTTCCTCGTCGAAACGAATGGCTTCGATCAGTCGCAACCAGGCATCGTCGCCGACGCCGACCACCCAATGCCGGTCACTCGGCCGGTCGAAGGCTCGGCGCAGGACGCTGCGCAGCAAACCGGGGTCGAGCACCTCGGGCAGAAGCTTGTGGCCGATGCGGCGAAAACCTTCAGGGGCGAATCCGGTATTCGGCAGGATGCCGGTGGTGGTGTACAACTCGATGTGCCGATGCGTTCTCAGCAGCGTGTTGAAGGTAGCGCGCAAAGCCGATCGTAACTCGGGGTGGATGCCGAGAAGGTAGCAGAGGGCCTGCAGATTTCGCCTGGCGGTCTCGAAGTCGTGTGCCTTCGCAGGTCGGATTTCGTCGACCAGGAGGGCGAGCAAGGAAGTCAGATCAGCATCCGGGAGGAGGAGGCGGTTGAGGAGTTGTTCCATGGCGTAGGCGTTTTTGCAGGGCGGGAGCGAAGCGGGATAGAAGTGGGTACTGCAGAAGTCGAGCGGGAAGCCGCGCCGTTCGATCGCTGTCGATTACAATGGCTCCATCTTAGCACGTGCCGGGAATCCCCCCTGCCTGGAACCAGCAGATGATCATCGTCCTTTCCCCCGCCAAGAGTCTCGATTTCCAGACGCCGTCGACGCTCGCCGAGCATAGCCAGCCACGCTTTCTCGACGACTCGCAAGAGTTGATCGACGAGTTGCGTGCGCTGTCGCCGGTGCAGCTCGCCAGCCTGATGAAGATCAGTGATCCACTGGCGGTGCTCAACGTCACCCGCTACGCCGAGTGGGCGCGGCCGTTCACGCCCGGCAATGCCAAACAGGCGATCCTGGCTTTCAATGGCGATGTCTACGACGGGCTCGACGCGCGGTCGCTGGTACCCGATGAGCTGCAGTTTGCGCAGCGTTACCTGCGCATCCTCTCCGGGCTCTACGGACTGTTGCGCCCGCTCGACCTGATGCAGCCGTATCGGCTGGAAATGGGCACCCGCCTGGCCAATCGACGCGGCAAGGACCTCTACGCCTTCTGGGGCGAGCGCATCACCGACGCGATCAATGCCGCGTTGCACGATGCACACGCAAAAGTTCTGGTCAATCTTGCCTCTGAGGAATACTTCAAGGTCGTCCGGCCGAACCTCCTTTCGGTGCCGGTGATTCGACCGGTCTTCGAAGACTGGAGCAGCGGCAGGTTCCGGGTCGTCAGCTTCTACGCCAAGCGGGCACGCGGGTTGATGGCACGCTATGCAATCGTCAATCGCCTGACGACAGCGGCCAGCCTGAAGGAGTTTACTGGCGACGGCTATGTCTATATGCATGCAGAAGAATCCGCGAGCGATAGCGCCTGGGTGTTTCGGCGCCGCCTGGCGGCCTGACTTCGGCAAGCGTTTCAAGGCGCCCCGCTTGCGCGTGGCGCATCAACCTGGGGAGAGAATGAATCATGGCCGTTGCGCCCGAAACCGCCATCATGGCGCTGTATTGTGACTTCGAGAACGTTGCCCTTGGCGTTCGCGATGCCAAGTACGACAAGTTCGACATCAAGCCGGTCCTGGAGCGCTTGTTGCTCAAGGGCAGTATTGTCGTCAAGAAGGCTTATTGTGACTGGGAACGCTACAAGGGTTTCAAGTCCACCATGCACGAGGCCAGCTTCGAGCTGATCGAGATCCCGCACCTGCGCCAGTCGGGCAAGAATTCAGCCGACATCCGGCTGGTCGTCGATGCCCTGGATCTGTGCTATACCAAGTCGCATGTCGATACCTTCGTGATCATCAGCGGTGATTCGGACTTTTCGCCACTGGTTTCGAAGTTGCGGGAAAATGCCAAGTACGTGATTGGTGTCGGTGTCAAGCAATCGACTTCGGATCTGCTGATCGGCAACTGCGACGAGTTCATCTTCTATGATGACCTCGTGCGCGAGATGCAGCGCTCCGCGCGACGGGATTCGAGGGAGGCGCAGCCGGTGGTCAGGCGTTCGCCGGAGGAGGATGCGCAACGCAGGCAGGAACTCGAGGGGCGCCGCAGCAAGGCCATCGAACTGGCCGTTGCCACCTTTGATGCACTGCTTGCCGAGCGTGGCGACAGCAGCAAGATCTGGGCGTCGATGCTCAAGGAAGCGATCAAACGGCGCAAGCCCGATTTCAGCGAGTCGTATTATGGCTTCCGGGCGTTCGGCAACCTGCTTGAGGAGGCCCAGGCACGCGGCCTGCTCGAGATCGGTCGCGATGAAAAATCGGGGACTTACGTCTTTCGCAGCAACGGGATGGTGGCTCGACCTGAAGCCATCACCGAGGTCGTTGCCGAGCCACTGCCGGCCATGCCGCCGCCTCTTGCACCGATTCAACCCGAGGTGGCCATGAACGAAGAAACAAACGAGCCGGCGGCTGCGCGTCGTAAGGGCGAAAGCCGGCGCAAGGCGACCGAGAAAGGGACCAAACGGGTCCGGGAGCCACGGGCGACCAAGCTGGAAGAGGCGCCGATCGACGCCGTCGAGAAAGTGTCGACAGAATGTGTTGCGTTCCCCGAAGTGACGCCAGCGGAGCCGGTCGAGATCATTCAGGAAGTCGCGCCGGAGGATCCGGGCGAGGTCATTCAGGAAGTCGCGGCAGCGCCGACCGGCACAACGGTGCCAGTATCTGCCGAAGCCGTCCAGGCAAGCATTCCCGTGGCTGGGGGAGTGCTTGTCGAGGCGGCGACAGCCGCCGTGCCGGCCGCTGATGACGCCGAAGGCCCTGCAGTCAAGAAGCCGGCCACGCGCAGTCGTCGCCCGCGCAAACCGAAAGTGCCGCCGGAAATAGTCTGATCTGCCGGTCGCGGCCGCACCGTTATCGGCCGAGCCGTGTCAGCGACGCACCACAAAAAAGCCGCGACAGGTGTCGCGGCTTTTCGGTGCGGGCCTGATACTCAGGCGGCAGCCTGTGTCGGGATTTCACCGGCGATACGCACAATCCGGTTTTGCGTATCGACGTAAATCAGTTGAGGAGCATGTTTCGCGAGTTCGATTTCGGTATATGTCGCGAAGCTGGCGATGATCAGGATGTCACCCGGCGCGGCGCGGCGCGCGGCTGAACCATTGACCGAGATGACGCCGGAGCCGCGCTCGGCGCGTAGCGCATAGGTCGTGAAGCGCTCGCCGTTGTTTACGTTCCAGATGTCGATCTGTTCGTACTCACGGATGTTCGAGGCATCGAGAAGGTCTTCGTCGATCGCGCATGACCCTTCGTAGTGAAGCTCGGCGTGGGTCGCGCTGACGCGGTGCAGCTTCGACTTCAGCATGGTTCTCTGCATGGATTTTCACCGGTTGAGAGTTGTTCGGGGAAGCGAATTGTAGCGGCTCATGGCTACCTGTCAATGGCCACCCGCCAGCCCGATTTCGACGTTGTCGATCAGTCGCGCAGTACCCAGACGGCTGGCTGCAAGCACCACCAGTGCCCGCTCATCGGAGTTTTGCGGGAGCTGCAGGTCAGCCTGTCGGCGCACGGCCACATAGTCCGTTTTCCAGCCATTCTGGTCGAGCTCGCTGACTGCTTCGCGTTCGAGTTTGGCGAAGTCGCGTTCGCCGGCATGCACCGCCGCAACGAGATGCTTCAGGAGGCGATGCAGGCGCGGTGCTTCGGCACGTTCACTGTCCGACAGGTAGGCGTTACGCGAAGACAGTGCCAGGCCGTCTTCGGCCCGCACGGTCTCGCCACCGACGATCGCGATCGGCAAGGCGAGCTGCTGCGTCATGTGGCGCAGAACCATCAGTTGCTGATAATCCTTCTTGCCGAACAGTGCCACTTGCGGCTGGACAATGTTGAACAGCTTGAGAACCACCGTGGCGACACCACGGAAATGGCCAGGACGGAATTCTCCGTCGAGTTGATGCTGGATCGCGGGCGGCTCGACATGGTACTGCTGTGGCTCGGGGTAGAGCACCGCCTCGCTCGGTGCGAACAGCATCTCGACACCGGCTGCAGCGAGCTTCTCGCAGTCAGCCTGCAAGGTGCGCGGATAGCGGTCGAAGTCATCGTTTGGCCCGAACTGCAGGCGATTGACGAAAATGCTGGCGACCACACAATCGCCGTGGCTGCGCGCCTCGTTCATCAGCGCAATGTGCCCGGCGTGCAGGTTGCCCATGGTCGGGACAAAGGCAATACGGCCACGTGCTTGCAGCGCTGCGCGCAGTTCGGGGATCGACGTGTGAATCTGCATGGTGTTTGCTGAACCTCTTTCAACTGGAATGGCAGGCTGCATGGCGCCTGGCTGTGCGGGTATCCGTAGCAGGGATCGACAATCTTCCCACGGTTCAGTAACAGTGTTCGGGAGCCGGAAACGAGCCCTCCTTGACGGCGGCAACGTAGGCTGTGATCGCCGCCGCGATCGATGGCTGACCGGCCATGAAATTCCTGACGAAGCGAGCCTTTCTGCCTGCCGAGATGTCGAGCATGTCGTGCAGGACGAGTACCTGGCCGGAGCATTCCCGGCTGGCGCCGATACCGATCGTCGGAATCGTGAGCTGGCCGGTGGCTGCCGCCGCCAGGGCTTGCGGGATGGCTTCGAGGACAATCAGGCTGGCGCCGGCTTCCTGCTGCGCGAGTGCGTCGGCAAGCAGCCGGGCAGCACCGGAATCATCGCGGCCCTGCACCCGATAGCCGCCGAGCTGGTGCACCGATTGCGGCGTCAGGCCAACGTGCGCACAGACCGGGATACCGCGCGTACAGAGGAAGCGGGTCGTCTCGGCCATGTCCATGCCGCCTTCTATTTTCACCATCTGCGCACCGGCAGCCATCAGCGCCACGGCATTGCGCAGCGCCTGTCGCGGGCTTTCCTGAAAGCTGCCGAACGGCATGTCGGCGATCACCAGTGGCCGTCGGCTGCCCCGTGCGACGCTGGCAGTGTGGTAGGCAATGTCGGCCAGCGTTACCGACAGCGTCGAGTCGTGACCCTGCAGGACCATGCCAAGCGAGTCGCCGATGAGCAGTGCGTCGACACCGCAGCGATCGCACAACTGTGCAAAACTCGCGTCGTAACAGGTCAGGACGGCGATCTTTTCGCCATTGACGCGCATTTTGGCGAGGTCGATGTGCGTCAGACGGCGGGTCACAACGTGGGTGGACATGGGCTTACTCTCCCCGGTTGAATGGACGATGGACAAAGCGCGCCTAGGATACACAGAGCGGCCAGCCGATGGGCAAGTTTCAACGCTACGCTGATACAAAAAAACGACGAACCAATCGGCGCCTGGCGCGTTAAAGGAGCATGGTTTATCGGAGACCCCTCATGAAAACGATTGTCCTCGCACTTCTTGTTGCTGTCGCCACGGCGGGCTGCGTCGTTGCCCCCGCTCAACCAGGGTATTACGGGCCACCGCGCGCGTATGTCAACCCCCCTGTGGTGGTGGTCGAACCAGCACGTGTGTATGGCTACCCACCGCCCGTGGTGGTACCAGGAAGGCCAGATTATGGCCATCGTCATCGTTATTGGTATCCGCGTTATCGTGGCTACTGACGGTCATGGCTTTTCCAGATATCACGGGTTATGAAAGTCATCACCGTTTCCCTCTCCAGCGGAGCGCATTCCGGCTGGCACGCCGGAATGTCTTCGTGCAGTCGGTGATCATTCGAGCCTCTCGATGGTCTGTCTGCTGACTGCCGGCAGCCAGGCGGCGGCGGTCCCTCGGCCGGGAATACGGCAGAGTGGCGCAATCTCCAGCAGGGGGGCAAGCACGAAAGCGCGCAGGTGCATGCGTGGGTGCGGCACGCTGAGTTGTGGGCTATCGACCACCCGCTGATCGTAGAGCAGCAGGTCGAGGTCGAGGGTGCGCGGGGCATGGTGGAACTCGCGACGGCGACCGAAGCGACGCTCGACGACGAACAGCACTTCGAGCAACTGCTGCGGGTCGAGCACGGTCTCAATGGCCGCTACGGCGTTGATGAAATCGGGCTGGCCACGGATCCCCACCGGCGCCGTGCGATAAAGCGAAGAGATCTGCAGCAGTCGCGATTCGGGCAGATCGGCCAGCGCCGCTGCGGCTGCGCGCAACTGGGCCTGCGGATCGGCGAGATTGGCGCCGAGCGCGACGAAAGCCAGGTGTGAGACGCCAGGCATTTTGGGTGGCCACCTGCCGCCATCCGGCGATCCCGCATCAGAGCACGGGCTATCCGTCAGGGTCTCTTCTCCCACTGCGGTAGCGCCAGCCAGGGAGACTTTGCCGGTGGGCAGCGCTTTATTCCGGGTGCGTGACATCCTGCCCGTTGCCGGCCGGCGGGCGACGCCGCCGGCGACGTTTTCTGGCTTCGCCGGGAGCTGCCGGCAGCAGCATGGCGGCGCGTGCCTCGTCGCTGGCATCGAGAAAAGCGGTCCACCATTCGCCGACGGCCTGATCGACTTCGCCGGACTCGACCCGCAGCAGCAGGAAGTCGTAACCTGCCTTGAAGCGCGGCTGCTGCAGGACGCCGTAGGGACGTTTGCCGGAGCGCTGCTCGAAGCGGGGCTGCAAAGCCCAGATATCCTTGATGTCGCCGGCAATCCGGCGGGTGATCGCGAGTTTTTCGGCCTGCACATCGAGGACTTCATCCATCGCCAGAAAGAGGGACGGGATGGCCGGTTCGCCGCGCGCCTTGAGCGGTTCCCATTTGGCCAGCACCTCATGCCAGAGCAGGGTGGCAAAAAGGAAGCCGGGCGAGATTGGTTTGCCTTCGCGAACGCGGCGGTCGGTGCTTTCCAGCGCCAGCATGACGAATCGTTCGCCGAGCGCCTGATCGAGAATCACGTCGAGCAGTGGCAGCAGCCCGTGGTGCAGTCCCTCTTCGCGGAGCTCTCTGACGCAGCGAACGGCATGTCCCGAGGTGAGCAGCTTGAGCATCTCGTCGAACAGGCGTGAGGGCGGAACGTTCTCGATCAGGCTGCCCATCTCGCGGATCGGCCGTCGCGCCTCGGGATCGATCGACAGGCTCAGTTTTGCCGCCAGGCGGACGGCACGCAGCATGCGCACCGGATCTTCGCGGTAACGGGTTTTCGGGTCGCCGATCATGCGCAGGGTTTTCTGGCGCAGGTCTGCCACGCCATGGTGGTAATCGACGATGGTTTCGGACGTCGGGTCGTAATACAGGGCGTTGACCGTAAAATCGCGGCGCGCGGCGTCTTCCAGTTGGCTACCGAAAACATTGTCGCGCAGCACCCGGCCCTGTGCGTCAGTCAGTGCCTTGTTGCTGCCCTCTTCCCCGTGGTGGCCGCGGAAAGTGGTCACCTCGATGATTTCCGTGCCCATGCTGACATGCACGATCTGGAAACGGCGGCCGATGATGCGCGAACGGCGAAAGCAGTGGCGAACCTGTTCCGGCGTCGCATTGGTGGCGACATCGAAGTCCTTCGGCGTCAGGCCGGCCAGCAGGTCGCGCACGGCGCCGCCGACGATGTACGCCTGGTAGCCATTTTCCTGGAGGGTTTCGATAGTGCGCCGGCAGCCACGACTGATGTCCTCGCGCTGCAGGCCATGCTGGGCGGCGGCGATGATGGCCGGCTCATTGTGCTTGTCCGGGTGATGGCGTCCGAGGACGCGGGAGATGAACTTGCGGATCATTGCGGGTGGTTTCTGCTCGCTGCGATGGCGCAGCGCATGATAATGGAGATTGCCATGGCCGGCGGCCGACGTTTTTCTGATGTGTTCACCCGAGGAGGCTCATGATCGGCCAGGCCGCAGCTTCGGCGTGCGCGCGCAGTGTCGAATCGGGGTCGACCACCACCGGGTTGCTGACCTTGGACAGCAAGGGCAGATCGTTTTGCGAGTCGCTGTAGAACCAGCTCCGCTCGAAGCTGCTCCACCACAGTCCGAGCGCTTCGAGCCAGGCCTCGACGCGGATGATCTTGCCTTCCCGAAACGATGGCAGGCCGCGTGGCCGACCGGTGAACTGGCCGTTCTCCTGTGCCGGAATGGTGGCGATCAGATGCGCGATTCCGAACTCGCGGACGATCGGACCGGTGACGAAGCTGTTGGTGGCCGTGACGATGGCACACAGGGCACCACTATCGAGATGCCTGCGAACCAGCTGCCGCGCCTGCTCGCCGACCAATGGCCGGATCTTTCGGGAAAGGAACTCGCGCTGCCAGGATTCGAGCAAGGCGCGGGGATGGGCAGCCAGCGGCCGCAGCTGGAAATCGAGAAAGACGTCGATGTCGAGGGTGCCGGCCTTGTACTGCTCGTAGAATTCAATGTTTTTGGCTTCATACAGGGCACGGTCGAGAATTCCCTTGCCGATCAGGAACTGCGCCCATTCAAAGTCGCTGTCACCGGCGATCAGGGTATTATCGAGGTCGAAGAGGGCCAGGTCCATGCTTTACTTTCGGGCGGGTCAGCCAGTCACCGAGGTCTGCAAGACCTCACGCAACAAGGGCAGGGTGATTGGGCGCTTCTGTTCGAGCGAATAACGGTCGATCGCCACCAGCAAGGCCGCCAGGCTGCGCATATCGCGCGGCGCCCGCGCAAACAGGTAGCTGAACACCTCCGGCGGCAGCACCAGACCGCGCATTCTGGCCTGTTCGGCGAGCGCCGCCAGTTTCTCGGCGTCGCTCAACGGCAGCAGGCGATAGAGCAGGCCGCTACCGAGCCGGGTACGCAGGTCTTCGCGCAGGGCCAGGCGTAGCGGCGGCGCATCGGCGGCCGCGAGCAGACGGCCGCCGATGGCGCGCAGGCGATTGATCAGGTTGAAGAGGACGATCTGGCCCGTTTCGCCGAGCGCCTCGACATGGTCGACGGCGTAGAACTCGCCTGTGGGGGCCATTCGAGACAGATCGGGGTCCACGCGTGCGTCGCTGTACGCGGCCTGGCAGGCCTGCAGCAGATGTGATTTACCGGCGCCCGCTTCTCCCCAGAAGAGGAACACCGGTTCGCGGTTGGCTGGCGCCAGCCAGGCGGCCAGGCCGGTCAACGCTTCGGCATTGCTGCCGGCGACAAAATTGTCGAAGCTGGGGCGCGCGTCAGGCAGCAGTTCAAGAATCAACTGGCGCATCGGACGGGGTTCAAGCGGAGGCGTAGGCGCTGCGATCGGCACGCGAAAGAGCCATTTCGGATAAGATTGAGTTTCAGACGTTCATTAATGGCGCATTCTACCACTGCACAGCACCTGCCAGCCTTGCTCCGGATCCCCTAACTCATGACCCAAGAATCTCTCTCCTATCGCGATGCCGGTGTCGACATCGACGCCGGCGATCAACTCGTCGAACGGATCAAACCCTTCGCCAGAAAGACCCTGCGCGAGGGCGTACTCGGCGGCATCGGCGGTTTTGGTGCGCTCTTCGAAGTTCCCAAACGCTACCGCGAGCCGGTACTGGTCTCCGGCACCGATGGCGTTGGTACCAAGCTCAAGCTGGCTTTCGAACTGCAGCGGCACGACACCGTCGGCATCGATCTGGTGGCGATGAGTGTCAACGACATCCTCGTCCAGGGCGCCGAGCCGCTCTTTTTTCTCGACTATTTCGCCTGCGGCAAGCTCGACGTCGAGACCGCTGCGGACGTCGTCAAGGGCATCGCCAGAGGCTGCGAACTTGCCGGTTGCGCGCTGATCGGCGGTGAAACGGCCGAAATGCCGGGCATGTACCCAGCAGGCGAATATGATCTCGCCGGTTTTGCCGTCGGCGTCGTCGAGAAAGCGGCGATCATCGATGGTTCGACGATCATTCCGGGGGACGTGCTGCTCGGACTGCCGTCATCGGGTGCGCATTCCAACGGCTATTCTCTGCTGAGGAAGATCATCAGTCGCGCACAGCCGGACCTGACGCAGGCCTTCGACGGCGAAACGACGTTCGCCGAAGCCATCCTGGCGCCCACGCGGATCTACGTGAAAGCCTTGCTGGCGCTGCTGCAGGCGTTGCCGGTCAAGGGCCTGGCGCACATTACCGGCGGCGGTCTCACCGGCAACGTGCCGCGCATCCTGCCGCCTGCAGTCAAGGCCGAGATCGCGCAGGCGGCGTGGCCGCGCCCGAAGCTCTTTGATTGGCTGCAGCGCGAAGGCGGCGTCACCGACAGCGAAATGCACCGCGTCTTCAACTGCGGTATCGGCATGGTCGTCGTCGTTGCTCGCGAGGACGTGCAACAGGCCTTGCAGATCCTGCATGCAGCCGGTGAAGCGGCGATGGTCATCGGGGCGATCAAACCCAGAGCGGCCGGTGACGCGGCGACGGTCGTCTTTTCCGGGTAGGGGTAGGCAATGAATAGTGGTATAGTCATCAAGGCCCTAGCCCTGATCGACGGCGGCAACGCCGAGTTTCTTCAATGATTATTCACCGGGTGGCCGACCAGATCCCCTGGCTTGGTCGTCGCCTGAAGGAGAGAAAATGCCTAACCGTCTGATGCGGGTCGTGACCTTGGTCGTCGGCACCGTACTTCTCAATACCGGGTGCATCCTGTCGCAAACCGTGGACCGCAACTACCTGGGCGTGAACGTTCCAGCAGAGACCCAGGATCGGAAACTGGCCGGCCTTTTTCTGCTGCCCTTTGCCACCGTACTCGATGTGCTCACCTTGCCGGTGCAGGCCGGGGCGGTGTTGACCCACGGCGACGACTTCCCTTTCAGCTATCAGGGCAAGGGCGACGTTACCCACAGCGGGGAGCAGGGCAACGTCGGGCAACCTGCTGAATCCTATCGGCGTTACTGACCGACTACGAATTCCCCCACCGTCACCACCTCGCGCTGCCCCTTGAGCCGCAGGGTCAGCCACTCTTCCTTCTGGGCGGCGCTACCGAAAGCGGTGTACAGGCGCAGACTGAGCGTCGTCGCTCCCGCGACTACTTGCTGGCGGTGTCCGTAGAACTGCGCCTGCACGAGATAGCGGCCAGGCTTGGCCTTTTTCAGGGAAAACTCCTCGGGTCCGTAACCCCCGGTGAAATCGCGTGACATCGCGCCGCCCTGATAGGTCAGGCGGTTGCCATAGTAGGCCTTTTCTCCGTTGGGGTCGGTGACCCAGAGGTCGATGTCGGTATTGTCGGCATCCCAGGCCAGGAGCACGCGCAAATCGAGCGGCAGATTGCGCAGAAAACGCGGGTCGATCGCCGAAGTGTCGATTCCTGATGGCGCAGTGGCGATCAGCGCGTTCATTTCCGCCAGGGCCACCAGTTCGATATCCGGGAAGCGGTTGTGCCAGGGGCGCGTCACCACCTGGTAGAGCGACTCCACGGCCTGCTGCCGGTCGCCGGCTTCTGCCTGCGCCAGTCCAAGGTCACGCCAGGATTGCGGTTCGTTGGGCGCCAGATCGAGGACGCGTTGCAGCACCGGTACGGCGAGGTCGGCGCGTTTCGCCTGCAGCAGGCGGTAGCCCAGAATGCGCAGGATGTGACGGTTTTCGAGATCCATCTCGGCCAGGTTGGAAAGGATGCGCAGCGCCAGTTCCGGGCGGGAACGCTCGAAGAAAATGTCGGCCGCGTCGAGAAAGAACGCCGTACTGTTCAGGTAAGCGGGTCGCTCGTCGAGATAGACGCGATAAAGCTGGTCGGCTTCGGTCTTGCGCAGGCGCTCGGCATAGGGAGCGTCGGGAAGCCACTTCTTGAGCTGGATCCTGGCGACGGGTGCTTCGGCATCGGCAAGCTTCGCCTTGCTCGCCGGGGCGCCGGCTGCCATTCGCGGCATCGGCGCAACGCCGGCCGGGGCAGGCGCCGGTGGTGCTGCCGAAGCGGGCTGACTTCGTTCCATCATCATGCCGGGTGCGGCTCCTGCGGCCGCTGCCACTTTGGCTTCCTGCCTCGCTTGTGGGCGGTCTCCCTTGGGGAAGTCGCGTTCCCACCAGGCCTGTTTTTCCTTGAAGCGACGCGCGATGTCTTCGAGGTGACTGGCGCGGTCGCGTTCGACCTGCTGCCGACGGCTTGCCGCAAGCCGCTCGTAGTCGTCACGCAGCTCGGCAGGGGGCGGGATTTCATGGCGCACATAGTCTTCAACGCGATCCAGGACGATCAGCGAAGTACCCGGTGTGACCAGGCCAAAGGACTTGCCGAGGCGGGCAATGGCCGTCCGATGGATGTTCCGCTCCGGCAACAACTGCTGTAGCCGCAGGCGTGCCCAGGCCTGCGCCGCAAAACTGGCCGACAGTGCGTTCGTGCCGCCGACCCGGACTTGCTGACGTTCGATCCCGCCGCCGGGCTTGCGCCATTCCAGATCGAGCACCGCCGTCGGCTCGGTCAGGATGCCGGCCACCGCCAGGCGCCCCGATTCCGGATCGGGCAGCGCCGCCACCAGTTCACGCGCGCCGTTGGAACGTAGGCTGGCCAGGGCTGGGCCGCTGCTGCGCAGCGCCGTCACCGCCGCCGCCGGCGAAGTCGCGAGCAGATCGACATAGACGCCACCGCTTTTTGTCGCCGCCTGGCGCAAACGCTCGCCATCGGCCGCTGCTGCGGCGCTGACGGCAAATAGCGGCCGGTCGAAATCGGGCATGCTCTGGGCGGAAAAATTGCCCAGGCTGTCGGAGAAGAGCAGCACGGCATCCGCCGCGGCGGGGGGGCGAAAAGCCGCCATGTTGGTCGCCCCGTCATAGCTTACCTGTTCCAGGCGCGCGCGCAGATTCGACCAGTCGCCTCCCTTGATGACGAAATTGCCGCCGTCCTCGGCGCTGTCGCGGGCCAGTGTCAGCCGCACCTGGCCATTGCCGAGGGCCTTGAAATAGGCGTCGAGCAGGGCAAATTCGCGCCCGTGCTCGCGCTCGGCACCGGAACCCGAAGCGTCCCAGACCAGGGCCAGCTGCCCTGGTTTCGGTCGTGCGGCAGAGGGTACTCCAGGCCCCGGCAGTTCGGCGTAGAAGTACCTTTTGCCGTCAAACTCCTCGACCGTCACCAGTGGACCCGTGGGTGGCGAGAAGCTCACTTCGGCCAGCCGTTCCGGCTGATCATCGCGGCGATGCCATGTCAGCGTTGCCCCACCTTCACGGTTCTCCCAGCGGGCACCGCTCAGGCCGCGCACTACCCTGGCCGCATCGGCCTTGAGTCCGGGCGCCTGAATCCGTAGATCGAAATTCCCCAGCCGTTCGCCGAATGCCAAAGGCAGGCGCAACCGTGCCGTCCCATCACGTCTTCCCGGCAGATGTTCGCTGATCGTCAGCGATACCTTGCGGTCGCCTTGCGCCGGAATCGGGTAGATACGCAACTTGTAGTTGTTGCCCTGGGTGGCCTCCAGCAGGGCCGGATCGACCCGTGTCCGCGTCACCTCCTCGAAGACTTCCTGACCGCGAGCCTTGTCGACAGGTACTGCCGGTCGCCACTTGCCGTCGAAATCGAGCGCGAAACCACTGACCGCCTGACCGTCGAGCAGGGGGAATTGCAGTTCGCCTTCGAGTACGCGGGCGTTGGGATTGTGGAAGGTCATTTCGACGGTGCTCTTCGCCAGGCGGCCAAGCACCACCACATCGACGTTGACGCGGGTCAGCCGAACCGGCTGTGCCGCTTCCGGCGTACGCAGGAGGATGGGCGGGACGACCCTCGGCGGCGGCTCGCTGATCAGCAGGTTCTGGGCAGCCGCGACCTGTCCAGCGCAGAACAGTGCCAGCAAGACCAGCGCTTTGACGACTTTCATGATTGGACTCCTTTTTTGCCAACTTTCTCACGAACTGCAGGAGAGCATCGAACACCCCGCCCGGTGTCTCGCCCAATCGGGCCGCTTGGCGCTGAATGCTTCCCGCCCCGGCTGCTCATCATAAGGCCGGCGCAGGATCTCGAGCAGTTCATCGACCCGCTGCATGTCGCCCTGTTCGGCGAGGTCGATGGCCTGCTGCGCGAGGTAGTTGCGCAGCACGTAACGCGGGTTGGCGGCGTTCATTCGCGCCGCCCGTTGATCTGCCGGCAGCCCCTCCTGTCGCAGGCGGGCAGCGTAGCGCTGCAGCCACTGCAGCAGATCGCCGGCAAAGCGCTGCCGGAGGTCCTGACGGTAGAATGATCCCTGCACGACCTCGACGCTCGGCTGCCCGATGTCCAGGCGGGCCAGGCTGCGGAAAAACTCGGTCATGTCGATTTCCGCCCGATGCATCAGCCCGTAAAGGTCCTCGAGCAGATCGACATCGTCATCCTGCCAGCGTTCGAGGCCCAATTTGGCTGCGTAGGCAGCGCGGAATTCGTTGGCATACACCTCCCCATAATGTTCGAGGGCGTCGGCCAGCTCGCTAGGTTCAGGCATCAGCATCGCCAGCGCTTCGGCCAGTCGTTCGAGATTCCAGAGCGCGATTGCTGGTTGCCGGGCAAAACAGTAGCGCCGGGTCGATGCGTCGGTGGTGTTCGGAGTCCAGCCGGGGTCGAAATTGTCGACCCAGCCGTAGGGGCCGTAATCGATGGTCAGGCCGAGAATCGACATATTGTCGGTATTCATGACCCCATGTACGAAGCCGACGCGCATCCAGTGCACCATCAGGCGCGCGGTACGTTCGCAGATTTCCCTGAACCAGGCCGCCAGGTCGTTCGCAGTGCCGGCGGCGACCCGTTCGGGGAAGTCGCGCGCCAGGGTGAACTCGACCAGGCGCTGCAGCAAAGCACGATCGCCGCGCGCTGCCAGCAGCTCGAAATGGCCGAAACGGGTGAACGAGGGCGCGACCCGACAGACCACCGCACCCGGCTCGGCGACCGGATGCCCGTCGTAGAACATGTCGCGGATGACCGTTTCACCAGTACCGACGAGACTCAAGGCGCGTGTCGTCGGCACGCCGAGGTGATGCATCGCTTCGCTGCACAGGAACTCGCGAATCGACGAGCGCAGCACCGCACGGCCGTCGGCACGGCGCGAATAGGGCGTCGGGCCGGCCCCCTTGAGCTGCAGTTCAAAGCGCAGCCCCTGATGGTTGATCACTTCGCCGAGCAGGATCGCACGGCCATCGCCGAGCTGTCCGGCCCACTGCCCAAACTGGTGGCCCCCGTAGCAACTGGCGTAGGTCGCCATGCCGGGCAGCCGGCCATTACCGGATAGCGCGGCGAGCAATTCCGGTGCA
>WBZL01001264.1_pt1 | contig 26924 bp, 28 predicted proteins | sample 5204291 | NCBI WGS metagenome assembly WBZL01 (sample SAMN12344345, study PRJNA552823) | activated sludge metagenome | biome: Activated sludge suspended growth; feature: Nitrification reactor; material: Wastewater; isolation source: activated sludge from nitrification reactor of wastewater...
GGCGTCCTCGGACACCCCGGCGACAAGTGGACCGCCGAGGATCGCGCCGTCCTGCTCCAGGTCGCGCAGTCTTCGCTCAACCTGACGTTCCTCGCCAGCCGCGGTTACGAAATCACGCGCGACCTTGCGCAGCTCGAGGCGCAGGCCGCGTCGATCGCCGCCGCCGAGGCGCACGTCACGCGCGGGATCCTGCGCGACGTGCTCAACCTCGCGATCGGCGCCGTGCTCTCGCGAGTGATCCCGGGAGCTGCATGAGCCGCGCCCAAGACGACCCGACGCAGTCCCCGCCGCCCGATCCCGACGTCACCGGCCGCTGGTGGCTGCGCGAGGCGCGGTGAATGCTGCCCTCCTTCGCGATGATCGCGACTCTGGCGGCGCGCTTTGTCGTGCTGCTCGTGCTCGTCGAGCTGCGCCAGGCGATGACGCGGCCGGGACCGTGGATGGCGCGATGCTGGGCATGGGCGATGCTGAGCGCGGGAGTTCTCCTGCTCGACTCGATGCTGGCGCTCGGGACGCATGGCGAAGAGCGTGTGGTGGACCCGCTGCTCTGGCAGATCGACCACATCGCGCTGCCGCTGCTCTCGGCGATGACGACGCTGATCGCGACCATCTGCGCGCTGACTCACGCCTTTCGCCACGAGAGGCGCGGAGCATGACGGCGAAGGTGCTGGCGTGGTTCGTCGTCGCGTCGTTCGTCGTGCTCTCGCCGGCCGCGATCGCCGACATGCGACCGCAGGGCGGCGGGCCGGATCCTTCGAGCTGGATCGGCGCGATCGAGAAGCTCGGCCCGGTCGGCGCGACGGTGCTCGGCATCATCGCGTGCGCGGCATGGGTCGCTCGAGCGGCGAAGGGCGCGCTGATCCGCTGGCTCGATGCTGGCTCTGGGGAGCGCGAGGCGATGCGCGACCTCGCGAAGAGCCTCAAGGATCGCTTCGAGGAGGACCATCTCGCGGAGCTGCGGGAACTCAAGGAAGCGGTGCGCAGCTTGCGCAGCGGAGGCGAGAAGCAGTGAGCGTCTGGACCCTTCACCCGAGCGCGCAACAGCGTGCGCTGGCCATGCAGCTCGCAACCGACCTGCTCGGCGGCACCGAGGCGATGCGCGGCGGCTCGTCCTTCCAGGACGCGAAGTCCGGTCGAAGCGCGACTCGCGACGGCGACGCCGGCTGGCTCGTGCGCTTCGAGTCCGACGAGGACGCGACCTTCCGTCGTCGCTGGGACCGCGCCTTCCTCTTCGGCACGTTCGCCGATGCCGTGGGCCGGGTCGGCGCGAAGATGTTCGCGGAGCCGCTCGACGTGCAGGGCCTACCCGAGGGGCTTGCGCTGCTGACGGCCAACGCCGACCGCAACGGCTGCGACCTCCACACCTTCGCGGACCGGCACTTCCGCCGGAAGGTCGCGTTCGGCGTCGCCGCGATCCTCGTCGCGATGCCGTCGGCGTCGGAGCTGCCGGCGGATGCGCGCACTCCCGACGGGGACGTGAGCGTGCAGGGCATGCAGCGCTACCGGGTCGCGCCATACTTCGTCGCGATCCATCGCAGCGCGATCACGGATTGGGAATGGCAGGACCGGCCCGAGGGCGGGCGCCGGCTCACGCGCTTCGCGTTCCGCGAGCCCGACGTGTGGGCGCGCGACGCGAAGAATGCGATCCAACAGCGCGAGCGCCTGCGCCTCTACACGACCACGGACGCCGGTGTGCTCGTCGAGGTGTTCGAGCGCAGCGCATCGGCGCGCGATCGGAAGAAGGGCGACGGCGAGAGCCCGATCGAGTCCGCAATGCTGCCGGTGAGCGAGATCCCCGTCGTGATCGACTTCGCGCCCGACGCCGACGAGACCGAGGACCCGCTGGCGACGAGCCTCCCGCTCGATGAGCTGGCGTGGACGAACCTCCAGCACTTCCGCGAGACGGCCGAGCAAGGCGTGGCGCTGCTCGCGTCGCGCTCCGAAGGCGCGGTCGAGATGGGCTGCGACGAGAAGGACCTCGGGAGCCCGCTGCGCTTCGGCTTCTCGCGGGCTCGCCGCACGACCCTGCCGCCGGGGTCCTACGACCTGAAGTTCGTCGGCCCGTCCGGACGCGGCGTCGAGCTGGGCGAGGGCAGTCTCGAGAAGATCGAGGCCCGCATGGCGCGGCTCGGCGCGGCCCCGCTGCAACGACAGAGCGGCAACGCGACCGCGACCAGTGCCGCGATGGACGAGGCGCGAACCGACGTGCAGGCGGCTTCGTGGGCGCGGGGCACCGAGGCAGCGCTGGCGCAGGCGTTCCGGATCGCCGACGCGATGCAGACGCAGGGCGCGGGCGCGATGGACGAGCGATTGCCCGACCTCGTCGTCACCCTCAAGGGCAAGTCGCTGATCGACGCGACCACGGCGACGGCGGAGGCGAACTTCGCGCTGCTGGCGTGGGAGCGCGGCGCGATCACGCATCGCACGCTGCTCGAGCGCCTCGTCGAGCTGGGCAAGCTGCCCAAGGACGCGGACCTCGATGCGATGGTCGACGAGGTGGCGCAGGAGGGCGCGGAGCGGTTCCGGCGACAGGCTGAGCTCGCCATCGCTGGCGGGTTCGGTGGGGCTGGCCGCAGCGAGCCAGATCCGGCCGACGAGCCCGACCCCGGCGAGCAGGCGTAGCCGTGTCGCGGCGTCGTCGCGGACCGGGCCTCCCGCCGCAACCAGGCCGGCCCAACGGCTGGTTCCTCGATCGCGTCGTCGAGCAGGCCGTCTACCTCGAGCGCCTGAAGCGTGGTGAGGCGCGGAAGGCGCAGGCTCCTCTCGGCATGGCGGCGCAGCGCGTCCGCGAGATCGTGGCCGGGCTCCTCGATCGCCAGAAGGGCGCCGCGCGGCCGTGGGAGTCCGCCGACTACGTGCAGGCCGTGGCGCGGGTGTCGGCCGAGCTGCGAGCTGCAGCCGGACAGGTCGAGAGCGCGGCCGGTGAGTCGATGCTGCGGGCGGCGCGGCTCGAGGCCGAGTGGCAGGGCGTCACGCTCGCGAAGTCGCTCCCGGTCCGCTTCGAGTTCGCCCGCGTCCCCGAGTCGCAGCTCGCCGCGCTTCGCCGTGCCCCGATCGACGGGCACACGCTCGCCGACTGGACCGAGGGCATCGCGCGGACCGAGATCGCGCAGGTCACGCAGGCCCTGAATCGCGGCCTGCGACGCGGCGCGCCGATCCCCGAGATCGCTGGCGAGGTGGCGCGGCAACTGAAGCACGGCCAGCAGTTCGCCGAGACGGTCACGCGGACCGCGATCACGCACGCGAGCTCCGGCGCCCGGCAGGAGTTCGCGAGCGCCAACGCCGACGTCATCGTGGGCGTGCGCTGGGTCGCGACGCTCGACAGCCGCACGAGCCGGCAGTGTGCCGCGCTCGACGGGCAGGTGTTCCCGTTCGACAAGGGACCGCGGCCTCCGGCGCATCCGAACTGCCGGTCCTCGATCCAGCTCCTGACGCGCTCGTCCGAGGAGCTGCTGAGCGGCGAGCGGCGAGCGATCACGCCGGCCTATCTGCGGGAGGCCGGGGACCGCGCCGCGCAGGGCTTCAGACCGGCCCTCGACGAGGCTGCCGACGGCACCGGCACGGCGACCCGGGCGCGAGGCTCGACCGACTACGGCGCATGGCTCGCTCGGCAGCCGGCGACGGTGCAGGACCGCGTCCTCGGGAGCCGCACTCGCGGGCGCTGGTTCCGCAGCGGTGAGCTCGAGATCGACCAGTTCGTCGGCGACGACTATCGGCCGCTGACGGACGCCGAGATCGCCGAGATGTGGGGACTCGATCTGCCCTGAGCGTCAAGATCCTGGCTTGATAGCTCGGAACAGATGCGGTAGAGGGCGCATCTGAACTGCCGTTGAGCGCGCGCGATGCACGTTCCGGCGTAGGCGCGATGCCACCGCTGCCGCGACGGCAGGAGAGACCGAAGCATGGCATTCAACGCGAAGATCCGCCTCAAGACCGTCGTCGACAGCCTCGACGACATCCCCGAGCAGTTCCGCGACCTCTACCGCGAGGGCGACGGGGACTTCGCCGACCGCTACGTCCTCGATCCCGAGGAAGCCGACGGCTACGGGCTGGCGCACTCTGGCCGGCTGACCGGCGCGCTCGAGAAGGAGCGCAAGACCTCGAAGCTCGCCACCAAGGAGCGCGACGAGATCCGGCGGAAGCTCGACGCGCTGGCGGCGGAGAAGGCCGCGCTCGAGGAGCAGCTCGCGTCGGGCGTGCCCGATGCCGCGAAGCTGCGCGAACAGCTCTCGGCGCAGATCGGCAAGAGCTGGGAATCGAAGCTCAAGGCTCGCGAGGAAGAGCTCGCCGCGCAGATCCAAGCGCTCACGCAGGAGCGTGACGGCCTGTCCAAGCAGTTCGGCGCCACGCTCTTCGATGCCGAGCTGGGCCGCGTCGCCAATGGCGGCAAGTGGAAGTTCGCGCCGCGCGTGCTCGCCCCGCTGATCCAGGGCCGGACGCGCATCGAGAACGAGGACGGCAAGGTCGTGCTGCGCGTGCTCGACGCCAACGGCGAGCCCAAGTTCGCCAATGGCCGGCCCGCGACGCTGGAAGACCTCGTCGCCGAATACTCGCGCGACACCGACTTCGGCGCGCTGATCGCGCGCGCGGATCAACAGCCGCCGGGCGGGAGCAATCCTCGTCCCGGAGCGCCCCGGCAATCCGCCGGGCGACGCAGCATCGTCCTCACGCACGAGGACATGCAGGACTTCAAGCGCTACGAGGACCTGAAGGCGCAAGCAGCCAAGGAAGGACTCGAGCTCGTCATCCCGCCGCGGGAATGAACGCCATAGCGGCGCGCGGCATCACTGAAACGAAGAGACCGAAATGTCAGCACTCAGCAGCGCGTCGCTCGGGAACTACAACCCGCAGCTCTACGCCAACGAAGCCCTGATCTTCCTCAAGAAGCATCTCGGCATCGCGAAGCTCGTCAATCGCCGGTTCGAGGGCGAGCGCAACTCCTACGGCCGCGGTGACGTGGTCAAGCTGCGGCGCCCCGCCGCGGTCACGGTGAAGACGCACTCGGACATGACGTTCGAGACGTTGTCGCCGGAGAACCAGACGCTCACGCTCGACACCTACAAGCACGCGAGCTTCGAGGTCCCGGACCTGGACATCCTCGCGACCGGCCGGCAGTTCGTCGACGAGCACATCGCGCCGAACGTCGTCGCGCTCGCCGATGCGGTCGATGCCGCGATCCTCGGCAAGTACACCGAGGTCGGCGCAGCGTCTGCCGTGACCGCGACGCCGGCCGCGAGCGACATCACCGCGGCCCGCAAGGTGCTCTTCGACAACAAGTGCCCGGTCACCGACGAGGAGAACATGTTCTTCGTCGTGAGCTCAGCTCTGGACAAGGGCCTGCTCGACCTGTCCGCGTTCACGCAGTGGCAGGGCTCGGCGCAGCAGGGCGTGGAAGCGCAGATCCGCGGCATGCTCGGCACGCGCTACGGCTTCAACTTCTTCGCCTCGCAGAACGTCCCGAGCCACACGGCGGGCGCGATCACCGCGTCGGCGCCGAAGGTCAACGGCGCGCTCGCCCGAGGCAACACGAGCGTCATCATCGACGACACGTCGCTGACCGGCACGGTGAAGGCCGGAGACATCGTGACCATCTCCAGCATCGCCTACGCGATCACGGCGGATGCCACGGCGTCGGGCAACGCGATCACGGTCTCCGTGTCGCCGGCGATCCAGGCCACGGTCGCCGACAACACGGCGGTCACGTTCACGCAGACGAGCAAGGTCGAGAACCTCGCGTTCCATCGCGACGCCTTCGCGCTCGCCATGGCGCCGATGCCGATCCTGCCCTGGATGGGATCGGCCCTGGTGGCGCGCCAGACCGACGAGGACACCGGCATCTCCATTCGCTTCGCGCTCGGCTGGGACATCACCGACAACAAGACGAAGTGCCGCCTCGACTGCCTGTTCGGCGTCAAGTCGCTGAACCCGTTCCTGGCCTGCCGTGCGCGCGCGTGAGCCAGCAGCCGGAGACCATCACCCTCTACCGCGACGGGCGCTCGCTCGTGGTGCTCGTCGCGGACCTGGAGGGCTACATCGCCGAGGGCTGGTGCGAGGTTCCGCTTGTGCCGCTCTCGCCGGAGTCGGGAACGGACCCGGCCCCACGCCACGGCATCGGCGGCGCGACGTCGCCGCAATGCGAGATCGAGCTAGACGGCAAGTGATCCATGGCGGCACCCGGCGCACCCTCCTCGATCGTGGTCGACGGCAACGGGATCTTCGTCCACGTGCGCTGGGTCCCGGCCGACACGACGGAGACGCACTTCCTCGTCGAGCTCTCGGTCGACAACGGCTCGTCGTGGGGCGCAGCGAATCGTGTCCCGGCGGGCGTGACGCACTTCGGCATCTGTGACCCCACGCAGGGAGTGATGCACAAGGCGCGCGTTACCGCCGTCAATGCCGACGGCTCGAGCGCGACGACGACGAGTTCCGGGCTCGGCGTCGCGGTGACCGCCGAGGCGACCGACGGGACCGACATCTACCTGATCCTGGGCGACCTCGCGCCGGGCGGCGCCTACTGCGCGAACCCGTCCTCGCTGACCGCAGCGAGCGCGTCGTCGATCGCGAACGTGACCGACATCGGCGCGATCTACGTCGCCGTGGAGGACTCACCGCGCTGGAACTGGGCAAACCGGAACAACTCGCTGGCGCTGCCGCTCACGACCTCCGCGGCGCTGATGTGGAACCACGTCGGCATCCAGCGCTCGGTCTCCGCGGTCACGCCGAACTCGCCGAGTGCTGGCAAGACGGCCATCACGCTGTCGGCGGCGCATGGCCGGCCGACCGGGATGAGCTTCCGCACGCGCTTCGCCTCGACGGGCGTCGCGAACCTCGACGGCGTGACGGTCACCGTCGTCGTCACCGGCACGACCACGCTGCGCATCGACGACTTCGTCGCCGCGAGCTCGAGCTCGGCCGGGACCATGAACCTTCCGTCGGTGGACACCTACACCGAGACGGAGCGCGGTCACGTCGACCCGTCGGAGGGCGGCTACTACCCCTCGCGCTCCTTCGGCTGCGAACGCGCCATCCTCGCGGAAGCGCAGGACGCCCGCGGCTCGCTCGGCGGCGACGGCTCGAACCGAACCTCGATCGCGCTGAAGGTGGCCGGTCTCGGCTACGCGATGGTGTCGCGCATCGTCGGCACGGCGAGCACGGTCAAGCGCTGGTCGCCGGAGTTCACGGGCAGCAACTCGCACTTCGCCGAGTTCGAGGCGCAGATGGCGGACGTCGCCACGTTCCTCGAGAACCTGGGCACGGTCACGGGGCCGCAGCCGTGGAACATCCGCGGCATCGTGATGAGCCACGGCTTCAACGAGATCGCCTCGGACTTCACGCAGCTTCGCACGACGCTGAACGTCGCCTCGGTCTCGGTGGTCTCGGGCCTCGCGCGCATCGTGACGAGCACGGCGCACGGCCTGACGAACGCGACGGGCAAGCTCTACGCGATCGGCAAGGTGACCGGCATGGGCGGCACGTTGACGACGATCAACGACCTGCACCGGCCGCTGAGCGTCATCGACTCGACCACGCTCGAGGTGCTGGACTTCGACGCCACCGGCCTCGCTGGCTCGGTCACGAGCGGCACGACGAAGATCGAGGTCGGCGCCCCGATCTACTGGTTCACCGACCTGCTTCAGGCGCAGGTCGATGCGGTGCGCGAAGCGGCGATCGACGCCTTCAGCAGCACGCAGACCGCCGACGAGATCCCGGTCGCGCTCTGGGAGCCGTGCCAGGACCCCTACTACGTGCAGCTTCAGACCGTGCTCGGCAGCGCGACGCAGGTCGTCACCACGCTGCTCTATGAGCTGGCGCGGCAGGCGTGCCGGTCGGTCGCGGGCGAGCTGGTCAACGTCGGATCGATGCGCACCGACGACATCGCGCACCGCGACAACGCCGTCCTGCTCACGTCCGAGTACTACTACGGCCACCACGGCGAGATCGAGCTCGGGCAGCGCATCTGGGAGACGTGGGCCAACCCCGCATCGGGCGACACGTCGAGCAGCACGCCGTGCGTCGTCGTCTACGTGATCGGCGACAGCTACGTCGTGGGCACCACGGCCGTCGTGCTCGGCTACCTCGGCAATCCCGAGGTCGTGGCGCCCGCGGTCGCACCGTCGAACGGCAACGGCGCACCGATCCCGTGGGCGAAGGTGTGGAACCAGACCACGGCGACCGTCGAGCAGGCCCTCGTGGACCACACGCAGTTCGCGAGCTTCGGCGGGCTCTCGAACATGAACTCGAGCGCGGAGTTCAATCCGGGACTTACCGGCAGCGCAGGCATCCACATCGCGATGTTCCGCGAGCTGCGGACGATGTTTCCCGACCACGACATCGTCCTGTTTCCGATGGGCATCAACGGGAGCACGGCCGGAGTGCACGAAACGAGCCTCGCGGAGGGCGCGAAGATCGCGTCGATCACGCCCGGCGCGACGACGGTCACGATCACGCTGGAGACCGCAGCGAACGGCGGGCAGCGCCTCACGCGCACCGCGCCGCTGAGCGTGACGCTCTCCGGCATCACCGGCCTGACGCCCGACATCAACGGCGCGCACGTCGCGACGCCGACCGGGACGCTCACGAACCCGCTCGATCCGGGCACGCAGACCTTCACGATTCCGGTCTCCGGCGTCTCGGGAACGGCGGTGGTCACGGCAGCGCGCGCGGCGATCCCGCAGTCCATCTGGGACCCACAGGCCGGCGACGTGTGGCCCTACTTCGTGGACCAGGTCAACGCCTTCCACGTGGGCCTGCACGATGCCGGCTATCGCCCCGATGCGCGGCTCGCCTGCGTCGTGCTCGGCACGAACGATCAGGCCCTCAGCGTCACGACGACGGCCTACGGCGACGCGATCGCGCGCATCGTGGAGGAGTTGCGGAACGAGTGCACGACCCGCGCGAAGCCGCGCGACGAGCTCGCCGTGGTCCTGCTCGAGCCGATCGTTCACGGTCGCACGATCAACACGGCGACGCACATCCGCACCTATCAGACCGCGCTGCGCAATGCGATCAGCGGCGACACGCGAGCCGTGACGCTCAACGTCGACGAGAACGCCGACCGCACCGCGGATCCGGTCACGATCAGCTACGACCGCATCCACCCGGACGCGCCGGGCTACGTGAACCTCGGCTACCGGCTCGTGCGGGCCGCGGCCGACATCGGCACTTGGGATGCGCCGGTCGATGCCGCTGCGGGCGGCAGCGGCACTGGCGGCGCGGTGGAGGTCGAATGAGCCAGACCGCCTACGCGACCCGGGCCGAGGCCGACGCCTACTTCTCGGACCTCTACGCGAGTGCGCCGAGCGCATGGACTGCGGCGACCTCGACGGCCAAGGACCTCGCGCTGAAGCGCGCGACGCGCTGGCTCGACGTGACCTTCCATTCGCGCTGGAAGGGCATCCGCACGCAGGACGCGATCGACGCCGGCACGGACTGGCCGCGCAGCGATGTGCAGACCGAAGACGGCTTCGACATCGACTCGGAGACGACTCCGGACGCGGTGAAGCACGCCACGATCGAGGCCGCGGCGCTGGACCTCGCCGGCACGCTCGACTCGCTCCCGGATCGCGTCGACAGCGTGGCGCGCGTCGCGAGCAAGACGATCACGGCCGGCTCGGTCTCGAAGTCCGTGAGCTACCTCGGCGGCGCGTCCGAGTCTGCGACGAGCGGGCGTCGGTTCCCGCGCATCGAAGGGATCCTGCGCGACCTTCTCTCCAGCGATGGCTCGGTGGCCTTCGAGGGGGCGCTGTGAGCAACCTTACCGACGAGTTCGCGGCGGCGATCGCGGAGCTGGCGAGCGAGCTTGGCGAGGGCCTGACCGCCACGCTGACGCAGCGCAGCGGCACGTTCAATGCGAGCACGCAGACCTACACCGGCGGCGAGACTGCGCAGCACGAGCTGGCCATCGCCCCGCCGAGTGAGCAGCGGCAGACGCAAGGCGGCTCGGCCGAGCTGCGCAGCGGCGCGCTGACGGTGGTTCTGCCGACGACGAGCACGGCCGGAGTCGCGATCACGCCGACGGTGAGCGACACGCTGACCGTGGGCGCCACGACGCTCCAGATCCTGAGCGTGCAGGCGCTGCGGATCGGCGACGGCATCGCGGGCTGGCTTTGCGAGGTGCGCGGATGAGGACGAACGCGCGAGACCTCGGCGCACGCTTGCAGGCCATCATCGGAGACGTGCAGGCACGCGCATCCGTGCTGCACAAGGCCGTCGCCGTCGACGTGTTCAACGCGATCGTGGGCTCGACGCCGGTCGATACCGGGCGACTGCGCAACGGCTGGGACGTCGCAATCGGGCAGGACTCGACGTATGTCCCGCCGGAGACTGGTGGCGACGACGCGCTCGCGCGCGGACTGCCGCGGATCGCGCAGGCTCCCGCCGCGTCGAAGGTCACGATCAGCAACAACGTCGAGTATGCGGCGATCATCGAGACCGGCGGCTTCCAGCCGGCGAGCCCCGGTCCGTCGAAGGATCCGCGGGCAGGCCGCACCGGCGCGATCTTCGTGCAGGGCGGCTACCTGACCCGTGCGCCGCAGGGACTGCTCGTCTTCGGGCTGCTCGCGGCAGAGCGGCGCATTCGCGAGCTCGAAGCCGCGGGAGGCGCGCGATGACGGTCATCGCTGCGGTGCACGATGCGATTCACGAGGCAGTGTTCGCCTTCGCTGCAACGAACGGCGTGGCGTGCGCCTACCCGAACGCTGCGTTCACGCCGCCGCGCAATCCCGACTCGCCGCTCTGGATGCGGCTCGCGATCCTCGGCGGCGAGATCGCGCAGGAGCAGCTCTACGCGACGCCTCGCCCCACCTACCGCGGCGCGTTCGTGCTGAGCATGTTCGCGCCCTACGACACGGGCTCGGCCGCGCTGGCGGGACTCGTCGACGAGGCGCACACGGCGTTCGGCGCCGGGACCGAGATCGGGGACGCCGTCGTGCTTCGCGCGAGCGTGCAATCCATCCCGGGCCCCGACAACTGGGCGCAGACCAACCTGACCGTCTTCTTTCGCGCGCAGTGAGGACCCATGGCCAACGTCAAGAGCATCTTCCTCGGCAAGAACACGAGCTACGGCAACGTCCCCTCGACGACCGCGGCCGACTACATCGAGCTGCCGATCGCGTTGTTCAGCGGCGGCAAGCAGAGCCAGCGGATCCCTTCGCGGAACATCCGCAACAGCCGGCAGCCGCAGGCCGCGATCCTCGCGTCGACGCGCGTGAGCGGCAGCGTCTCGATGGAGTTCAGCGCGCAGACCTACGACGAGGTCTTGCAGGCCGCGCTGCTCTCCGCGGCGTGGGCGAAGGTCGACGGCAGCGCGAACCTCAAGGCGTCGTCGCTCACCCTCGCGGTCGATGCGAGCGCCAAGACGGTCGATGCGAGCACGGGCACGCCGTTCGCCGGTCTCGCCGCGGGTGACTGGGTGCGGCTCGAGAAAACCGGATGGACCAACAACGGCATTGCGCTGCGCGTGACCGGACTGCGTTCTTCCGGGCTCGGCTTCACCTACGACGCCTACTCGAAGACGGTCACGACCGACGCGAGCGAGACGGGCTGCGTGGTGCGCTGGGGTGAGGAGCTGGTGATCGGCACGACCGAGCGCATCTTCACGCTCGTCGAGCGCGTCGCGCAGATCGGCGCCGACCTCTTCGTGCCCTACCTGCGCGCCCGCTTCGACGGCTTCGGGCTCAACATCGTGCCCGGGCAGGCGATGCAGATGCAGGCGCCGTGGATCGCGGGCGAGGCGCCCTCGGACTTCGATGGCACGATCACCGTCGACAGCACGACCGGCGAATACGACACGGCGGGCGCGACGACGGTGCAGCTCTCGACCTACATCGGCAGCGGATACACCGCGGCGCCGGGCAACGACTCGTTCACGCCGGTGAGCGAGTCCTCGGCTCTGATGGTCAACGCGGCCCCCGGCGCCAACTTCACGAGCCTTCAGTTCGCGCTCACGAACAACACGCAGGGCACGCAGGTCCTCTTCCACCAAGGGGACAAGTATCTCGCGGCCGGCGAGGCGGGCATCTCGGGCTCGTTCCGCGCCGTCTTCGAGAACGAGACCTATCACGACCTGCTCGCGAACGACTCGGACGTGTCGATCGCCTGCTACATCGTCGACAGCGACGGGCTCGCCTACGTGATCGACTTCCCCTCCTGCAAGCTCGGCGGCGGCGAGACGCCGATCGCGAACGCGAGCGAGCTGGTCGAGTCCAACTTCACCTTCTCCGGCGGCCTCGACGCTACCACGAATCAGAGCATGCGCGTCCAGCGCTTCACGAACGCATGATCTTCGAAGACTGCGCGCTTTCCCCCGACGCGATCGAGTCCGGTCGCTGGTGCAGGCATCCCCGCTACGGCTTCGAGTGGTGCATCGCGTCGACTCGCAAGGCGAGCTACGCGAAGCGCCTGCGCGAGCTGCAGGAGCCGCATCTCGCACTGCTCGCGGCAGCTCCGCGCAGCGACGAGGCCGAGCGGATCCGCAACGAGACGGTGCGCCGCGCCGTGGGCGAGAAGCTCGTCACCGACTGGCGCGGCATGGAGGAGCGCGGGCCGGACGGGGCGCCGAGGCCGATGAGCTTCTCCTTCGAGAAGGTGGTCAAGTTCCTGCTCGATCCGCGCTTCGAGGCGATCACGGAGTGGGTCATCAACCGTGCGCTGGACGACGACCGCATGACGGCGCTCGCGGAGGCCACGGACGCGGGAAACTCCGGCGCTGGGTCCGCTGGCGACTGACCCATGCGCGCGATGCCGAATCCATCGTGGCGCTGGCTGCTGCGCAGCGTCGCACCGGCAAGCGCTCAGCGCTCGCGGAGTGCCCCGTGCTCGGCGAGCACCTGGCGCCGGTGCTGGAGGCGTGGGATCAACTCGCGGCACTGGCGGACGGCCCCCGGCCGGCTGACGTGCGCGCGTGGTGCGAGCTGCGCGGGGAGCACGACCCGCGCTGGTGTCGCTGGCTCTGGACGTGCATCGCGGCGTTGCAGGCCGAGCGCAACCTCGTTCAAGCGGAGCTGAGCCGTGGCGATTCGTGAGACCATCGTCTTCGAGCTGGACGCGACCCCGCTCGCGCAGGGCGCGCAGCGCGCCACGACGGCGGTGCAATCGCTCGGCACCGCGGCGGCGACGGCGCAGGCACAGCTCACGTCGATCGAGCGGGCGAGCGCGAGCACGACTGCAGCGGCGGCGGAGCAGGCGCGGGCGGTCGGCGCGATCGGGACGGCCTATCAGCAGGTCGAGCGCGCCTCGTCGACTGCGGCGGCGAGCATGCAGCGCGCGACGCGAGGACTCGGGGATGTGGCGCGAGCGAGCGGCGAGCCGGTGGCGCGCCTCGTTGGCATCTTCGCCGGCCCCGAGATCGGCGCAGGCGTGGCGCGGCTCTTCGCGGTCGAGAAGGGCATCGCCGCGGCCGGGCAGGTCGCGGAAGCCGCTGGCACGGGCCTCGGCAAGTTCTTCGGGCCGCTCGCAATCGGACTCGTGGCCGTCGAAGGCGTGACGTTCGCGGTGAGCGCGCTCAGCCGGGCCTTCGAGGTGCAGCGCACGCAGGCGTCGGAGGCGGCGAAGGCGACCGAGGACTTCGTGGCGGCGGCGGAGCTGCGGCTGCGATCGCTGAGCGGATCGGATCGGGATACGGCTCTGGCGCAGGTGATCGAGCGCGCGCGTTCGAGCATCGCGGACCTCGGCAAGATCCCGGCGCAGAACTTCAGCGGGCTCGACGAGGTGCGATCGCGGCTCGGCGCGCTGGACGAGCAGGCCCGGCGGCTGGCGCCGCTGCTCGCCGACATCGCCAAGGCCGAGCCCGGCTCGCGACTGGAGTTCGTGGGGCGCGAGTTCACCGAGCGAGCAGCCGACATCGAGCGGCAACGCGCCAACATCGTCAACCAACGCGCCGTCGTCGGCGGTCAGGAGTTCGTGCCGTCCGCTGGCCTGCGCGCCATCAGCAGCGGGATCCCGGAGCTGAGCGAGTCGATCGCGCGCGCCGAGGCCGAGGCGGTCCCGGGCCTGATTCGGCTCGCGGACGCGCTGCGGATCTTCGACGAGGCATCGGCCAAGGCCGCGGCTCCGGAGCGCCGGAGCGCGCTGCGGGAGGCGCTGGACGGGCTCTCGGCCGAGACATCGGCGTTGCTCGAGCGGCGACTGGCGATCGAGGAGGCGGTCACGCAGGGCGCGAGCCTCGAGGCCGCGATCATCGCTGGGAACCGCGTGCAGGCGGAGGCTGCGGCGCTCGCCCAACTCGGCGCGGATGCGACCGAGGCGCAGGCCGAGGCGGTGCGGCGAGCGGCAGCGGCCTACTTCGACGCGGAACAGGGCCTCACGGCCTACCTCGACAAGCAGCGACAGGCCGAGGCGGCGGCGAAGTCGGCGCGCGAGGAAGCGGAGCGGGCGCGCGAAGCGCTGGTCCGCGATGCGCAGTCGCGGGCCCGCGAGCGGGCGCGCGAGGGCGAGCTCCTCGAGCGGCAGCGACGCGACCGCGAAGCGCAGGAGGCGGGCAGGACGGCGGGCGCGCTGGCCGGCGGCGTCGGCGACTTTGCACGAGCCGCGCGCGACGGCGAGGACCCGTTCCGGGCCGCGCTCACCGGCATCTCCGACCGCATGTTCGAGCTCTCGATCCAGCGGCTTGAGCAGAGCCTGTCGGAGACGCTCGCGCCGCTGTTCGGCGGCACGGCGCTGAACGTGACGCCGGGCGAGCAGCTCATCGTGCAGGCGATCGATCGCAACACGGCGGCGGTGGGCGCGGCAGGTGGCAAGGGTGGAGGCGGGGGCGGCGCGACGAGCGCAGCGGCGCCCGGCTTCAACTGGGGCGGTCTCGCGCTGGGCGCGATCGGCCTCGGCCTCGGCTTCCTTGGGCGGCGGATCTCGAGGGGCAGCAGCAACGACGACGGCTCGCCCGGACTCAACGTCGTGAACCGCGGCGGCGGCATCACGAACGCGAACCGCATCATCGTCAACAACTACAGCAGCGGCCCGGGTCGCATCCGTGAGACCCGCAAGCAAATGCAGCGCGACGTGCGCTCCTGGATGCGATGAGCTTCTACGACGACCTCCTGTTCCCGCCGGCAATCTCCTACGGGGCCACCGGCGGACCCGGCTTCGGGAACGTCGTGCAGAGCACGCCGAGCGGGCTGCGAGCCGTGATCCAGCGCCAGGCCGAAGGGCTCGGCCGCTGGGACATCTCGCTGGCTCGTCCGCCGAAGGAGATGAGCGAGCTGCAAGCCTTCGCGCGCATCACGCATGGCTCGCTGCACGGCTTCCGCCTCATCGACTTCAACGACTTCACGAGCGCGCCGGACGGCCTGACGACGGTCTCGAGCAGCGACTCGACGCATCGCCACACGATCGGCACGGGCGACGGCACGACGACGCGCTTCCCCCTCTCGAAGACCTACACCTTCGGGTCGCGGAGCATCTCGCGGCGCCTGCGCAAGCCGATGCGGCTGAGCGAGGCGACCGAGGCCGCGGACTACTTCGAGAGCGGCCCGCCGACCGCGGCGTCGAGCATGCACTTCGTCTGGCAGGACGGCACGCTGAAGACGCTCTCGACGCACTACTCGATCGACTACGAGACCGGCGAGGCGGTCTTCGTGACCGCGCCGACGAGCGGTCATGTGGTGGAGTGGGCCGGCTACTTCTGCGTGCCGGTCCGGTTCTCGCCGGAGTCCGATCAGCTCATCGGCGTGACGCGGCAGAGTCGCGGGCAGTCGACGACGCCGACGCTCGGGCTCGTCGAGGACATCGTCGAGACGGCGATGATCTTCCCGTGGCGCGATCCGGGCGGCTCGACGACCTACACCGCGGGCGCGAGCGAGGCGCAGGTGCTCATGCAGTGGAGCATGGGCGCTCACGTGCGCATCAACCCGGATGCCGCGAGCGCTTCGCCGCTGCCCGTCAAGCTGCCGGCCGAGGCCGAATGGATGCGCGGCGGGCCGCTGTTCACGATCGCGAACTCGGGCGCTTCCGACTCGATCGCGCTCCAGAACTCGGCGGGCGCGGCGATCGTCACCATCGCGCCGGGCGAGATCGCGCAGGTCTGGCTCTCGCGCGACTCCGCAGGAACCGGCTGGTACTGGCTCACGGCATGACCACGGACGCGCGCATCGCTCGCTTCGGCCGCTCGCTCACGAGTCTCGGGCTCGGCTCGGTGACGCTGCTGCCGCATCCGGCGCTGGCACGCCTCTACGTCGTCTCCGCGACTCCGGGCGACTCGATCGTCGCGCAGATGCCGACGCGCGGCATCGTGCCTGGCTACCAGTTCACGATCTGGAACATGGGCAGCGGCAGCGATGGCGACGTGAGCTTTCTCGACGGCTCGCTCGCCGAGATGACGCTCGAAGGTCCGGCCGGTGGCGCATCGATGACGTTCGGGCACGCGGCGCACTGCTACTTCCTCGGCGGCACGTCGTGGGCGGTCTACGTCTACCCGGTGGGGGCAAGGACGGTGACCTCGTGAGCCTGTCGCGCCTTGCCTGCCACGGCCCGACGCACGCCGCGAGTTCGGTGGCGCTGGCTCGCGCGTTCCGCATCGAGTCGACGACGGCGGCGACCGCGCAGACGTGGCGCTTCACGACGGCGCCATGCGATCACGCGGTGCTCGAGGAAGACGGGGCGTGGCACAGCTACAGCCCGGCGCAGGCCGTGGCGCGCAGCACGACGCGGCGGCTCGCACAGCTCGGCGAGCGATCGTCGGAGCTGCGCATCGGCACGACGGACGCGAGCTTCGACGGCTCGGACGTGGCGCTGCGCTTCCTCGATGGCGCGCTCGTCTACGAGTTCCTCGTCGACTGGCAGAACTGGCATCGGCCGCCGCTGCAATGCCTGCGCTGGCGCGTCTCGAACTGGACGCCGGGGCGGGACTCGGTGCTGCTCGAGCTCGTCGGCATTGCAACGGACCTCCATCGCGAGGTCGAAGACGCCTTCGGCCCCGCCTGCCGCAACGTCTTCGCGGGCACGCGCTGCGATGCGGCGGGGATCATCGCGGCGGACACAGCGTTCGGGTTCCGCGACTTCGAGGTCGGCGCGGGCACGCACACGCGGACGCAGTTCGTGGTGCGGGAGCGCGTGGTGCCTCACACCTTCCCTTCGGCCGCGCTGGCCGCTGCCGACTGGTGGTCGCATGGCGCGGCGAAGTTCACGACTGGCGACAACGACGACGTGCAGACCATCGTCGAGAGCAACACGACGCCCGCGGTCGTCGGCTCGGTCTACGCGACCACGGTCCGCGTCGTGAAGCCGCTGCCGCACATCCCGGCCGAGGGAGATCGCATCTCGCTGCGCGTCGGCTGCAACCGCTCGCGGGCGCATTGCGGCACCAAGTTCGGCAACCTGGACCAGTTCCGCGGCTTCGACTATCAGCCCGGCAACGACTTCCTGAAGCGCTCGCCGGAGGCGTCGTGAGCATCGACGCACGCGCTCTCGAGCTCGTCGGCACGCCGTTCAGGCATCAGGGCCGAACCCCGGGAGTCGGGCTCGACTGCCTCGGAGTCGTGCTGCACGCCTGCGGAGCGGCAGCGCAGGCGCACGATCGGCGCGACTACCATCGGGTGCCGGATGCGCGCGCCCTGCGGGATGCGCTCCACGAGCGGTTCGAGCGGATCGACGGCGCGACGCTGGCAACTGCCCCGATCGGCTCGGTGATCGCGTTTCACTTCTCGCGACGGCGCGCGCTGCGGCATCTCGGCGTGCGCGTGGCCGACGGCTTCGTGCATGCCGACGAGTTCGCGGTGCGGCTCGAGCCGATCGCGTCGCCTTGGGTCGAGCGATTCGAAGGAGCCTATCGATGGCGAGCGTGATCCTCGGCGTTGCCGGCGCGGCGATTCCTGGCGTCGGGCCGATTGTGTCCGCGATCGGCGGGACCATCGGCGGGATCATCGACAGCAAGCTCGGCATCCTGGGCCGACCGCAGGCGCTGCGCTCGCCGGACGTGCAGATCGCGCTTGCGGGCGAGGGGACGCCTGGAACGCTCGTGCTGGGGGCTCGCGCACGGGTCCCGCTGCACACGATCTACGCGACCCCGCTCGTGCGGCGCCGCGAGACCAATCGCATCGACAAGCGCGCGACGGTGGCGACGGAGACCATTTACGCGAACCTGGTCACGGTCGCGGCCTTCGACTACCTCGGCGCGTTCGATCAGATCCTCGCCGAGGGGAAGCGCATCTGGATCGGCGATCCCGCGCTCAACATCGACTCGACGGCGCGGGCAACGCCGACGGCGGGCACGATCCTGACCTACCGCGCCTACCTGACGCCGGGCGCGACGCAGTGGGTCGTCGAGTTCACGCTCGAGCCGACCCAGGACGGCAGCGGCAACCCGCAGACGGGCTCGCCGGACTTCTCGGTGTTCGACGTGGGCGGGCGCTGCGGCCTGCTCCTGGACGCGATCACGATCAACGGCGCGGGGACGCTCGTCGACCCGGATGACTATTGGGAGGTCATCGAGTCGCGCATCCTGGACGCGGCGGGCAACTCCCGACTGCGGCTGCGCGCGTTCCTGCCGACGACGGGCTCCCCGCCGCTGTTCTCGTGGGCCGGGAAGTTCACCGGCGCAACGGCGAATGCAGGCGTGACGATTGGCGTGCGCGGGCGGCTCGTGCGCACCGACCCGCGGAGCTTCCCGTTCGCTGGCGGCGGCGTCGCGCGCTTCATCGACGCGAAGTCGACGCTGATGCAGAGCTACCTCGGCACGGCGAACACGCCGAAGCCGCGGCGGGTCGAGATCATCGACCTGAAGGATCTCTGCCTGTCCGGCTACGGGAACCGCGTGCCGCAGCTCGAGGCGATCGTCGAGGCGCTCGACGACGATGGCGGCGGCTACACGGGCGTGGACGCGCGCACCCTGGCTGGGGCACTCAAGGTCCTGCTCGAGCGCTGGGCCGGGCTCTCGACGGGGCTCGTGAGCCTTGCTGGCGTCGACACGGCGACCGAGCTCTCCGGGCTCGTCATGAACTCGCCGTTCGCACCGGCCGACGCGCTGCTGCGGATGACGCTCGCGCATGACCTCGTCTGGCAGGAGGGCAGCGGCGGCGACTTCCGCGGCTTCGCGCGCGTGATCCATGCCGAGGACGTCGACACCGTGGAGGTCGAGACTGCCGATCTGAACTGCGCCACCACGGAAGGCGAGTGGGGCGAGGAAGCGATCGAGCGGACGCGCATCGACGACAGCGAGCGACCCAAGGCGGTCACGGTGACGTTCCAAGACCGCGTCAACGCGCTGCTGCAGGCGACCGAGACCGTGCCCTTCGAGGGCATCGGCGGCGGGCAGGAGATCGCACTCGACCTGCGCGGCGTCACGTTGGCGCGGGACGAGGCGCACTCGCTGGCGCGAAGGGTCGGGCGCAAGGCGTGGAACCGCATCGAGAAGGCCCGCATCGCGCTGCCGTGGCACTACTACCACGTGCAGGAGGACGACGTGCTCTCGCTGACCGACAGCGACGGCGACCCGGTCACGGTCCTCGTCGATCAGATCCACGAGACCGACGAGACGATCGAGGTCGAAGGCTTCATCGTCGACGAGGCGGTCGCGGACGAGGTCGGCGGCACGGCCTCGGGGCTCGGCGAGGATCGGCTCGGCGACACGGGGCAGGACCCGATCGCGCCGGGACCGCTGCCGCTCGTCGGCCACGTCGTCGAGACCCGACCGCTGGCCGACGACCATGCCTCGCGGGTCGGCGTCTACGTGGGCGCAGGCGTCGCGGCGCCGGGAACGGCGTGGGAGCCGGTCACGGTCTTCATGCGGCGACCCGACGCGGAGTGGCTCGCGGTCGGCGTGCTGCCGCGGCCGGCGACGACCGGCATCGTGGCGAGTGCCTTGGCGAGTGGCGCGACGAGCGGCTACGACACGGCGAACACGCTTTCGGTCACGCTCGACTCGGGCTCGCTGGCGGGCACGACGCAGGACCTCTGCGACCTCGGCCAGAACCTCGCCATCGTGGGCGACGAGGTCCTGGGCTTCGTGGACGCGACCGACATCGACGAGCGCAACTACGACCTCGAGACGCTGTCGCGCGGGCGCTGCGACACGGCCAGCGCGGTCGGCTCGCACGTCGACGACGAGCGCTTCCTGCTGCTCGACGACGCGGTCGCCTTCGTGCCGCTCGCGATCGAGGACGTGGGCGTGGAGATCGAGTTCGCCTTCGTGCCGCCGGGATCGACCGTCGATGACGCGGAGATCGTCGCGCACACCGTGACCGGCGCGGCGGCGGTGCCGCTGACGCTGACCTCGCTGACGCTGACCGACACGAGCGGCAAGCTCGACGTCGCGTGGGTCTATCGAAGCCTGCGCAGCGCGCGGTTCCGCGTGCCGACCACGGACCCGACCGAGCCGGGCGAGACGGTGCGGCTCCAGTTCTGGAACACGACGGTTGCCGGCATCACCGGCGATCCGGTCTACACCGTCGACGTGCCCGCGGCGCCGGAGAGCTTCCGGATCCACGACCCGCACACCCGCGGCATCACCGGACCGAACGTGGCGTGCCGCGCCATCGTGCGGTCCTCGCTGGCTGGCGTGGCGTCGGCGGTCACGAGCGACGACGTGAGCGCGACGTTCACGGCGGTCGGCGTTACCGATCACGGTGCGCTGAGCGGGCTGGGCGACGCGGACCACGTGGCGGGGAGCATCGCGTTCACGGCGACGGACAAGGTGCTTGGCCGCTCCACGGCTGGCAGCGGCGCGGGCGAGGAGATCGCGTGCACGGCGACTGGACGACTCATCATCGCGAAGTCGTCGTTGGCCGCGGTGCGCGCGGCGTTGTCGGTCTACAAGCACTGGGAGACGTTCGTCTACGCGCCGTCGTGGTGGGCGTCGGTGAACACCGGCACCGGCAACAGCTATCAGCAGGACCACACGAGTTCCTCCTGGCTCTACGCGGCCGGGCTCGGCGGACTCTTCGCGCTCGAGACTGGTGCCGGCACCGCATCGACTGACTCGGCGGCTCGCTATCAGGGCAACGCCGGCTCGATGTATCTCGTCGACGGCGGCGAGTGGGTCTTCCGGGTCGGCTGCAATCGGGCAACTAGCCTCCTTTGCCGCTTCGGTCTGCGCGCCGAGGCTCCGGCGGCGGGGCACACCGACGTGACGAATGGCGTCTACTTCGAGGCCAACACGGCCGCGGGCTCGAACTGGTATGGCTGCTCCGCGGCGGCCGGCGTGCGTACGAAGACGAGCACGGGCTACGCACTTTCGAACACTAGCCAGACGTTCCAGCTTTTCCGCATCAAGTTCGTCAACGGCACGACCGGCGTGACCTTCTCGCACTTCGACACCGGCACGAATGCCTGGGTCGACGACCTGACGATCAACACGAACATTCCGACGGCTGGAACGAACCGGGGCGCACGAATCTGGTCGATGATCGCCTACAACGGCGCGGCCTCGGCAAAGATCATCTTCGACGACCTCGCGTGGGACCCGATCAATGGCGCGTCGGGCGCCGTGCCGATCCTGGGCTGAGCCGCGCGACCAGGTAGAGCAGCGCGATCGCCCACAGCGCGACGAGCCAGCCGAGCGCGATCGGCCACAGGTCGGGCCGTTCAGCGCCGTAGGGCGTGGAATCGTAGACGATCGCGAAGTGCGAGATCGCGGCGACGAGCGCGAGCCAGAATGCGACCTGGGCAACGACAGCGCAGCGCGTCACGGCACACCGTCGACGTGATCCTCGGAGTACTGCGGCGTCCCCGCATCGTGCGCGGTCACGACCACGGCACCTTTCGGGATCTGCACGGTCGCGCACGGCTCGCGTCGTGCGCTCGGCGGTCGTGGCTCGCGACTCGGCGGAGGCGAGGCGAGCGTGGAGGTCGGAGCCCATGCGCCCATCGTATCCGCGGCGGGCGGAGCGGAAGATTCCGAGGGATTCGCTTCCATTCGGCGCGAGTCGCCGGTAAAGCTCCGGCCTGCACGTCTCGCCGTCGCGTCGGGCGGTCGCGGAGCGGCCCTCACGAGAGCGGGCGGCGGACGGCGAGACGTGCTTCTTCATCCCCTCCCCAAATCGACGATGAGCAAGACGACCAAGACTCACGATCTCCTGACCATGGCCGAGGTCGCGAAGCGACTGCGCCTCGCGCCCGACAAGAGTCGACGGAAGGCGGTCCACGTCGCGCTCCGAAAGCTCGGCGTTATCCCGATTGAGTTCTCGGCCAGCGAGTGGCGCGTTCGCCGAGTCGACCTCGATGCGGCGCTGGGTGGAGGTAGCCATGCTCCTTCACTGTGACACCGACGATTCATCCGGCGCGGTCGTCTGGGCCATCGCACTCATCGTGCTGGCTGCCCTCGCGGCAGCCGTGATCGCGATCGGGAGGGCGGCATGACGTTCTCCGCGATCGACCTCTTCGCGGGCGCGGGCGGCACGTCCACCGGCCTCGCGCTCGCCGCTGCCGCGATCGGGCGCAGCCTGGCGCTCGCCGCGGTGAACCACTGGGAGACAGCCGTCGCGACGCACGCGGCGAACCATCCGTGGGCCGCGCATCACTGCGCCGCGATCGACTCGCTCGATCCGCGGAAGGTGGCGCGTGGTCGCGTCGACCTGCTCGTCGCGTCGCCGGAATGCACGCACCACAGCAACGCGCGTGGGGGCAAGCCCTGCTCCGACCAGTCGCGGGCCTCGGCGTGGTGCGTCGTGCGTTGGGCGGAGGCGCTGCAGCCGCGCTTCGTGCTCGTCGAGAACGTGCGTGAGTTCCGCACGTGGGGGCCGCTCGACACGCGCGGGCGGCCGATGGCGTCGCGTCGCGGCGAGACCTTCGAGGCGTGGGTCACGGCCCTGCGCTCACTCGGCTACCGCGTCGAGCATCGCGTGCTGAACGCGGCCGACTACGGCGACGCGACGACGCGGCGGCGGCTCTTCGTGCTCGCGTGGCGTGGGCGTGCGGCGGCGCCGTGGCCGGCGGAGTCGCATGCGGGCGGTGGCGCTGCCGACCTGTTCAGCGCGCGCGCACCGTGGCGTGCGGCGCGCGAGGTCATCGACTGGAGCATCGCCGGGAGGTCCATCTTCGGCCGGAAGAAGCCGCTCGCGGACGCGACGCTCGCGCGGATCGTCGAAGGCCTGCGCCGGTTGGGGGGGGCTGCGGCAGAGCCGTTCGTGCTGCACCTGAATCGGCACCGCGATGCTCCTCGTGACGTCTCCAGGCCGCTCCAGACGGTGACTGCGACCTCGCCGGACTTCGGTCTCGTCGTGCCGTTCTTGCTCCAGCAGCAGAGCGGCGGGGTGGCACGACCGGTCACCGAGCCGATGCCCACGCTCGCGACGCGGGGAGCAGTCTCGCTCGTCGAGCCGTTCCTGGTGCGCTACCAGGGCACGAGCGGGGCGGAGTCGATCGACCGCCCGGTCTCCACGATCACGACGCGCGATCGGCTCGGGCTCGTCGAGCCGCAGGTGCTCGACATCCGGTTCCGGATGCTCCAACCGCACGAGCTGGCGGCGGCGATGTCGTTCCCGGCGGGGTATCGATTCGCGGGCACCAAGACCGAGCAGGTGAAGCAAATCGGGAACGCGGTGGCCGTTCGCACGGCGCAGGCGTTGTGCGCGGCGATCCTGCGGGAGGTGGCGGCATGAGCTGCCCTCGCTGCAAAGGCCGCGGCGATGTGTCGTCGCACGGCTTCACGCGCTCGTGTCCGCGCTGCGGAGGATCCGGCTCTCCGACCCGGGGCGGCGGCTTCGATCACGACGGCGACGAGATGTTCGAGCTGGCCGAGGAGGTCGAGCGCGGGGAGCGGTTCGAGCGGGGTGCGCGGATCGCCTGGATCGTGGCGGTCGCGCTGCTGCTGGTGGCGATTGGGAGGGGGTGCGCATGAGTGGTTACGCAGAGTTCCTGGCGTCGAAGGCGCGCGTGCTCGTCGACTCCGGGTTTGTGGTCGATGAAGCAGCGATTCACCCGACCCTCTATCCGTTCCAGCGCGACATCGTGCGATGGGCTTTGAGGCGCGGGGCTGCGGCGATTTTTGCGGACTGCGGCCTCGGGAAGACCTTCATGCAGCTCGAGTGGGCGCGGCATGTTGCGCAGCACACCGGCGGCAAGGTCCTGATCCTCGCTCCGCTCGCAGTCGCTGCGCAGACCGCGGAGGAGGGTGCTCGCATCGGCGTCCCAGTCACAGTCTGCCGCGCGCATGCGGACGTGCGCGACGGCGTGAACATCGTCAACTACGACCGTCTGGACGCGATGGATCTCGAAGCGTTCGTCGGCGTTGTGCTCGACGAGTCATCGATCCTGAAGAACTTCGCCGGATCGACGCGCAACCGCCTCATCAGCGGCTTCCGGTCTACGCCCTACAAGCTCGCGTGCACCGCGACCCCGGCCCCCAACGACTTCACGGAACTCGGAAACCATGCCGAGTTCCTCGGGGTGATGTCGCGCGTCGAGATGCTCTCGATGTTCTTCGTGCACGACGGCGGGTCGACGCAGGACTGGCGCATCAAGGGGCACGCGGTCGGGGCATTCTGGGAGTGGGTCTGCTCGTGGGGTGTCGTCATCAGGAGCCCGCGAGACCTGGGCTATTCAGTCGAAGGATTCGACCTTCCCGAGCTCAATATCATCGATCACGTCGTCGATGGTGATTCGCAGGCAGTCGGGCTTCTGTTCAGCGATGCCGTCGCTCTGGATCTTCAGGCGCGCCGATCCGCGAGGCGAGGCTCGATCGATGAGCGCGTCGCCAGGACCGCGGCGCTGGTGAATGAGTCCAACCGCCCATGGATCGTGTGGTGCGGCCTGAACGACGAGGGCGAGGCGCTGGCGCAGGCGATTCCTGGATCGATCGACGTGCACGGATCCATGGCGATCGAGGACAAGGAGCGAGCGATGGAGGACTTCGCGCATGGTCGCGTGCGCGTGCTCATCACCAAACCCAAGATCGCCGGGTTCGGGATGAACTGGCAACACTGCGCGGACATGGCGTTCTGCGGCATGTCGGACAGCTACGAGGCGTTCTACCAAGCCGTGCGCAGATGCTGGCGCTTCGGTCAGCGCCTGCCGGTCAACGTCCACATCGTTATCAGCGATGTCGAGCGCGTTGTCGCAGACAACGTGAAGAGCAAGGAACAGCGCGCTGAGCATATGGCGCATGAAGTTTCGCGACTCACATCCGAGAAGACGCTGGCAGCAATCAAGGGTTCGCGCATGACCAAGAACGATTACGAGACAGCGACCAAGAACGGGCCCGGATGGACTCTCCATCTCGGCGACTGCGTGGAGACCGTCGCGCAGATGCGCAGCGACTCGATCGGTTACTCGGTCTTCTCGCCGCCGTTCGCGTCGCTCTACACCTACTCGGCGAGCGAGCGCGACATGGGCAACAGTGCCGACGGCGAGGAGTTTGCCAGGCACTTCGCGTTCCTGATCTCGGAGCTCCTGCGGGTGACCGCGCCGGGACGACTGCTGTCGTTCCACTGCATGAACCTTCCGACGAGCAAGGCTCGGGATGGCTACATCGGCATTCGCGATTTCCGCGGCGAGCTGATCGCGATGTTCGTCGCGGCCGGGTGGATCTACCACTCCGAAGTGGTCGTCTGGAAAGACCCGGTGACCGCGATGCAGCGAACGAAGGCGCTCGGGCTGCTGCATAAGACGATCCGGAGTGACTCGTGCATGTCGCGGCAGGGGATCCCGGATTACGTGGTGACGATGCGGAAACCGGGAGACAACCAGGATCCGGTCTCGCACACCGCTGAGGAGTTCCCCGTGAGCGACTGGCAGCAATACGCGTCGCCGGTCTGGATGGACATCAACCCGAACGAGACGCTGCAAGCGTCCAGCGCGCGCGAGGAGCAGGATGAGCGACACATCTGCCCGCTTCAGCTCGAGGTGATCCGTCGGTGCCTGAGGCTCTGGTCGAAGCCTGGCGATCTTGTCCTGTCGCCATTCGCCGGCATCGGCAGCGAGGGATACGAGGCGGTGAAAGCGGGGCGGCGATTCGTGGGCGTCGAACTCAAGCGCAGCTACTGGGAGCAGGCGTGCCGCAACCTCGAGCGCGCCGAGATCGAGTCGCGCCAAGGGACGCTGTTCGGGGCGGTCGACTGATGGCCTGCATCTCCCCCGCCCTGCCGCTCTGGCTCTGCGCGTTGCCGCTCGGGCTCGCGCTGTTCTACGGGTTCCTGGCGAGCCTGGACGCGCCGCAGCACTTGGAGGACGCATGAACCCCATCCCCCTACTTCACCGCCTCAGCGCATGCTCCGATGCCGTGCAATGTGTCGGCGATCGCGACCTCGCCAGTGCGTGGCGCGAGTGCCCACGCGGTGACTGGCTGCTGTGGCTCGCCGCGCGTCTCCTGCCGCGCCCGCGCGTGACGCTGGCTGCCTGCGCCGGCGCGCTACTCGTGCTGCATCTCGTGCCGAGCGGCGAGGAGCGCCCGCGCATTGCGATCGAGACGGCCGAGGCATGGGTGCGCGGTGAGGCGACGATCGAGCAGGTGACGACCGCCGCCTCCGCCTCCGCCGTCGCCTCCGCCTACGCCTCCGCCTCCGCCTCCTGCGTCGATGGCGCCTGCGTCGATGGCGCCTGCGTCGAAGGCGCCGCCAGAATGACCATGAGCCTCCGCTGTGCCGACACGGTGCGATCCATCGTCACGGCCGACGAAATCGTTGCTGCCGCGGCGGCACTGGAGGTCCCATGATCCCCCGTGACCTTGTCATCTCGCTGCTCTTCTTCAGACCATGAAACCGCTCGACTTCCTGACCAACTCTGATACTCCGAAGCTCACGGACGCCGAGGCGGCGCAGCTCCGATGCGTTGCCCTCAGCGTTTTCCACCTCTATGCACTACAGCACGCCGAGCTCGTGACGGGCGCCATACGCGGCAGGCCGAGTCGAAAACTGACGCCTCGGGGCGCCCAAGCCCTCGCCGCCTACGACGCCGAGCAGCGGCGCGCGATCCGCGTCGAGGCGATGCGGGAGTGCTGGCATGCCGTCTACCCGTGCGCGTCGGGCATGGATGCCGCCGATGCGATCGAGGCCCTCATCGCC
>WBZL01001266.1_pt1 | contig 26912 bp, 23 predicted proteins | sample 5204291 | NCBI WGS metagenome assembly WBZL01 (sample SAMN12344345, study PRJNA552823) | activated sludge metagenome | biome: Activated sludge suspended growth; feature: Nitrification reactor; material: Wastewater; isolation source: activated sludge from nitrification reactor of wastewater...
GTCGACCGACCTGGCGGCCTACGAGGAGGCGCTCCGGCTCAACCTGCTCTCCACGGTCGCCCTCTGCCAGGCCGCCGTGCCCGGCATGCAGGAGCGGGGCTGGGGCCGGGTCGTGGCCATCACCTCGGTCGGCGCCCGCCAGCCGATCGGGCGGCTGATCGCGTCGAGCACCGCTCGAGCCGGGGTCACCTCGTTCCTGAAGATCCTGGCCACCGAGGTGGCGCCCGACGGCGTGACCGTCAACTCCATCCAGCCTGGCATGCACGCCACCGACCGGCTCGTGCACCTCGGCTCGTCGCTGGACGATCTCGCCCGCCAGATCCCCGTCGGGTTCGTGGGCGACCCCGACGACTTCGGCGCCGTCGTCGCCTTCCTCTGCTCCCGGCAGGCCCGGTTCATCACCGGCTCGGCGATCCCGGTCGAGGGCGGCACCGTGGCGGCGCTCCAGTGATCCGCCACATCGTGCTCCTGCGGTGGCGCGAGGGCACCACCGAGGCGCAGCACCGGGCCGTGCTCGACGCCCTCGACGAGCTGCCGGGCCTCATCCCCGAGATCGTGCGCTACCGCATCGGGTCCGACCTCGGCCTTGCCGACGGCAACGCCCACCTCATGGTCATCGCCGAGTTCGCCAGCGCCGACGACTGGCGCACCTACAGCACCCATCCCGATCACGTGCGGGTGATCACCGAGCGCATCCGGCCGCTGCTCGCCCAGCGCACGGCGATCCAATACGAGATCGCCACGCTCGACGACTGAGGTCCCGACCCGCCCGCCTTCCCGCTCCTGCCGCTCGGGACGGCGAAGGGTCAGTGGCCGGCGGCGTCCTCGAGCGCGCGGCGCACGAGCACGCGGGCGAGGTGCTCGCGGAAGTCGGGGCTGGCGTGGAGGTCGGCCGGTGCCTCGGTGCCCTCGGCGGCGAGGGCGGCTGCCTCGGCGGCGTCGGCCCCGCCGGCCAGGGCGGTCTCGACCGCGGTGGCGCGGAGCGGGGTGGCCCCCATGTTCACCAGGGCCACGCCGGGGCCGACCGGCGCGGAGGGGCCACCCGTCACCGCCGCGACGCCGACGATGGCCCAGTCACACGCCCGCTGCGTGAACTTCTGGAACGACCAGCCGACGCCCGGCACGCGGGGCACGCGCACCTCGGTGAGCAGCTCGTCCTCGGCGATCGCGGTCTCGAGGAACCCCACGAAGAACTCGGACGCGGGGATGCGGCGCTCACCGGCGGGGCCGGTCACCACCACGGTGCCCCCGACGGCGAGCAGCACCGCAGGCAGGTCGGAGGCAGGGTCGCCGTGGACGATCGAGCCGCCGATGGTGCCGCGGTGGCGCACCTGGGGGTCGCCCACCTGGCCGGCGGCGTGGGCCAGCAGGGGCACCTCGGCGGCGAGGACCTCGCTCGTCTCGAGGTCGTGGTGGCGCGTCAGCGCGCCGATGGCGACCTCGTCGCCGTCGACGCGGATGTAGGCGAGGTCGGCGAGGCGGCCGATGTCGATGAGCACCGCCGGCGTGGCGAGGCGGAGCTTCATGAGCGGCAGCAGCGAGTGGCCGCCGGCGATGAGCTTGGCCTCGTCGCCGTGCTCGGCGAGCAGGGCGAGGGCCTGGTCGGCGGTGGCGGCCCGCTCGAACTCGAAGGCGACGGGGATCACGCCGGCACCTCTCCCGGCTTGGTGACCGCCCCGGGCCGGGGGGCGTCGATGGCGACCACGGACTGGCCCGACGCCGAGAGCACCGCCTTGACGATGTTGTGGTAGCCGGTGCAGCGGCAGAGGTTGCCCTCGAGGCCCTCGCGGACCTCCCGCTCGGTGGGGCGGGGGTTCTCCGAGAGCAGGGACACCGCCGCCAGCACCATGCCCGGCGTGCAGTAGCCGCACTGCAGGCCGTGCTGCTCCCGGAAGGCCTGCTGGACCGGGTGCCACTCGTCGCCGTCGGCCAGGCCCTCGATGGTGGTGACCTCGGCACCCTCGGCCTGCACGGCGAGCATCGTGCACGCCTTGACCGAGTCGCCGTCGACGAGCACCGTGCAGGCGCCGCACGACGAGGTGTCACAGCCGATGTTGGTGCCGGTCAGGCCGAGGGCGTCGCGGAGGTACTGCACCAGCAGCAGCCGGGGCTCCACGTCGTCGGACCGGGCCGCACCGTTGACGGTGAGGTTCACCTGCATTGGCGCATCCTGTCAGGTCGGCGGGGCGTCAGCGCACCAACCGGCGGAACCCGGTCAGGGCCCACGTCCCGAACACCACCAGGCCGCCGGCGATGGCCAGCAGGCCGGGCCAGACGTCGGCCCAGGTGACCTGGCCGACGAAGCCCGCACGGGCCATGTCGATGATGTAGGTGAGGGGGTTGAGGCGGGCCACCCGGGGCAACCAGCCCTCCTGCAGGTCGATGGGCGTCTGGCCCACCGAGAGGAACATGGTGACGAAGATGCCCACCTGGATGAGGGCGCTCGACTTCTGGTTCTTCACCCGGTAGACGACGCCCAGGCCCCACAGCCCGGCGATGAGGGCGAAGCCTTCGGCCGCCACGAACAGGGTCACCAGGCCGAGCAGGCCGTCGGTCAGGCGGGCGCCGGCGGCGAACCCGACCACCGACACCGTCACGACGGGGAGCAGCACGCGGACGACGGCGGCCATCATCGGCCCGAGGACCAGGCTGGCCCGGTGCGTGGGGGCCATGAGGAGCCGGTCGTAGAAGCCGTTCTCGAGGTCGCGGGCGATCCCGAAGCAGATGCCCATGCCGGCGAAGGCGGCGCCCTGCATGATCGCCCAGGGCATGAACCAGTTCAGGGCGTTGTCGGTCGGGAAGCCCGGGATGTCGGTCAGCGCGCTGAAGGCGCCGCTGAAGGCCACGATGAAGAACAGCGGCATGGCGATGGTGGGCACCACCGCGGACGGCGTGCGGACGATGTTGACCAGGCTGCGCTGGGCCAGGCCGCGCGCCACCCCGACCACGTGGCCGCCGGGCGCCACGTTGGACGCGCCCGCCGCGCTCGCCGGGCCCGCCGTCGCCGCGGTCACCGGTCCCGCTCCAGGCGCTTCTGCATCTGGTGGACGGCCAGGGCGATGGTGAACACCGAGATCACGCCGGGCACGACGAGGGCCTGGAAGGCGTCGCTCCAGTCGAAGCCGTAGATCACCAGGCGCCGGGCGCCGTCGATCATCCACGACAGCGGGTTGTGCAGCGCCATCCACTGGAACCACCCGCTCATCAGCTCGGCGGGGAAGAACGCCGAGCTCATGAAGAGGAAGATGAAGATCAGCGGGAAGGCGGCGTCGACCGACTCCTGGCTGCCCGTGCGGATGCCCACCGCGGCGGTGATGCCACCGACCATGAGCGTGACCAACACCGCCATGCCCATGAGGACGAGCACCGCCAGCGGGCCGCCCGCCACCCGCGCCCCGAACAGGGCGAACAGGACCACGAAGATCACCGTCTGGCAGGCGCCGAGGGCGGCGCCGCCGGCGAGGCGGCCGATGAGGATCGCGGGCCGGGCCACCGGTGAGGCCAGGAGCCGCTCGAAGAAGCCGTTCTCGATGTCGAGGGCGAGGTCGGAGCCGCCCGACACCGCCCCGAACATGACGCCCTGCACGATCGTGGCGGGCAGGAGGAACTGCAGCACCGAGTCGACCGGCGGGAAGCCCGGCAGGTTCACGGCCCGGGCCATGGCCGAGTTGTTCACCGCCGCGATCAGCATCGGGAAGATCAGCGACGGCAGCCACATCTCCGGCTGGCGGGCGGTCGACCGGGCGGACCGGGCCGCCAGCGCCAACGCCTGCGCGAGCGGGCGGATGTCACGGTCGTCGTCGGCGAGGCCGAGCGCGGCGGGCGCCGCCGGGGCGGTCACGTCAGCCCTCGGGCTCGACGCCCGGGCCGGCGTCGGCGGCGCCCTCGAGGCGCCGGCCCGTGGCCTCCGCGAACACGTCGTCGAGGCTGGGGGCGTTGAGCTCCATGTGCTCGACGACCACCGAGGCCTCGTCGAGGGCGCGGACCACGGCGGTCATCTCCGACGCGCCGCCCTCGAGGCCGATGGCGAGCACGCCGGTCCGGTCGGGGCGCTCGGGCCCGAAGCGGGCGAGCACCTGTCGGGCCGCGGCGTCCTGGTCGTCGCGCACCTCGAGGCGCAGGGTGGGCGCCCCGACGGCGGCCTTCAACGCACTGGGCTCGCCCTCGCGGACGATGCGACCGCCGTCGATGATGGCGATGCGGGCCGCGAGCTGGTCGGCCTCCTCGAGGTACTGGGTGGTGAGGAAGATCGTGGTGCCGTGCTCCTGGTTGAGCTTGCGCAGCTCCTCCCAGAGGTTGAGGCGGCTGGTCGGGTCGAGGCCGGTGGTGGGCTCGTCGAGGAACAGCACCTCGGGCTCGTGCAGCAGCGACAGGGCCAGGTCGAGGCGCCGGCGCATGCCACCGGAGTACTTCCCCACCCGACGGCCGGCGGCGGCCGTCAGCCCGACCCGCTCGAGCAGCTCCGCCGAGCGCGCCTCGGCCCGTGCCCGGGGGATGCCGTAGAGCACGGACTGGAGGCGCAGCAGCTCCCGCCCGGTCATCAGCGGGTCGATGGCGGCGTCCTGGAGGGCGACCCCGATGGACCGGCGGACCATGGCCGCCTCGGTGACCACGTCGTAGCCCGCGACCCTGGCCGTGCCCGCCGACGGCGCCAACAGGGTGGTGAGCATGCGGACGGTGGTGGACTTGCCCGCCCCGTTGGGGCCGAGGAACGCGAAGACCTCGCCGGGCTCGACGCGCAGGTCGACCCCGGCGACGGCCTCGAGGTCGCCGAAGCGGCGGACGAGGCCGACCGCCTCGACGGGGACGGTCACGGCAGTGGGCCCGCAGGGCTCAGCGGGAACCGGCGAAGAGCCGGGAGTACGGCCAGCCGGCGGGCACCTGCACCGGCGCCGGCGACGCCGGCAGCAGGGTGACGACCTCCTCGCCCGGGCGGGTCATGTGGTAGTCCTCCCGGGCCCGCTCCTCGATCTCGGTGTCGGTCTGGAGGTCGTCGATCTCGCCGCGGAGGTCGTCGACCTGCGCGTCGAGCGCGTCGAGCTCGCTCTCGGCGCGGGCGGTGGCCGACTGCTGGCGGACGTAGGTGCGGGCGGGGAAGGCGCCGAGGAAGGCCACGCCGGCCACGCCGACGGCGACCACGCCCATCCAGAACAGGCGGCGCCGGCGGCGGGCCGGGTCGACGACCTTCGCGGAGGTGTCGTCGACCGGGTTGCGGCCGCCCTCGCCCCGCTGCTGGCGGCGGACGGCGGCGGCCTCGTCGCGGGCCCGCTCCCGGGCGCGGATCTCCTTGCGCGGTGCCATCAGCCCCCCCTGGCGAGGGCCCCCGCGCCGAGGAAGGCGGCGGCCTCGCCGAGGTCCTCCTCGATGCGCAGCAGCTGGTTGTACTTGGCGACGCGGTCGCTGCGGGCCGGCGCACCGGTCTTGATCTGGCCGCAGTTCGTGGCCACGGCGAGGTCGGCGATGGTCGTGTCCTCGGTCTCCCCGGAGCGGTGGGACATGACGGCGGTGTAGGCGTTGCGGTTGGCCAGGGCCACGGACTCGAGGGTCTCGGTGAGCGAGCCGATCTGGTTGACCTTGATGAGGATCGAGTTGGCCACGCCGGCGTCGATGCCCCGGCCGAGGCGCTCGACGTTGGTGACGAAGAGGTCGTCACCGACGAGCTGGACGCGGTCGCCGACGGCCTCGGTGAGCCGGGCCCAGCCGTCCCAGTCCTCCTCGGCCATGCCGTCCTCGATCGACACGATCGGGTAGCGCTCGACCCAGTCGGCCCAGAACTCGGCCATCTGGCCCCCGGAGAGGGTGCGGCCCTCGCCGGCGAGCACGTAGGACCCGTCCTCGAAGAACTCCGACGACGCCGGGTCGAGGGCGATGGCGATCTGGTCGCCAGGGGTGTAGCCGGCCTGCTCGATGGCGGCGATCAGCACCTGCACCGCCTCCTCGTTGGAGGCCAGGTTCGGCGCGAAGCCGCCCTCGTCGCCCACGGCGGTGGAGAGCCCCCGGTCGTGGAGGACCTTCTTCAGCACGTGGTAGGTCTCGGTGCCCCAGCGCAGCGCCTCGGTGAACGAGGCCGCGCCCACCGGCATGAGCATGAACTCCTGCAGGTCGACGTTGTTGTCGGCGTGGGCGCCGCCGTTGAGCACGTTCATCATCGGCACCGGCAACACGTGGGCGTTGGCCCCGCCGACGTAGCGGTAGAGCGGGACCTCGAGCTCGTCGGCGGCGGCCTTGGCGGTGGCCAGCGACACCCCGAGGATGGCGTTGGCGCCGAAGTTGCCCTTGTTGGGCGTGCCGTCGCCGTCGATCAGCGTGCGGTCGAGCTCCCGCTGCTCGAGGGCCTCGAGGCCCTCCACCAGCTCGGCGATGGGGCCGTTGACGTTGGCCACCGCGGTCGCCACGCCCTTGCCGGCGTAGCGGTCGCCGCCGTCGCGCAGCTCGACCGCCTCGAACTGGCCGGTCGAGGCGCCCGACGGCACGATGGCCCGGCCCCGGGCCCCCGTCTCGAGGACCACCTCGACCTCCACGGTCGGGTTCCCACGCGAATCCAGGACCTCGCGGCCCACCACCTGCTCGATAGCACTCACGTCCCGTGAGCCTAGTGGGGCTGGTGTTGCTGTTGTGGCCAACGGGAGCAGCGGCGCCCCGCCCGGCCGGCCGGCGCCGCGCTCAGCCGGCGAACTTGCCCTGGGCCATGCGGTCGGCCTCCATGAGCTCGAGCTCGTGGGCGCCGGAGATGACGATCCGCTTGTCGGGGACGAAGTCGAGGTCGGTGGCCCGGCCCTCGTAGGGAGCGGCGTTGAGGATCACCCGCATGGCGTTGAGGCGGGCCTGGTGCTTGTCCTCCGAGCGGATCACCGTCCAGGGGGCGTCGGCCGTCGAGGTGCGCTTCAGCATCTTGTACTTGGCCTCGGTGAACTCGTCCCAGTGCTCCTGGGCCTGGACGTCGATCTCGCTCAGCTTCCACTGGCGCAGGGGGTCGTCGCGCCGGCGGTCGAACCGCCGCTTCTGCTCGTCCTTGTCCACCGAGAAGTAGAGCTTGACGAGGATGGTGCCCGTGCGGACGAGGTCCTTCTCGAAGCCCACCACGCCCCGCATGAAGTTCTTGTACTCGTCCTCGGTGCAGAACCCGAAGACGGGCTCGACCATGGCCCGGTTGTACCAACTGCGGTCGAACAGGACCATCTCGCCACCGGTCGGAAACTGGGCCACGTAGCGCTGGAAGTACCACTGCGTGCGCTGCTCCTCGGTGGGCTTGCCGAGGGCCACGACCCGGTAGTGCTTCTCGTTCATGTACCGGGTGACCCGGCGGATCGTCCCGCCCTTGCCGGCGGCGTCACGGCCCTCGAAGAGCACGATCATCCGGCGGTGGTTCTCCTCCAGGTAGCGCTGGAGCTTGAGCAGCTCGACCTGGAAGGGCTTGAGCTGCTCCTCCTGGCGGCGCCGGCGCACCGCGCCCTTCTCCTCCTTGCGGAGGCGGCCGAGCTCGCCCCGGGCGGCCTCGTACCGGGCGACCAGCTCGGGCAGCGGCAGCGTCTCGCCGGCGACGTCCACGAGGGGGCCCTCGATGGCACCGGGCCCGGGCGCGACCGCCGGAACGTTCGCCGTGCTCCCGTCGCCGTCGGAGGTCGTGGTGTCGGACATGGCTTCCTTTCGCCCGCAGGAGCGGGTGACGTTAGTGGGCGCCCGTGCGCACGAGGACGGGCACGTCGGGCGGGGCGGTGGGGACACCCCACCCGGGCTCGTAGTCGAAGCGCTCCCGGGCGGAGCGGGAGGCCGTCGGGTCCTCCACGAACTCGAGGTGGTCGAGGTCGACGTAGCCGGGGTGGGGCTGCCCGCAGGCCCGGGCGAGCCGGAGCAGCTCGCGGCGCAGGGCGATCACGTAGTTCGCGCAGCGGACGGACTTGAGGTCGGGGTCGAGGCCCCGCACCAGCCACGGCACCTGGGTGGCCACCCCCGTCGGGCAGCGGCCGGTGTGGCAGCGCTGGGCCTGGATGCAGCCGATCGCCAGCATGGCCTCACGGCCCACGTTCACGAGGTCGCAGCCGAGGGCCATGGCCATCAGGCCGGTCCCCGGCAGGCCGAGCTTGCCCGAGCCGATGAACACCACGTCGTCGGCGAGCCCGGCGGCGGCGAAGGTGCGGTAGACGCGGGGGAAGCCGATCAGGAACGGCAGCGCGACGTGGTCGGCGAACACCAGCGGCGCCGCCCCCGACCCGCCCTCGCCGCCGTCGATGGTCACGAAGTCGGGGCCCTCGCCCCGGTCGGCCATCCGGGCCACGAGGTCGTCCCAGAACCGCTGCTCGCCCACCGCGGCCTTGATGCCCACCGGTAGGCCGGTGGCGCCGGCGATGCGCTCGACGAGGTCGATGAGGCCGTCCACGTCCGAGAACTCGCGGTGGTACGGCGGGCTGATGCAGTCCTCGCCGACCGGGACGCCGCGGATGGCCGCGATCTCCTCGGTGACCTTGGCGCCGGGCACCACCCCGCCGAGGCCGGCCTTCGCGCCCTGGCTCAGCTTGATCTCGATGGCGCGGACCGGTGCCCGCTGCACCTGGGCCACCACGCGGTCGAGGTCGAAGTCGCCGTGCTCGTCGCGGCACCCGAAGTAGCCGGTGCCGATCTGCCAGATGAGCTCGCCGCCGTGCTCGTGGTGGCGGGAGATCCCGCCCTCCCCGGTGTTCTGGAGGCAGCCCGCCAGGGCGGCGCCCCGGTTGAGCGCCTCGACCGCGGCGCCGCTGAGGGAGCCGAAGCTCATGGCCGACAGGTTGACGATCGACCGGGGCCGGAACGCCAGCGGCCGGCCGTGCGCCGCGCCGAGCACCTTGGCGCAGGCCACCTCGACGTCGTCGGGCACCGTCGGCTCGCGCCCGGGGAAGGCGGCGTGCTTGATGATCAGGTAGTCCGGCACCGTCTCGATGTCGTTGTCGGTGCCGAAGCCCGTGAGCGAGCTCTCCCCCTTCGACGACGTGTAGACCCAGCGGCGGTGGTCCCGCGTGAACGGCCGCTCCTGGTCGTTGTCGGTGACGATGTACTGCCGCAGCTCGGGGCCGACCGCCTCGAGCAGGAAGCGCAGGTGGCCCACCACCGGGAAGTTGCGGAGGATCGCGTGCCGGCGCTGCAGCAGGTCGTAGGCGGTGAGGCCCCCGAGGCCGGCCGCGGTGGCGGCGGCGGCGACTCGTCCGGCACGACTGGGCACGCTTCGACGCTAGGGCGCCGTCACCGGTCGTTCACAGGGTCCAAGGTCACGATGCCCCGGGCCGACCGTCGCCCCTCGCTCGCCCCACCGCTCGAACCCGTCGGTCACACCCGCCCCACGGGGCGTGTGACACTGCGGGCATGGACGGAGGCGCCGGGGACGTGGACGTGGACGTGGTGGTGATCGGCGCCGGCTACGGCGGGGCCACCGCGGCGGCGCTGCTGGCCCACGAGGGTCGCCGGGTTGCCCTCGTGGAGAAGACGCCCCGGGCCGGCGGCAAGACCCAGACCCTCGACCGCAAGGGCTACCGCTACGAGATGTTCGGAGCGGTGGGCATCCCCGCCCTCGACTCGCGGTTCCACGAGCTCGTCGACGTGCTGGGGCTCGCCGACGAGGTCGAGCTGCTCATCCCCGAGGGGCCGCAGGCCGCCGTGCGCTACCGCGCACCCGACGGCGAGTGGCGCCTGCTGCGCAGCGAGCTGCGCCAGAGCGGCTCCCCGGAGGAGCTCGAGAACCTGAAGCGGGTCTTCGGCGCCACCGACGAGGACGTCGCCGCCCTCGGTGAGTTCTACCTGGGCATGCTCGCCCTCACCGACGACGAGATCGCCGCCCTCGATGAGGTGGGCATGGCCGAGTACATGGCGCCGTACGGGCTGGCCCCGGGGCTCCAGGCGCAGGTCTTCGCCACCCTCAACATGCTCTTCGTGGTCGCCGTCGACCGGCTGGCCGCCTCCGAGGCGGTGCTCGTGCTGCGCAACATGGTCCTGGGCGGCGCCGGCCGCTTCCACAAGGGCGGCTACGGGCGGGTGGCCGAGGCCTGCGCCGACCTCGTGGCCGCCCGGGGCGGGCGCTACCTGACGAGCACCAGGGTGCGGCGCATCGTGGTCGAGGGCGGGCGGGCGGTCGGCGTCGAGACCGACGACGGCGTCATCCGGGCCCACGCGGTCGTGTCGAACGCCGGCATCCAGCCCACGGTGCTCGGCCTCGCCGGCGCCGAGCACTTCCCCGCCGACTACGTCGAGCGGGTGCGGGGGCTCGAGCCGAGCTGGTCGATCGCCGGCATCCGCTACGTGTTCGACACCCGGGTCTTCGACGCCGCCCTCACCCCGGTGTTCTCGAACGAGAGCTGGCTCGACCAGGCCCGCTTCGACGCGATGTGCGCCGGCGAGTGGCCCGACGTCCCCCTCATCGCGATCGACGTGGCGTCCGAGTTCGACCCGTCCCTCGTCGCCGAGCCCGGCCACCAGGTCGCCAACATCCAGGTGTTCGTGCCGCCCGACCCGGGCGACGGCCGGGGCGCCGAGGTCACCGCCGAGGCGGTGCGCCGCGCGCAGGCCGTGCTCGACGAGCTCTACCCGGACCTGCGCGCCCACACCATCCGCACCGAGCCCTACGGGCCCCGCCAGATCTCCCGCATGACCCGGGACGCCGCGGTCCCCGGCGCCGGCGGCGAGGCCGTGGGCCTGGCCCAGGTCGTCGGCCAGGTCGGCCGCTCGAAGCCCGACGCCCGCACGCCCCTGCCGGGCCTGTACCTCGTCGGCTGCGACGCCGGCGGCCGCGGCTCGGGCACCCACCAGGCCGTCGACTCCGGCTTCAACGTCGCCGCCCTGGTCGCCGCCGACCTCCCCTGATCCATTCCTCCAGCAGAAACGCGCGGTGGTACCGCGCGTTTCTGCTGGAGGAATGAGAGGTGGTGGGCGCTGGGCCGACGTCGGGGGTCAGTGGGGGCGGGCGAGGTGGAGGGCGGCGAGGACGGCGTTGCGCAGGTCGCGGGGGTCGATGACCTCGTCGACGCGCATGGCGCCGGCCATGGCCCAGGGGCCGCCGGCCTGGGCGGCCTCGACCCGGGCCTGGGCGTCGTCGTCGAGGCCCGCGCTGGCGCCGCCGGGGCCGGCTGGCATGGCGCTCATGGTCACGCCGGGGAACGCGAACGTGGCGGTCTGGTGGTCGAAGGGGTTGTGGCCCATGACCGTCGAGCCGAAGCCGAAGGCCTTGCGCAGGGTCACGTGCACCTTGGGGCCGGTGAGGCGGCGCTCGGCCTGGAACATGCGCCCCGCCCACTTGAGGATGCCGTCGCGCTCGGCCTTGGTGCCGGCCAGCACGCCGGGGTTGTCGGCGAGGAACACGACGGGCAGCCCGAAGGCGCCCACCGAGGTGAGGAAGTCGGCGCCCTTGATCGCGGCATCACGGTCGATCGTCCCGGCCCGCACGGACGGGTCGTTGGCCACGATGGCGACGGGCCGACCGCCGAGGCGGGCCAGCGCGCAGATGAGCGAGCGGCCGTAGGCGGGCTGGACGTCCAGCCGGCTGCCGCGGTCGACCAAGCGGTCGAGCACGTCGCCCATCCGGTACGGGCGGCGGTCGCTGGCGGGCACGACCTCGAGCAGGTCGTCGAGGCGGCGGGGCCCGGTGTCGGCGTCGGGACCGGATACGGCGGGGGCCGCGCCGCCAGCGTGGGACGGGAGGTAGGACAGGTAGCGCCGGGCCAGGTCGATGGCCTCGCCGTCGTCGGCGGCCACCCGGTGGACCGTGCCGGCGGCCTCGCACACCGCCGGGCCGCCGAGCTCCTCCTTGGTGACGTCCTCGCCCACCGCCGCCTTCACCAGCGGTGGGCCGCCGGTGAACAGCGCTCCCTGCGGGGTCATCACCACGAAGTCGCTGAGCGGCGCCGCCAGGGCGCCGTGACCGGCCGACGCCCCGAGCACGAGGCACAGCATCGGGACCCGGCCCGACAAGTCGGCGAGCGCGAGGAGGTCGTTGGGCGTGCGGTTGGGGGCGTCGACCCCGGTGAGGCGGTGGCCGGCGCCGTCGAGCAGCACGACCAGCGGCACGCGCTCCTGGCCGGCGAGCTGGGCGATCCGGTAGCGCTTGCCCGCCGACGCCGGCCCGATGGAGCCGCCCTGGACGGTGAAGTCCTCCGCCATGGCCAGCACGACCCGGCCGTCGACGTCACCGAAGCCGGCGACCAGCGCGTCGCCCGGCGCCTCGGGCCCACCCACGAGCGTGCCCAGCTCCACGAACGTGCCGGCGTCGAACAGGCGGTCGAGCCGGGCCCGCGCGTCGAGCTTGCCCCGCCCCGCCATCAGCCGCTCGACCCGCTCGGCGCCGCCCATCGCGTGCGCCGCCGCCCGCCGCCGCTCGAGCTCGGCCAGCGCCGGCGCCCACTCGTCGGGCACTGCCTCCCCGTCTCCCGACCCGTCCACACCCGAGATCTTCGCGGATCGTCGCACCGATCGTTCTGGGACCACGCTTGCGTCACCCGCGCCCCGAGCGTGTACCCAGAACGAAACCCGCCCCATTCTGGGACCACCCCTGCGTCGCCGGTGCCTCAGGCGTGTACCCAGAACGACGTGGCCACGTCAGGGACGGACACCCAGGTACGGGTCCGGCCAAGGACACGCTGGGGAGTGGACAACGGCGCGTACCCCGGCGGCGGCGAGTCGACGAGCCTCGAAAACGGTGGCCACGACCCCGGCAGGGTTGTAGAAGACGTCGTCCTCCCAGATCACGGCGACGGTGAATCCCGCGTTGTTGAGCGATTGATGTCGACGCTCGTCCGCGGCTCGGTCGGTCGGCGCGGTGTGGAACGTCGTGCTGTTGACCTCGAGGGCCAGGGGGAGCCGCTCGTCGCGCCCGTCGACTCGCCCGACGGGCTCGTGGCCGCCGAGCCAACGTTGCCGGACGAACCCCTGCACACCACGCTCCTCGAGGATCTTCTCGAAGCGCCGCTCGAGCCGAGATTCGGTGGGGCTCGTTCCAGGAGGCCTGCTCTCGGCGAGCGACCGCATGAGCCTCGTTGCGGCACGCCCTCGCTGTTGGATTCCCTCGACCATCTCGTGCAGGCCGGCCCAGGTGACCCATCCCTTGCGATTGGCATCGTCGAGCAGGTGACCGATCTTGTCGAGCCCGACCTCGAAGCGGCGTTCGGGGGCGTACTGGGCCGCCACCGCCCAGATCGCCCGAAGGGCGGTCTCTGTCGCAACCCCTCGCACGACGATCACATCGTGCGCACGTAGGTTCCGCAGTCGATGGACCTCGGCGAGCCGTGCCCGTCGCCCGGATGCACCCCGCTGCCGAGCCACTTGAACCTTCGCGAGGGTGTACGGCCCGATCCCCATCCACGCCAGCGTCGAGGGCCCGTGCAGGAGGGCGCCGGGGCTCGCATCGAGCACGTTGGCGGCGACCCACTGAGCGTCTGAGCGCGGTGCGCCCGTGGCCCGGAGCACGCGGTCGCTGACCAACTCCCACCGGCCCGTCCGACCGGCACTCCGCCAATCCACGGTCGTGCAGCCGATGTCCGGCAGTTGGAAACCGGCGACGAGGCCGTCCTGTCGTTGCGCAAGGTCAGCGAAGCGCGCTTCCCACCGGTTCACCCTCCGAGTCAAACATGACATCTACATATATTTCAATATGTTTCGTGCACGACCCGAGCCCGAGCCAGGCGCTTCCGGGACCACACCTGCGTCACCGGTGCCCCGAGCGTGTACCCAGAACGAAACCCGCTGCATTCTGGGACCACCCGTGCGTCACCGGCGCCCCGAGCGTGTACCCGGAACGAAAACCCGCTGCACTCTGGGACCACGCCGGCGTCACCGGTGCCCCAGGTGCGGACCCGGAACGGGCGGACGGGTGGCTCAGGCGCCGAGCTCGGCCTTGGCGGCGCGCCACCAGCGGTCGAGGGTGGCGGCGTCGGCGGCGTTGAGGGCCACGCCCTCGGTGTCGGCGAGGCGCTCGACGACCCGGAAGCGGGCCTGGAAGCGGTCGGCGGCGGCCCGCAGGGCGGACTCAGGGTCGACGCCCAGGTGGTGGGCCAGGCCGGTGGCGGCGTAGAGCAGGTCGCCGACCTCGTGCTCGGACGGGTCCTCCCGGGCCTCGGCCAGCTCGGCGTCGACGTCGGCGAAGGCGGCCTCGAGCGAGGGGTACTGGAAGCCCGAGTTGTCGGCCCGCTTCTGCACCTTGGCGGCGTAGAGCAGCGCCGGCAGGGCGGTCGGGATGCCGTCCATCACCGAGTCCCGCCCCTTCTCCGCCTTCTTGATCTGCTCCCAGTTGCGCATCACGTCGCCGCTGCCCTCGACCTCGACCTCGCCGAACACGTGCGGATGGCGCAGGCGCAGCTTGTCGTGGATGCCCCGGGCCACGTCGGCGAGGGTGAACTGACCCTCCTCGGTGGCGAGGGTGGCGTGGAAGTACACCTGGAAGAGCAGGTCGCCGAGCTCCTCCTCGAGGTGCTCGTACCCGGTGCCCGCCTCCACGTCGACGCCGTCGATGGCCTCGACGGTCTCGTAGGCCTCCTCGATGAGGTGGCGGCGCAGGCTGGCGTGGGTCTGCTCGCGGTCCCACGGGCACTCCCGCCGCAGCGTCACCACCAGCTCGTCGAAGCGCACGAGCTCCCGGGCCACGGGGGCGGCCAGCTCGGGCACCCACAGCGAGGTCAGGTGGTCGGGCTCGACCTCGCGGTCGAGGTCGTCCCACGCGACCTCGAACACCGCCTCGTCGGGCAGGCCGAGGCGCTGGAGGACGACGACCCGGTCGGGCCCGTCCTCCACCGAGAGCTTCACGTCGGAGAGCACGCCGGGGCGGTCGCACTGGGCCACGAGCAGCGGGCCCCGCTCCCCCGCCGCCTCGACCGCGAAGCGCTGGCCGTCGACGAGGCGGGCGCCGGCGGCGATGGGGTCGACCCGCAGCCGGGCCCACGCCAGGTCCACGAACGAGAGCGCGGGGCGGAGGTCGAGCGCCACCTCGCCGCGCCCCTCGGCCTCGACGAGCAGCTCGACCGTGCGCTCGGCCACCACCGGGGACCCGGGGACGGCGTAGACGACCTCACCGTGCTCGGCGGCGGCCACCAGCCGCTCGGCGATGGTGGCGTAGACCTCGTCGAGGGTGGCGGCGGACTCGTAGACGTCGTCGAACGACGGCGCCCCCTCGGCCACGGACGCGGCCGGGTGGCGGGTCGTGCGCAGGTAGCGGTGGGGACCCTCGGCGAGCGCCGCCAGGGTGCCCGCGGTGACGAGGTCGGGGCCGGCGGGACCGAGCCCGACGACGACGATGCGGCCCGTCAACCGCCGGCCGGGACGGTGGTGGCCGTGCCGGCGTCGGGCAGGCCCAGGGTGGTGGTCGGCGCGGCGGGGCCCTCCGGCGGGACGACCGTCAGCTGGTCGGCGTCCCAGCTGCCGTAGCGCGGGTTCACCTCGACGTCGGCGTCGGCCAGCGCCTCGTTGATGAACTGGTCGAGCGGGTTCACGCCCGGGTCCTCGAGCTGCTGGCGGATCTGCTCCTCGACCTCGTCGAAGGGCTGCACGCCCTTCGAGTTCACGAGGATCAGGTGGTAGCCGAACTGGGTCTGGACGGGGCCGAACACCTCGCCGACGGTGGCCTCGTCGATGGCGGCCTCGAACTCGGGCACGAAGGCGCCGGCGGCCTGGCAGCCCAGGTCACCGCCCTGGGTGGCCGAACCGGTGTCGGTGGAGTTGGCCTGGGCGAGGGTGGCGAAGTCCGCGCCGCCCTGGAGCTGGGTGAGCAGGTCCTCGGCGGTGGCCTCGTCGTCCACGAGGATGTGGCTCACGCAGCGCTGGTCGAACTGGCTCTGGTTGTCGTCGTAGTACGCCCGCACCTCCTCGTCGCTCACGGCGTTGGCCTCCTGGGCCTCCGCGGCGAGCGCCTCGGCGAGCACGGCGGCCTGGGCGCCGAGCCGTGCCTGGAAGTCCTGGTACTCGGCGGAGAGGGCGTCGAAGGCCTCCTGGCCGGTGACCCCGGCCTGGTCGCCGGCGGTCGTGCTGGTGGTGGTCGGGTCGGCGGCGGCGCCGCAGACCGAGTCGAGCTGGGTGATGAAGTCCTGCTTGGCGGTGTCGAGGTCGCTGTCGGCGAGCTCGAGGCCCCGGCGCTCGACCTCCTGCTCGAGGATGACCGCGACGACCCGCCGCTGCAGGATCCCGGCGGTGGCGGTGGTGTTCACGTTGTCCGTGCCACTGCCACCCTCACCCCAGAACGAGGTGGCGAACGGGCTGTTCGGGCAGGAGGTGGCCAGGCCGGCGAGGTCGTCGATCTCCTGATCGATGGCGCTCTGGCTCACCTCGGTGCCGTTGACCGTGACGGCGACGCCGCTGGTGTTGGTGTCCGAGCAGGCCGAGAGCGCTCCGGCGAGCAGCAGCACGAGCGCGACGACGAGGAGACGAGAGGTCCGGGTCACAGGGGGATCATCCTACGGTCACCCCGCGCGCCGCCAAAGGTCAGGCCAGCGGCCGCTCCGCCGGTGAACCGGATGCCGAAGGCGCTCCGAGGGACGAGGAGCCAGTGTCAGGCTTCCACGGGCACGAGCTGGCGGAGGAGGAGCACGAGGTGCTCGACGAGGTCGTCGGCCTTGTTGACCGGGATCTGGAGCTGGCCCACGTCCTCCTTGTAGACCGCCTTGGGCGACAGGCGCTTGAGGCGGATCTGCTGGCTCGTCTTCAGCACCAGCGGCGCGAAGCGGGCGAGGAACGCCGGCCCGCCGAACGACGGGCCCTTGGTGACCGCGATCTCCCGCAGGTCGAGGCGGGCGCACTCGGCCCGCAGGCGGGCCACGCCGAGCAGCGCCTCGGCGGCGTCGGGCAGCGGCCCGTAGCGGTCCTGCCACTCGAGCCGGATGTCGTCGACCTCGGCCTCGGTGGTGACCGACGCCAGGCGGCGGTAGGCCTCGAGCCGCAGCTCCTCCTTGGGGACGTAGTCCGGCGGGATGTTGGCGTCGAAGGGCAGGTCGATCTTGACCTCGGCCGGCTCGGTCGGCGTCTCGCCCTTCAGCTCGGCGACGGCCTCCGTGACCATCTGGCAGTAGAGGTCGTAGCCGACCGCGGCGATGTGGCCGGACTGGCCGACACCGAGAAGGTTGCCGGCACCGCGGATCTCGAGGTCGCGCATGGCGATCTTGAAGCCCGAGCCCAGCTCGGTGGCCTCGCCGATGGTCTTCAGGCGCTCGTAGGCCTCCTCGGTGAGGGCCCGGTCCTGCGGGGTGAACAGGTACGCGTACGCCCGCTGGCCCGACCGCCCGACCCGGCCCCGCAGCTGGTGGAGCTGCCCGAGCCCGAGCAGGTCGGCCCGGTCGACCACGAGGGTGTTCACGGTCGGCATGTCGATGCCCGACTCGATGATCGTCGTGCACACGAGGACGTCGAAGCGCCCCTCCCAGAAGTCGATGACGACCCGCTCGAGGGTGCCCTCGTCCATCTGGCCGTGGGCCACCGCCACCCGGGCCTCGGGGACGAGGTCGCGGAGCGACGCCGCCACCGCCTCGATGTCCTTCACCCGGTTGTGCACGAAGAACACCTGGCCGTCGCGCAGGAGCTCCCGGCGGATGGCCTCGGACACCGCCCGCTCGTCGTACTCGCCGACGTAGGTGAGGATGGGCTGGCGCTCGGCCGGCGCGGTGTTGAGCAGCGTCAGGTCGCGGATGCCGGTGAGGCTCATCTCGAGGGTCCGCGGGATGGGCGTGGCCGTGAGGGTCAGGACGTCCACGTCGGCCTTCAGCTTCTTCATGGCCTCCTTGTGGGTGACCCCGAAGCGCTGCTCCTCGTCGACCACGAGCAGGCCGAGCTTCTTGAAGCGGATGTCCTCGGAGAGCAGGCGGTGGGTGCCGATGACCACGTCCACCGACCCCTCCTCGAGGCCCTGGGCCACGGCCTTCGCCTGCGCCGCGGTCAGGAAGCGGCTGAGCACCTCCACCCGCACGGGGTAGGGCGCGAACCGCTCCGAGAACGTCTGGTAGTGCTGCTGGGCCAGCAACGTGGTGGGGACGAGGATCGCCGCCTGGTGGCCGTCCTGCACCGCCTTGAACACGGCCCGGATGGCCACCTCGGTCTTGCCGAAGCCCACGTCGCCGCACACGAGGCGGTCCATCGGGACCGCCTCCTCCATGTCCTCCTTGACCGAGACGATGGCGGCGAGCTGGTCGGGCGTCTCCTTGAAGGGGAAGGCGTCCTCCATCTCCCGCTGCCACGGCGAGTCCTCGCCGAAGGCGATGCCGGCGCTGTTGACCCGGGTCTGGTAGAGCACGACGAGCTCCTGGGCGATCTCGGCGACCGCCGAGCGCACCTTCGACTTGGTCTTCTGCCAGTCCGAGCCGTTGAGGCGGCTGAGGGTGGGTGACTCGCCGCCGGTGTAGTGGCGCACCGCGTCGATCTGGTCGGAGGGGACGTAGAGCTTGTCGCCGCCCCGGTACTCGAGCAGCAGGTAGTCCCGCTCGTGGCCGGCGATGGCCCGCTTCACCATGCCGCCATAGCGGGCCACGCCGTGCTGGTGGTGCACGACGTGGTCGCCGACCTTCAGGTCGTCGAAGAAGCCCCGGGCGTCGCGCTGGCGGGGCCGGGGCGGCCGGTGCGCCCGGCGCCGGCCGGTCACGTCGGCCTCGGCCAGCACCGCCAGCTTGATCGACGGCAGGACGAAGCCGCGGTCCAGCCCGGCCACCACGAGGTGGCCGCCGGGGCGGGTGAGGTCGAGGGGCTCGGCGGCGTCGCCGAGCACGGGGACCGACGCCGCCAGGCGGTCGGCCAGGTCGACGCCGTGCTCGGAGAGGAGCGCGCCGACCCGAGCCCCCGAGCCGCTGCCGTCCGCCGCCACCACGACCCGGAAGCCGTCGGCGAGGAGGTCGGCCAGCTGCTTGACCAGGCGGGCGCCGTCGCCCACGACCGGGTCCCACCCGTGCGCGCCGATGGTCACGACGTCGGGGCCCTCGGGGGCGTTGGTCACCGACCAGGCCGGCACCTCGGTGTGCGCGAGCAGCCGGTCGAAGGGCAGGTGCAGCTGGGGCAGCTCCCGGTCGCCGGCGCCCCAGGTCTGGGCCAGCGTGGTGGCGAGGTCGGCCTCCTCGGCCAGCAGGTCGGCGGCGCGGTCCCGCATGCGCGTGGGCTCGACGAGGAGCAGCTGGGCGTCGGCGGGCAGCAGGTCGGGCAGGAGGTGCTCCTCCTCCACGAGCCAGGGCAGCCACGACTCCATGCCGTCGAAGGTCTCGCCGCGGGCGAGGCGGTCCCACTGCTCACGGCCCCACGGCTCGGCGGCCACGAGCGCTTCGGCCCGGGCCCGCACCTCCTCGGTGGGCTGGAGCTCACGGCACCCGAAGATCTCGGCCTCGAGCAGGTCGACGGTCGAGCGCTGGTCGCTGACCGAGAACTCGGTGAGCCGATCGACCTCGTCGCCCCACAGGTCGATGCGGACGGGGGCGTCGGCGGTGGAGGGGAACACGTCGATGATCGAGCCCCGCACGGCGAGCTCACCGCGGTGCTCGACCTGGTACTCGCGCCGGTACCCCGCCTCGACCAGGCGGGCGACCAGGGCGGTGGCGTCGATGGCCTCGCCCCGTCGGACCACGACCGGCTCGACGTCCTCCACGTGGGGCCCGAGGCGCTGCACGAGGGCCCGCACCGGCGCCACCAGGACGCGGGGAAGGCGGTCGGGATGGCGGAGGCGCCACATGCCCCGCAGCCGGCGGCCCATGGTCTCGACGCTGGGGCTGACCCGCTCGAACGGCAGGGTCTCCCACGCCGGGAAGAGGTCGACCGCGTCCTCGCCGAGGTAGGCGACCAGGTCGCGGGCGAGGCGCTCCGCATCGCCCGAGGTGGGCACCGCCACGACCAGCGGGCGCCGCTGGCTGATCTCGGCCAGGCCCGCCACCGTGAAGGCGCGCGCCGCCTCGGGCACGGCCAGGACCGCCGACGAGCGCCCGAGCAGCTGGAGGACCGCGGGCTCGTCCCGCAGCAGCTTGGGCAGTGATGCGAGGCTCACCCAGCGAGTCTAAGAACCGGCGCGGCGAGCGCCGACCTCAGGACGCGGCGGCGGCCTTCTCCTCGTGGAGCTGCTCGGCGGTCGTCGCCAGGTCGGCCCAGATGGCCTCGGCCAGGAGCCGCGTCCCCCGCTCGTTCATGTGGACGTCGTCGCTGTAGATGAGCTCGTCGACGTCGTCGAGCGCGTCGCCGAGGTCGACCACTCCGTGCACGGCCATCAGCGCACGGGCCCGGTTCCAGAGCGGGGCGTAGGTGTCGTGGTACTCACGGTCGGCGCCGATGTTGGCGAGCGTCGCGTCGTCGACGGCGAGGTCGCGGGACCAGACGGCGGGCTGGAGGTACTGGCGGAGGGGGATGCCGTGCACCTCGGCGAGGTCCCGCGCCAGGCCGGCTCCGCGGGCGTAGATCGTCGCGGCGTTCTCCGGCGACCACGTCGTCGTCCGGGGCATCGGGTCGACCGTGCTGTTGCCCGCGCCGGAGAAGTCGGCGCCCGCCTCGACGAGCGTGTCGCGGACCTCGTCGGCGAACCCCGTCGAGACCTGGGTGGGCGCCCCCGGGAAGATCGTGTTGGACACGTCGTTGAAGCCCTCGTAGCCCACGATGAGGTCGGGCGCCTCGCGCTCGTCGAGGAGCTGGGCCAGCAGCAGCGAGTCCTGCCACGCCCAGTAGCCCGGGACGCCGAAGTTCTGCACCCGCAGGGGCACACCTGCCTCCTCGGCGAGGCGGGCCACCTCGGACGGGAGGGTGTGGTCGTCGCGCTGGCCCTGGCCGTAGAGCGCCGACGACCCGAGGAACCAGACGTCGAGCGCCGCCGGGTCGGCGTCCGCGCCGGGAGGTACGTAGCTCCGCCGCACCCGGTCGGTCACGTTGACGTACTGGCCCTGGTGGTCCGCCACCCGGACCGTCAGGTACGGGTCATAGGCGAAGACCACGGGGAAGAGCTCGTCGAAGTAGTCCTGCACCCACGGGGCCGGCGGGGTCGACAGCAGCGCGTTGCGGGGATAGCCGTCGGGGGCGTCACCCGTGGGCGCTGGGAGGCCGTCGGCGGCCGTCTCCGTGCCCGTGGTGGGAGCCGCCCCCGGGGGCGGCGGCTCGTCGCCACCACCGAAGAACAGGTGGCCCGGCGTCACCCGACCGGCGAACGCCAACGTCTCCGCCCGGAAGGGGCCGAGCAACAGCACGAGCAGCAACGCCGGCACGAGCGCGGCCAGGGCCCCGTGCACGCGGGTCCGGGTGGGCAGGGCCCGGCGCTCGTCCGCGAACGACTTGTCGGGGTGGCGCCGCCACGCCAGGAGGTCGTGGACCGCCCACCGCCCCCGCTGCGGCTCGGGCTCGAGGGTGTTCCAGCGGGCCACCCGGGCGACGACCCAGACCGGCAGCACCACGAACAGCATCGTCAGGCCCAGCAGCAACCAGCTGAGCCCCACCCCGACGGCGTGGGCCACCCGGCCCAGCACCCGGGCGAAGCCCCGGTCGAACGCCGGCGACAGCCGCCGACCCAGCGTCAGCGCGGTGACCACCACGGCGAGGAGCACGGCCGCGGGCACGTGGCCGCGCCACACCAGGAGGGCGACGACGACGAGGCCGACGGCCACGCCGACGAGCGCGGACGGGCCACCGGCCCGTGCCGTCGCCACCGGTTCGATCTCCCGCCACGCCGGCGACGAGGTCACCGCGTCCCCCACGGGCGGCATTCTGGCAGACCGACGCCGCCGGGAGCCGTCGGCGACGGCCCCCGCCGCCGCCGGGAGGCGGCGCTCGCTAGTTCTCCGACTGCTCGCTGCCGAAGCGGTCGGGGAAGGCCTCGGCCAGGTACTCCGGCGTGAGGCTGGCCTCGGCCGCGGCCGCATCGACCCCGAAGGTGTCGTTGAGCTGGGCGACCGTGACGTGGTCGATCAGGGCCCACACCGTCTCGGCGGGCGTGTCCCCCGGCAGGCAGCCGTTCTCCCCGAGCTCCACGAGGGGCACCTCCTCGGGGTCCAGGCCGAGCGCCTCCACGAAGGCCGACAGGCCGCCCTCCTCCTGGATGAGCGGGCAGGGGTCGACGAACACGGCGTGTCCGCTGCCGGCGATCTCGATGAGCCGCTTGGGGGCGTCGAGCCAGTCGTAGGTCGCCTGCACCCGGTCGAGCTCGATCACGGTGTCGCCCTCGGCGGCGATGATCATCGACGGCACCGGGGGCGGCGAGGTGTCGGCCAGCAGGCCCTCGTTGTCGAAGTCGAACTCGCAGGTGCCGTCGGCGTTCTCCGTCACGCTGGCGTACTGCGCGGTGTCGGTGCCCGGCTCGAGGGGCGTTCCCGGTGCCTGGCCGATCCAGAGGTCGACGCGGTCGTCGTAGGCCAGGGTCCCCGAGGCGGAGCCGCCGGCGCTGTGGCCCTCGGCGGCCACCTCCTCGGTGTCCACCACGCCTTCGAGCGGCGAGCCGGCGCTGTCGTTCTCCTCGGCGAGCAGGTCGAGGCCGGCGGCGAGCTGGTCGCTGTCGAGGTACTGGTCGCTGTCGTCGCGCGGCTCGCACCCACCGTCGGACCCACCACCGCCGCCGGTCGAGCCGGACAGGGCGGCCACGACACCACGCTCGGGGTGGTCGACCGCGGCGACGACGTACCCCCACGAGGCCACGTGGCTGTTGTGCATGTTGGCGAAGCGCAGGTTGCCGGCGGCCCCGTGGCTGTGCATCACCACGGGGAAGGGACCGTCGGCGCTGGCGGGCACGTCCACGTAGGTGTCGGGCGGCGTCACCTCACCGGAGAGCGCGCCGGGCAGCAGGCTGACGATCTGCGGCCCGAAGATGTCGTCGCCCGAGTACGAGTACGGCGTGGCGCCATCGACCGCGTCCCGGTCGACCGGGTAGAACACGGCCACCGCGTGGTCCTCGTCGAGCTGGAGGTCGACCTCACCCACGGCGTAGGGGCCGCGCGTGGCGTAGTCGACCGGCGCGGCCGCCGCGGTCGTCGTGGTGGCGGCCGCATCGTCGCCACCGCCGTCACCGCCGTCGCTCCCGCAGGCGGCGGCACCCGCCACCAGCACCACCACGGCCAGCACCCACACGATCGTCCTGCGCACCGCTCCCCCTCTCACGCCGGGCGGGTGCCCGGCCGAGGCCATCATCCCAGACGCCGTGCCGGGCGCCCCGATCGGGCACGGGAGGCGTGTCGGCGCCCCCTCTGGAAGGATGTAGCCCATGGGTTGCTGCCTCGTCGTCATCGCCAGCTGGCTCTCGCCGCGCCTCGCGCTCTTCCTGCTGTGGCTGTTCGGCGACCGGCTCTCGTTCGCCTTCGACTCGTTCTGGATGGGCTTCCTGGGCTTCCTGATCCTGCCCTGGACCACGCTCTGCTACGCCCTGGCCTACGCGCCGATCGCCGGCGTGCGGGGCCTCGGCTGGCTCTTCGTCGCCTTCGGCTTCGTGCTCGACATCATGTCGTGGGGCGGCGGCGGCAAGCAGTACAGCGACCGCTCGAACGACTGAGCCCGCGCCGATGAGCGAGCAGGCGGGGGCGACGGCCTCGTCGGTCGCCCTCGCCGACGGCCGCCGCCTGGCATGGGCCGAGTACGGCGACCGTGACGGCACCCCCGTCCTCTGGCACCACGGCGGCCTGAGCTGTCGCCTCGACGCACAGCGGGGCGACGCGGCCGCCCGCGCGGCCGGCGTCCGCCTGATCGCCCCGGACCGTCCCGGCATCGGCGGCTCCGACCGCGACCCCGGGCGCACCGTGGCGTCCTGGGCCGCCGACGTGACCGCACTGGCCGACCACCTCGGCCTCGACCGCTTCGCCACCGTCGGCTGGAGCGCCGGCGGGCCCCATGCCCTGGCCACCGCCGCCGGCCTCGGCGACCGGGTGACCCGGGCCGCCACCTGCGGGGGGATGGCGCCGATCCGAGACAAGGCCGACCGGGCCGAGCTCGGCCTCCAGGTCGACCGCCTGATGATCCCGCTCTCGCACCGATGGCCGTGGGCCGCCCGGCGCGTGGTGTCGCTGGCGTCGGGCCGCCGGGGCCCCGAGCGGGCCAAGGCCCAGACCCTGAAGGTGCTCGGCCCCACCGACCGGGCCCTGCTGGCCGACCGACCCGCGGAGGACGTCGTGCTCTGGGCGGGCGACGGCATCGAGACCTTCCGGGGCGGCTACGCCGGCACGGTCGACGACTACCGGGCCTTCGGCGCCCCCGACTGGGGCTTCGCCCTCGACGCGGTGGCGGCGCCGGTCGACTGCTGGCAGGGCGCCGACGACGAGCTCGTCCCCCGGGCCCACGCCGAGCGCCTCGCGGCCTCGCTCCCCGACGCCACCCTGCACGTGGTCGACGGGGTCGGCCACTTCCTGCCGGCGCAACCCGAGGCCTTCGCCCGGGTCCTCGCCCGCCTCACCACCTGAGCGCGCCTTCTGGCCGCGGCGCCGTGCCGCACCGCGTCACGGGTCTGCTGCAGAAGGAGACGTGCGAGATCAGGGGCGGGTGTTCACCCGGTTCATGGCCACCTCGACGCCCTCGGTGAGGATGGCCTCCACCGCGTCGGCGGCCTCCTGCACGGCCACGTCGAGCTCGAGGCGCTCGGCCTTGGGGACCCGCTTGAGCACGTGGTTGGCGCCCTGCTCCTTGGACGGGGGCTTGCCCACCCCGATGCGGAGCCGGACGAAGTCGTCGTCGTGGAGGTGCGCCTTGATCGAGCGCAGGCCGTTGTGGCCGGCGAGGCCGCCGCCGACCTTGAGCTTCAGGCGCCCGACCGGCAGGTCGAGCTCGTCGTGCACCACCACCAGGGCGTGGAGGTCGTCCTCGACGCCGTAGCGCCGCGCCAGGGGGGCGACCGCCTGGCCGGACTCGTTCATGTACGTGGTGGGGATGGCGAGCGCCAGGCGCTTGCCGGCGACCCGCACCTCGTCGGCGAGCGCGTGCTCCTTGCCGCGCCGCAGGCGGCCGCCGTGGCGCTCGGCCAGCAGCGCGACCACCTCGGCGCCCACGTTGTGACGGCTGCGCTCGTACTCGGGCCCGGGGTTGCCGAGGCCCACGACCAGCAGGTCGGCGGGGGTGCCCCGCCGGCGGTCAGCCCTCGTCGTCGCCGCCCGCGTCGGCGGACGCCTCGGCCTCGCCGCCCTCGGCGGCGGCCTCGCCGGCCCCTTCGCCCTCGGCCGCCTCGGCGGCGGCGTCCATGGAGGCGCGGGTCATCTCACCCAGGGCGACGGGGTCCTCGGGGTCGACCTCGGTGCGCACACCCGCCGGGAGCGCCAGGTCGGCGACGCGGATGGCCCCGCCGACCTCGAGCTCGGAGATGTCGGCGGTGAGCTGGTCGGGGATGGACCCCGGCTTGGCGATGATGGTGAGGCTGAACATCGACTGCGTGACGGTGCCGTTCTCGCGCTCCACCAGGACCGGCTCGCCCTCGAGCACGACGGGCACCTCGACCTCGATGTCGGCATCGCGGTCGATGAGGATGAAGTCGACGTGGGTGACGGTGCGCTTCACCGGGTTGCGCTGGAGCTCCTTCACGATGGTGAGGTGCTCCTCGCCGTCCACCGAGAGGTTGATGAGGGCGTTGAGGCCGGCATCGGTCGTCAGCACGTGGCGCAGCTCCCGCCAGTTGACGGCCACGGTCTTGGGATCGGAGCCCAGGCCGTACACCACGCCGGGGATCTTGCCCTCCGCCCGGAGGCGGTTGGACGAACGGCTGCCGGTGGGACGGCCGGTCTCGGCGGTGAGGGTCAGTTCGGCCATGACGGCGCTGCTCCAGGCTGTGGGGGTGCGATCGGCTGGGACGCGCGTCGACGGCGTCCCGGGGACGGCCGACCATCCTACCGGCGCACCGTCCACCGGCCACAACTGGCGGGACGTGCCGAGGGATCGGCGACGTCGACCGCCGGAGGCGGGCAGCGCCACGGACGAACCGGATCCCCGAGGGGCGCCGGGGGACGAGGCGCAAGGGACAGGACCTTCGGCCCTACCCGAGGGGGTGACCATCGGGTTCGCTCCTCGCATGAGCGAAGTCGACTTCACCGACAAGGACTACTCCAAGGCGATCCTCCTCGGGATCGTGGTGGGCGTGCCGCTGCTCGCCGTGGTGTCGTTCGGCGCCTTCCGCATCGCCCTGCCCGACATGTCGTTCGGCGGGCTGGCGTCGCTGGCGGTCTGGACGGGGCTGTGGTTGGGCGTGTTCGTGGGCGGCACCATCGCCGTCTGGACCTACGTTCGCCGTCTCGAGCACTGAGCCCACGGCCGGGCGCCGCTCGCTGGCGGCGCCGGCCGGGCCCGCACCGGCCTAGCTCTGGTTCGCCCCGCCGAAGATCTCGCTCACCGAGGTGTCCTCGAACACCGCGCTGAGCGCGTCGGCGATCACCTTGGCGATCGACACCACCTCGATCTTGTCGATCTGCTTCTCGGGCGGCAGCGGGAGGGTGTTGGTGACCACGACCTTCTCGATCGAGGACCCGGAGATCCGCTCGATGGCGGGGCCCGAGAACAGCCCGTGGGTCGCGGCGGCGAGCACGTGGGCGGCGCCCTGGGCCGCGACCGCGTCGGCGGCCGCCACGAGGGTGCCGCCGGTGTCGATCATGTCGTCGATGAGCACGCAGGTGCGGCCCTCCACGTCGCCGACGACCTCGCCGGCCTCGACCGCGTTCTTCACGCCCTTGACGTGGCGCTTGTGCACGATCGCGAGGTCGGCGCCGAGGACGTTGGCGTAGCGCTCGGCGACCTTGGCCCGGCCGGCGTCGGGCGACACCACGGTGACATCGCCCTCGAGGTTCGACGCCATCCAGTCGACCAGCACCGGCATGGCCGTGAGGTGGTCGACGGGCCCGTCGAAGAAGCCCTGGATCTGGCCGGAGTGCAGGTCGACGCTCACGAGCCGGGCGGCGCCGGCCACGGTGAAGAGGTTGGCCACGAGCTTGGCGGTGATGGGCTCACGGCCCTCGGCCTTGCGGTCCTGGCGGCCGTAGCCGTAGAAGGGGCACACCACCGTGATGCGCTTCGCCGAGGCGCGGCGGGCG
>WBZL01001267.1_pt1 | contig 26911 bp, 30 predicted proteins | sample 5204291 | NCBI WGS metagenome assembly WBZL01 (sample SAMN12344345, study PRJNA552823) | activated sludge metagenome | biome: Activated sludge suspended growth; feature: Nitrification reactor; material: Wastewater; isolation source: activated sludge from nitrification reactor of wastewater...
CGACGGCCGGCGGCTGGGGCGTGGTGACCGCCGACGCCATCGCCCGCACCGACCTCGTGCTGCTCGACCTGCCCGACGACCTGCGCCGCACGATCGACACGAAGCTGCCGCCCCGCTGGAGCAAGAGCAACCCGGTCGACCTCGCGGGCAGCGAGACCCGCGACACCATCCCCGAGGTCATGGAGATCGTCGCCAGCCACCCCGACGTCGACGCGGTGATCTTCCTCGGCCTCGGCATCCAGGCCAACACCGCCCGCATGGAGCGGGAGGGGCCCTTCTACCCGGGCCACGGCCTCGAGCGCATCGTCGACTACCACGAGCGCCAGGACGCCCGCTTCGCCCAGGCCGCCGCCGACATCTCCGCGGCCACCGGCAAGCCCATCCTCACGGCCACCGAGCTGGCCACCACCGACCCGACCAACGCCGGGCCCGCGGCGGTGCGGGCCAGCGGGCGGCTCTGCTACGGCTCGTCCAACCGGGCCGTCACCGCCCTGGCCCACCTCTGGCACGACACCCGCTGGCGCCAGCGCCGCGGGCTGCTCTGAGCCGAACCACCACGTGCGCCGACTGATCCTCCCCGTCCTGCTGCTGCTGGTGGCAGTGGGCGCGGGGGTCGCGGCGCTGGTCCTCGATGCCCGTGCGGCCGACACGCCGGCGGCCGCCGAGCAGGCGTCCGCGGTCACGCCGGTACTGTCGGCCCGTCGCGTGCCGGACCTCGCCTCGCAGGCGGGCGCCGACGCCCGCCTCCGGGCCGGGCTCGAGTCGTTCACCACCGCGCTGCCGCCGGACGCCTGCCTCGTGGTGGAGGCCGACGGCCGCCCGATCGTCGCGCACCGCCCGGACGCCGCGATCACGCCGGCCTCGACCGAGAAGGTGCTGACCGCCGCCGCGGCCCTGTCGGCGCTGGGGCCCGACCACCGCTACCGCACCAAGGTGCAGGCCGCGGCGGCGCCGGCCGGCGGGGTCGTGGCGGGCGACCTCTACCTCGTCGGCGGCGGCGACCCCGTGCTGGCGACCGAGGGCTATGCCGAGCGCACCCCGCAGCAGGAGCGGGCCCACACCCGCCTCGAGGACCTCGCCGACCGGGTCGTCGCCCAGGGGGTGACCCGGGTGGAGGGCGGCGTGGTCGGGGACGACAGCCGCTACTCGACGGCCCGCTACGTGGCCGACTGGCCGAGCCGGTACATCGACCAGAACCAGACCGGGCCCCTCTCGGCCCTGTCGGTCGACGACGGCTTCGAGAGCTTCCCGAGCGCGTCCGACCCCGGTGCCCCGCTGCGGCCCTCGCCCGACCCGGCCCGGCAGGCCGCGGCGGTCTTCACCGTCCTCCTGCGCCAGCGCGGGGTCGAGGTGGTGGGGGAGCCGTCCTCGGGCGCGGCGCCCGAGGGTGCGGTGACCGTCGCGAAGGTGCGCTCGAAGCCGCTCGAGCGGATCCTCGCCCAGCTGCTCACCTTCAGCGACAACCAGACCGCGGAGCTGGTGCTGCGGGAGGTGGGCCTGGCCACCGGCGGCGAGGGCACCACGGCCGCCGGCGCCGCCGCGGTCGAACAGCTCCTCGCGGACGACGGCGTCACCGTTGGCGCCGAGGACGCGGTCGACGGCTCGGGCCTCGCCGAGTCCAACCGCCTGAGTTGCGGGACCCTCGTCGCGACCATCGAGGCCAACCCGTCGCTGGTGGACGGCTTCGCCACGGGCGGCGAGACGGGCACGCTGGCCACCTTCGCGGGCACCCCCCTGGAGGGGCGGCTGCACGCCAAGACGGGGTCGCTCAACCACGTGCGGGCCCTCGCCGGGGTCGTCGACCTCCTCGAGGGCGGCGACGAGCTCACCTTCGCCTACATCCTCAACAACCCGCCCTACGTCACCCCCGAGCAGGACGCGCTGCGGGGCCAGCTCGGCGCCCTGTTGGCGAGCTACCCCGACCGGCCGGCCCTCGCCGACCTGGTGCCCGTGCGCGTCCCGGGCCAGCAGGGCGGTGGCGGCGCCGGTGGTGCGGCCACCACCACCACCACGACCACCGCGGCGGACGCCACGGGCACGAGCACGACGAGCCGCCCGTGACCGGAGGCCTGCCGGAACGAGCCGTGCCGGATGGGGCCGAGCGGGGTGCGGCGGTAGCATCGCCCGCCGTGCCCCGGCCGCGCCTGTCGTTCCGCGTGGCCCTCGGCCTCGTGGCCGTCGGCGGCTTCCTGCTGCGGGCGGTGTTCACCCTGGCGACCACGGGCGACGACCCCGCCACTGGCGACGGCGTCTACTTCTCGGGCCAGGCCGACGCGTTGGCCCACGGGCTCGGGTTCATCGACCCGATCCTCAACCAGGCGTTCGACCTGCGCCTGCAGGCGGCCCACCACCCGCCGCTCTACGTCGTGTACCTCGCCCTGGCCCAGAAGGTCGTGGGCGACAGCCCCGAGCTGCTGCGCCTGGCCACGAGCCTCGCCGGCCTCGCCATGATCGTCGTCGTCGGCCTCGTCGGCCGGCGCATCGCCGGCGAGCGGGCCGGCCTCATCGCCGCGGTGGTCGCGGCGCTGTACCCCAACCTGTGGGCGAACGACCCGCTCCTGCTCTCCGAGCCGCTCTACGGGCTGATGATCGCCCTGGTGCTGCTCTGCGCCTACCGCCTGTGGGACGACCCCCGGCCACGTGAGGCCGCGGTGCTCGGCCTCGTGCTCGGCCTGGCGACGCTGACCCGGGCCGAGGCGCTGCTGCTCTTCGTCATCCTGGCCCTGCCCCTCGTGCTCCTCTGCCGCCAGCTCGACAAGGTCGCCCGGGCGGTGCTGGTGGCGGTGGTCTTCGCCACCGGTGCGTTCGTGATGGCGCCCTGGGTGGGCCACAACCTCTACCGGTTCAACCAGCCCGTGACGCTGTCCTACGGCCTCGCCGGCGTGCTCACCCAGGCGAACTGCGACCGGACCTACGAGGGTGAGTACCTCGGCTACTGGCACCCGGACTGCTCGTTCCTCGACGAGACGCTCGGCCCGTCGGCCCAGCAGTGCCTGCGCACCCCGGCGCGGTGCGCCGAGATCTACGGCGCCCGGTTCGGCGACGAGTCCGACGCGGCCAAGCTCGGCCAGCAGGAGGGCCTCGACTACATCTCGGCCCACCGGGGACGGGTCCCGGTCGTCGTCGCCGCCCGGGTCGGGCGCATCTGGGGGCTGTTCCGCCCCGGCCAGCAGGTCCGCATCGACGCGGTGGGCGAGGGCCGCCCGCTCTGGGTCTCCCGCTTGGCGCTCATCACCTTCTACGAGCTCGTCGCCGTGGGGGCGGTCGGCCTCTGGTTGCTGCGCAAGCGCAAGGTGCCGATCCTGCCGCTGGTGTCCATGGCGGTGCTCGTCACCGCGGTCGCCGCGATCGCGATCCCGGTGACCCGCTACCGCGTGCCCGTCGAGGTCGCCCTCGCCGTGCTCGCCGGCGTGGTGGGCGACCAGTGCCTGACGTGGTGGCGGGCCCGCCGCCACGCCGGGGCGCGCCCCGGCGTCGGGGACGGGGCGGGCGCGACCACCGATCCTGCCGATCCCGTCGAGCCGGCGCGTGCCTGAGCGGGCCTTCCGGCTCCGCCTGGGCCTGGTCACCGCCGGCGCGCTCGCGCTCCGGCTGGCCTACGCCATCGGCGTCCACGGCAACGACGAGCCCGTGGGCGACGGCTTCTACTTCCACAACCAGGCGCTGTCGCTGAGCCAGGGCGACGGGTTCACGAGCCCCATCGCCTGGGTCTACGCCGGGGTGAACGTCCAAGCCGCCCACCACCCGCCGCTGTACTCGCTGTACCTCGCGGTCCCGTCGGTCCTCGGCTTCGACAGCCCGCTCGCGCACCGGGTGATCTCGTGCCTCGCGGGCGCGGTCACGGTCGCCCTCGTGGGCCTGCTGGCCCGGCGCCTCGCCGGCGGTCCGGGAGCGGGCGACCGCGCCGGGCTGATCGCCGCGGTCCTCGCCGGGCTGTACCCGCTGCTGTGGGTGAACGACGGCCTGATCCTGTCCGAGCCCCTCTACGGCGTCACGCTCTGCCTCGTCCTGTTCGCCGCCTACCGGGTCTACGACGATCCCGGGTGGCGGCGCATGGCGGTGCTCGGCGGCGCCATCGCGCTGGCCGCCCTCACCCGGGCCGAGGCCTCCAACCTCCTCCTGCTGCTGGCCCTGCCCCTGGCGGTGCTGGTGCCGGGCCTGGCCTGGAAGCGGCGGGTGCTGCTCGTCGTGGTCGCCGGGGCCACCTACTGGTTGGTGATCAGCCCGTGGATCCTGCACAACCTGGCCCGCTTCGACCAGCCGGTCTTCCTGTCCTACGGCGCGGCGGGCGTGCTGCCCCAGGCCAACTGCGACCAGACCTACGACGGGCCCCTGCTCGGCTACTGGAGCGGCAAGTGCGCCTTCCCGAGCGCCGAGGAGATCCCCGAGGTCGCCGCCCGGAACCCCGACATGGAGGTCATCGCGCGGCAGGGCATCGAGTGGCTGGGTGACGGCGACGAGTCCGACGCCGCCGACATCGGCCTGCACCGGGGCCTCGACTACATCGAGTCACGGCCCGGACGCGCCGCCGTCGTGTCCGCCGCCCGGGTGGGCCGGATCTGGGGGGTCTACCGGCCCGGGCAGAGCATCACCCTCGACACCGTGGTGGAGGGCCGCGGCCGGGCCGTCGCCACCACCGGCCTGATCCTCTACTACGAACTGCTCGCGCTCGGCATCGCCGGTCTGGTGGTGCTGCGGCGGCGAGCGGTGCCGATCCTGCCCTTCCTCTCGCTCGCGCTCCTCGTGACGCTGACCGCGGCGGTCGCCATCGGCATCACCCGCTACCGCTTCCCGGTGGACCTGGGCCTGGTGATCCTGTCCGGCATCGCCCTGGACGCGGCCTGGCGGTGGCTGCGGGGACCGGCCCGCACCAAGGCGGCGGCCAAGGAACGCGGGGCGACGGCGCCGCCGGGTGGGGCCGCCGACCCGGCGACCCGGACCGACGAGCGGGTGGCGACCCGGTGAGCGACCTGGACGCCACGGCCGCGCTGCTCGCCGCGGAGCACCCCGATCGGGAGTGCTTCCGGACGCCGGGCTACCTCGAGTGGCTGTACGAGGAGAACCCGGTCGGCAGCGCCATCCAGGAGAGCGTCGACCGCAAGGGCGAACGGGTGTCGCACGTGGCGCTGCTGCCGCAGCGGTGGGCGCGGGGCGACGAGCGCGCCGAGTTCTGCGTCGGCGTCAACGGGGTGACCCGGGCGGGCGTCGGCCAGGCCCACTTCCTCGCTCTGCTCCGGCGGGGCATCCGCGAGATGGGCCGGCGCGGCGTGGTGGCCGGCTTCGGCGTGACGAACGCGGCGTCGACGGCCATGACCGTGACCCGCACGGGGATCGGCGACCTCGGCCCGCTGCCGGTGGTGGTGCGGCCGGTGTCCCCGGGTGGCGGTGCGGTCGTCACCCACGACGTGACCCCGGCCTGGCTCGAGGGCGACGAGGTGGCCGCCCTGGCCGCCTCGCTGGCCCCGCCGCCCGACGACGGCTGGGCCCAGGACTGGTCCGGTGACGTGCTGCGCTGGCGCCTGGCCAACCCGGCGGCCGCGTACCGCGTCCACGTGAGCGAGGACGCGGCCGCGGTCACCACCCGGCTCCGCTACCGCGGCGTCCCCGTCACGGTGGTGCTGAAGCTGCTGGCCCGCGCCGCCGTGCCGAGCCGCCGGGCGGGTGCCCGGCTGGTGGCGGCGGCGTGCCGCCGGGACCGCTCGCCGGCCGCGGTCTACGTCGGCTTCAACCACCGCGTGCCGATGCCGGGCGTGGCCGTGCCCCGCCGACTGCTGCCGTCCCCGCTCAACCTGGTGCTCTTCGGCGCGGACCGGGCGTCGGTCGCGGTCGGCGAGGACATCGAGGGGCTGCCCCAGGACGAGGTGCAGCTGCGCTGCTTCGAGCTGCTGGACTTCGACGCGCTGTGACCCCGCCACCGACCGACGCCGACGCCGACGCCGACGCCGACGAGACGGCTCAGGCCGGGAACGGCCGCGCCGAGACCGCCGCCGACGCCCCGGACGACCTGGCCGCGACCGCGGCGCTGCTCCGGCGTGAGCACCCCGACGCCGACCGCTTCGAGGACACCACCTTCCTGCACTGGCTGTACCGGGAGAACCCGCACCACCCGGCCATCGAGGAGGACGTCGACCGCAAGGGCGCCCGCGTGGCCCACTTCGCCCTGGTGCCCCAGCCGTGGCGCAACCGCGAGGAGCAGGCCACCTTCGTGCTGTCGGTCAACGCCGTCACCCGATCGGGCCTCGGCAGCATGCACTTCGTCGCCCTCACCGCCCGGGCCACCAAGCGGGCCATCGAGCGCAAGGAGGAGCTCGGCGGGCTCATCGGGGGCATCGGCGTCACCAACGAGAACTCGACCATGCCCGGCCTGCACCGCATCGGCGCCCGCCTCATCACCAGCCTGCCGGTCGTGGCCATCCCGCGCCTCGGTGGTGGGCGTCGGGTCGAGAGCCACGCGGTCACCGACGGGTTCCGGGCCAGTGCCGACTTCGCCCGGCTGACCGCCGGCCTCGACGAGGCGCCGGCCGACGGGTGGACCCAGCGCTGGACCCCGGAGCAGCTCGCCTGGCGGCTGGCCGCGCCCGGCGCCGGCTACGCCGTGCACGCCGACGACTCGGTGGTGGCGGTGACGACCCGGGCCACGGCCAAGGGCGTGCCCCTGGCGGTCGTCCTGAAGCTCCTGCCGCGGGGCCCGGCGCCCGGTCCCCGGTCGGCCCGCAAGGTGATCGCGGCGGCGATGCGCCACCACCGGGTGCCGATGGCGATCTACGCCGGCTTCAACGTCCACGTCCCGGTGAAGGGCATCGCCATCCCCAAGGGGGTGCAGCCGGCGCCGCTCAACCTGCTGTTCATCGCCCGCGACGAGGCGTCGGCGTTCCTCGGCATGGACCTCGAGGACGCCGGCCCCCAGGCCCCCGCCACCTTCGACACCTTCGAGCTGCTCGACTTCGACGCGTTTTGAACCGTTCTTCGGCTGGCGCCTCATCACATCGTCATGGCTCGCTCGTCCCTCGCTCCCCGCACCGTCCGACGCTCGCCCTCAGCCGGGAACGGGTGCTGAGCCGGTCGCTCGGCGCCGGCGAGTTCTAGCCTCCGCTGATGGCCAAGCTGGCGATGTTCCCGCTGGGGTCGGTGCTGTTCCCCACGATGGTGCTGCCCCTGCACGTGTTCGAGGAGCGCTACCGGGCGCTGGCCCGGGACTGCCTCGCCGGCGACCGCGAGTTCGGGGTCGTGCTGATCGAGCGGGGGAGCGAGGTGGGCGGCGGTGACGTGCGCACCGACGTGGGCACCGTCGCCCGCATCGTCGAGGCCGAGGAGTACCCCGACGGCCGGTTCGGCCTCGTGGCCGTCGGCGTCCGGCGCATCGTCGTCGACGAGTGGCTGCCCGACGACCCCTACCCGCGGGCGGACGTGCACGACTGGCCCGACGCCGACGCGACCGACCCCGGCGCCGCGTCCGCCGCCCTCGCGGCGATGCTCGGCCCGTTCCGCCGCTCGGTGGCCCTGAAGGCCGAGCTGGGGGAGTCGTCGGTCCCCGCCACCATCGAGCTGGACGAGGACCCGGGCCTCGCGTCGTTCCAAGCCGCGGCGGTCGGGCCCCTCGGCCCGCTCGACCAGCGGCGGGTGCTGGCCACCGACGGCGCCCTGCCCCGACTCGAGCTCCTGCGCACCCTCTTCGCCGAGGAGGCCGAGGTCCTCGAGGCCCGCCTCTCGGGGTGAGCGGCCACGGCCCCACGGGTAGGGTGGGCCCACCGGGCGGTCCGACCCCGGCCGACGACGACTGAGGAGCGCAGTGGCGACGAGCACGAACCGACCGGGCGCGAAGCACGACCCGGTCGCGCAGTTCGGCGACATCAAGGACCTGCTGGTCGCGTACGCCAAGCAGGAGACGGTCGACCCCCTCAAGGGCCTCGGTCGCTTCGTGGGCTACGGCGCCGCCGCCATGTTCCTGATCGGCATCGGCGCCATCGAGCTCACCATCGCCCTGCTCCGCCTCCTCCAGACCGAGACCGGCAGCCCACTGACCGGCAACTGGTCCTGGGTGCCCTACCTGATCACCCTGCTGGTCGCGTCGGGGGTGACCTACCTGGCGCTCAAGGCCGTCAACCGCAAACCCAAGGGGACCACGTCGTGACCGCCGCCACCCGCATCACCCGCGACGACATCGAGGCCCGCTTCCGCGAGGTCCAGGGCGAGGTCGACGAGGCCGGCGAGACCGCCCGCAACGTGGCCCTGGTGGCCGGCGTCGTGGTCGTCGCGGTCGTCGCCGTGGCCGCCTTCTACTTCGGGCGCCGCCGCGGCAAGCTCCAGAAGACGATCGTGGAGATCCGCCGGGTCTGATGGGCGCCGTCCTCCGTTTCATCCGCAGGGCGGGCATCGAGCGGGGCCTCTTCGAGGGCCGACGGGCCTGGCTGATGCTCGGGGCGCTCGCCTGGGGCCTGCACTTCCTCAACAAGGCCGCCGGCCGCAGCGAGGTCGTCGTCTACCGCGAGGAGCTCCTCCCGGGCGAGAGCGTGGTCCTGCGCCGCGAAGCCACCCCCGAGCGGCGCACGCGCCGCGGCGGCCGGTCGTGAGGGTCCTGCTCCGCAACCCCCGCCGCGAGCTCGAGGTGCCGGGCCCGATGAGCGTGGTGGCGCTGCTCCAGCGGCTCGACGTCCGCCGCGAGTCGGTGCTGGTGATCGCCGGCGACACGCTGGTGCCGGCCGACGCCATCCTGCCCGACGACGCCGACGTCGAGATCCGCCCCGTCATCTCCGGCGGCGCCGCGTGAGCCGGGGAGGTCGCGTCTCGTGAAGTGCCGCGTCTGCCGCGAGCCGGCGGTGATCGACGTCCGTCGCCACAACGCCAACTTCTGCGTCGAGCACTTCCTGAAGCTGTGCCGCGACCAGGTGGCCAAGGCCATCCACGACCACGACATGTTCGAGCGGGGCGACCGGGTCCTGGTGGCGGTCTCCGGCGGCAAGGACTCGCTCGCCCTGTGGGACCTGCTCCTCGACCTCGGCCTCGACATCGAGGTGGGCGGGCTCTACGTGGGCCTCGGCATCGGCGACTACAGCGACGCGTCGGCCGAGCACGCCCGCGCCTTCGCCGCCCGCCGGGGCGTCGAGCTGCTCGAGGTCGACCTGCCGGCCGAGTACGGCTACGACATCCCCGACGGCTCGCGGGCCGCCCGGCGGGCGCCGTGCTCCGCCTGCGGGATGTCCAAGCGCCACGTCTTCGACAAGGCCGCGCTCGACCACGGCTACGACGTGCTCGCCACCGGCCACAACCTCGACGACGAGGCCGCCGTGCTGTTCGGCAACGTGCTGCGCTGGCAGACCGACTACCTGGGGCGCCAGCAGCCGGTCCTGCCCGCCCGCCAGGGCTTCCCGAAGAAGGTGAAGCCGCTGGTGCGCCTCGGCGAGCGCGAGACCGCCGCCTACTGCGTCGTGCGGGGCATCGACTACCTCGTCGAGGAGTGCCCGATGGCGGCGGGCAACCGCCACCTCGGCTACAAGGAGGCCCTCGACGCCATCGAGGCCACCTCGCCGGGCACCAAGCACGACTTCTACTTCGGCTTCCTCAGCCGGGTGGCCGACCACTTCACCCCGGAGGCCGAGGAGGACCGCGCCGAGCTCGTGGCCTGCGCGGTGTGCGGCGCCCCGACCCCGACCGAGGTGTGCGCGTTCTGCCGCCTCGTCGAGCGGGCCGGCGGCACCCCCCGTCCCGTCGGCGATGGCCCCCAGCCGCTGACCATCGGGCGGCGGCCCGGGTGAGCGCCCCGTTCGCCGCGGGGGACCGCGTGCTGCTCATCGACGCCAAGAAGCGCCGCTACCTCGTCACCCTGGCCGAGGGCGGCGAGTTCCACAGCCACGCCGGCATCCTCCCGCACGCCGAGCTGCTCGGGGCGCGCGAGGGCGTCACGGTGCGCTCCACCATGGGGGCCCGCTACACCGCCATCCGGCCCACGCTCTCGGACTTCGTGTTCAAGATGCCGCGCGGCGCCCAGGTGATCTACCCGAAGGACCTCGGGCCGCTCCTCCTCCTGGCCGACATCTTCCCCGGGGCGCGCGTGCTCGAGTCCGGCGTGGGCTCCGGGGCGCTGTCCATGACCATGCTCCGCGCCGGCGCCGACGTCACCGGCTACGAGGTCCGGGAGGACTTCGCGGCGCGCGCCCAGCACAACGTCGAGGCCTTCCTCGGCGACTCGGCCGCCGACCGCTACCGGGTCGAGGTGCGCGACACCTACGAGGGGATCGACCTCGAGGACCTCGACCGCATCGTCCTCGACCTGCCCGAGCCCTGGCAGGTGGTGCCCCACGCGGCCAAGGCGCTGCACCCGGGTGGCATCCTCGTGGCGTACACGCCGAGCATCCTCCAGGCCCGCCAGCTGCGGGAGGCCCTGGCGGACTCGGCCTTCGGCATGGAGGAGACCCTCGAGGTGCTGAACCGGAGCTGGCACATCGAAGGCCAGTCGGTGCGACCCGACCACCGCATGGTGGCGCACACGGGCTTCCTCACCCACGCCCGCCTGCTCTCTTCCTGAGGGCCGTGAACGCCCTCGACCTGCTGCTGCTCGTGGCCGTGGTGGCCGCAGCGGTCGGCGGGTTCCGCATGGGCTTCGTCGCCCGGTCGACGTCGTGGGCGGGCATGGCCGTGGGACTGCTGGTGGCGGCGCTGCTGCTGCCCCGCATCCTCGAGAAGGTCGACTGGGACGACCAGGCGCTGCTCTTCCTGGCGGTGGCGGTGCTCTTCGCCGGCGCCTTCCTCGGCCAGGCCCTGGGCCTCGTCATCGGCGGCCAGCTCCGCCTCGGCATCGAGACCGGCAGGGGCCAGGCCCTCGACCAGGTCGCCGGGGCGCTGGCGGGCATGGCCGGCGTGCTCGTGCTGCTGTGGCTGATCCTGCCGACCATGGCCAGCGTCCCGGGCTGGCCCGCCCGCCAGGCCCGCCAGTCCGAGCTCGCCGGCTGGCTGCACGACTCGTTGCCGGAGGCGCCGGACGCGTTCTTGGCCCTGCGCCAGCTCGTGGGCGAGGACCGCTTCCCCGAGGTGTTCGACGCGCTCGAGCCCGCCCCCGACGTGGGCGCCCCGCCGGCGGCCACCGGCATCTCCGCCGAGGTCTCGGCTCGGGTCGTCGAGTCCACGGTGAAGGTCGAGGGGGTGGCCTGCGACCGCCTCCAGGACGGGAGCGGCTTCGTGGTCGGCGACGACCTCGTCGTCACCAACGCCCACGTGGTGGCGGGGGAGGACTCGACCGAGGTCGAGCGCAGCGACGGCACCCGGGTCTCCGCCGACGTGGTGGCGTTCGACCCCGAGCGGGACCTCGCCGTCCTGTCGGCACCGGGCCTCGACCGCCCCGCGCTCTCCCTCGGTGACGCCGACGAGGGTGACGTCGGCGGCGTCTACGGCCACCCGGGTGGCGGGCCCCTCGAGATCTCGCCCTACGAGATCGCCCAGGAGGTCCAGGCCCGGGGCTCGGACATCTACGACCGCAACGCCACCGAGCGGGAGGTGTTCCTCCTCGCCACCGACCTCGCGCCCGGCGACTCGGGCTCGGCCCTCGTCGACGCCGACGGCGAGGTCGTCGGCGTGGCCTTCGCGATCGCCCCCGACCGCGACAACGTGGGCTACGCCCTCACCGACGCCGAGCTCCGCGCCGTGCTCGCCGGCGACCTCACCACCCCCGTCGACGCCGGACCCTGCCTGTCCTGACGGCGCCGGCGTTCAGGTGAACGCCGCCGGGAAAACCAAGAACGCCGGCCCCCGAGGGGACCGGCGCTCCTGGCAGAAGCTCGCTGACGCGAGCAGAGATCACATCTCGATGAAGATGCACTCCCCGGGGCACTCCTCGGCGGACTCGATGACCGCCTCCTCCTGGCCCGCGGGCACCGCGGCGAGGCCCTCGGGGCCACCCGGGTCGCTGAAGACCTTGTCGCCTTCCTTGACGTAGGCCAGGCCGTCGTCGAGGAGGGTGAAGACGTCAGGCGCGATCTCCTCGCAGAGGCCGTCACCGGTGCAGAGATCCTGATCGATCCAGACCTTCATTGGGGGTTGTCCTCTCACGCTGTGGGGCCAGGGCCCCCGGACGGTTGCTGGTTGCCCACACTCTAGCCGCTCGCACCGATAAACACGGAAATCCCGTGCAATTGTCGCGGCCCGGGCAGGCCCCGCGTGACGGGAACGTGAACGCCGGCTGGCTCCGTTGCATCGCCCGGTCGCCCGTGTATCGTCCCGCGTCAGGCGAGATGGAGGAGGTGGTTGCCGTCAGCAAGGACGAGACCGAACGGCGGCTGGCCTCATACGAAGCCGAGCTCGACGAGCTGCGGGGGCAGGCCGCGGTGCTGGAGGAGGAGGTCACCTCCCTGCGGCGCCGGCTCCAGGAGGCGCCCAAGCGCGTCCGCACGCTGGAGGAGCGCCTGCTCGAGACCAAGGGCCAGCTCGCCCAGGCCGTCTCCCAGAACGAGAAGCTGACCTACACGCTGCGCGAGGCGCGCGAGCACATCGCCACGCTGCGCGAAGAGGTGGACAAGCTGACCCAGCCGCCGTCGGCCTACGGCACCCTGCTCGGCCGCAACGACGACGGCACCGTCGACGTGTTCTCCGGCGGGCGCAAGATGCGCGTCGCCCTGCACCCGGAGATCGCCGACACCGAGATCGAGCGCGGCGCCGAGGTCGTCCTCAACGAGTCGCTGAACGTCGTGCTGGCCCGCAGCGGTGAGGTCACCGGCGAGGTCGTCACCCTGAAGGAGCTCCTGCCCGACCGCAAGCGCGCCCTCATCGCGGGCCGGGCCGACGAGGAGCGGGTGGCCGAGCTGGCCGACTCGCTCCAGGGCCAGAAGCTCCGCGCCGGCGACGCGGTCCTGATGGACGCCCGCTCGGGCCTGCTGCTCGAGCGCCTGCCCCGGCCCGAGGTCGAGGAGCTCGTGCTCGAGGAGGTGCCCGACATCTCCTACGAGGACGTCGGCGGCCTCGACGACCAGATCGAGCAGATCACCGACGCGGTCGAGCTGCCGTTCGTCCACCAGGCCCTCTTCGCCGAGTTCCAGCTGCCGGCGCCCAAGGGCATCCTGCTCTACGGCCCGCCGGGCTGCGGCAAGACCCTCATCGCCAAGGCGGTGGCCAACTCGCTGGCCAAGAAGGTGGCCGAGGTGTCCGGCGACTCCGAGGCCCGCAGCTACTTCCTCAACATCAAGGGCCCCGAGCTGCTCAACAAGTACGTCGGCGAGACCGAGCGCCAGATCCGCCTCGTGTTCCAGCGGGCCCGGGAGAAGTCCGAGGAGGGCTGGCCCGTCATCGTCTTCTTCGACGAGATGGACTCGCTGTTCCGCACCCGCGGCACCGGCATCAGCTCGGACATGGAGTCGACCATCGTCCCGCAGCTGCTCGCCGAGATCGACGGCGTCGAGACCCTGAAGAACGTCATCGTCATCGGCGCCTCCAACCGCGAGGACCTCATCGACCCGGCCATCCTGCGCCCGGGCCGGCTCGACGTGAAGATCAAGATCGAGCGCCCCGACGAGACCGCGGCGGCGTCCATCTTCAGCCGCTACCTCGTCGCCGACCTGCCCCTCGACGCCGGCGAGGTGGAGACCCTCGGTGGCGGCGACCCCGAGAAGGCCGTGCGGGCCATGATCGAGGACACGGTCGAGGAGATGTACCGCACCGACGACCAGAACCGATTCCTCGAGGTCACCTACCAGAACGGTGACAAGGAGATCATGTACTTCAAGGACTTCTCGTCCGGGGCCATGATCGAGAACATCGTCCGCCGGGCCAAGAAGCGGGCCATCAAGCGCCTCATCAACGACGGCGACCGTGGCATCCGCACCGAGGACCTCATCGCCTCCATCCACCAGGAGTACAAGGAGCACGAGGACCTGCCCAACACGACCAACCCGGACGACTGGGCCAAGATCTCGGGCAAGAAGGGCGAGCGCATCGTGTACGTGCGCACCCTCATCACCAAGGACGACGAGGACCCGACCGGCGGCCGTGCCATCGAGCGCATGGCCACCGGCCAGTACCTCTAGGGCGGAGACCCGCACATGGCGCTGCCGAAGATCATCGGCCTCGAGACCGAGTTCGGCATCGTGCTGCGCGGCACGGGGGAGTCGAACCCCATCGCCGCCTCGTCGGTGCTCATCAACGCCTACATGGGGGAGCTGGCCCGGCCCGCCGCCGACCACCACCCGGTGGCCAAGGTCGGCTGGGACTTCGAGGACGAGTCGCCGGGCAACGACGCGCGCGACGACGCGCCCGGCGGGTCGCTGGCCCCCGAGGTCGAGACCCACCTGATCAACGCGGTGCTGACCAACGGCGCCCGCTACTACGTCGACCACGCCCACCCCGAGTACTCGACGCCCGAGTGCGCCGACCCCCGGTCGATCGTGGTGTTCGACAAGGCCGGCGAGCTGATCCTCCAGCGCTCGATGGCGGCGGCGGGGCGACTCCTGCCCGACGGCCAGGAGATCGTGGTCTACAAGAACAACTCGGACGGCAAGGGCAACTCCTACGGCTGCCACGAGAACTACCTCATGGCCCGCTCGGTGCCGTTCTCGCGGATCGTCACCCACGTCACCCCGCACTTCATCACCCGCCAGCTCTACACCGGCGCCGGCAAGGTGGGCACGGAGGCCTCCGGCCTCGGCCGCCACAGCGTCGGCTTCCAGCTGACGTCGCGCGCCGACTTCTTCGAGGAGGAGGTCGGCCTCGAGACCACCCTGAAGCGCCCCATCGTCAACACCCGCGACGAGCCCCACGCGGACGCCCAGAAGTACCGCCGCCTCCACGTCATCGTGGGCGACGCCAACCTGTCCGAGGTGGCCACGTTCCTCAAGGTGGGCACCACCGCCCTGGTGCTCTCGATGATCGAGGACGACGTCCTGCCCCGGGAGTTCCGCTTCCTGTCCCCGGTGGCGACGATCCGGCGGGTCTCCTACGACACCACGCTGCGCCAGCCGCTCGAGCTCGCCGACGGCAGCACCGTCACCGCCCTCGAGGTGCAGTGGGAGCTGTTCGACCGGGCCCGGAAGTACGTCGACTCCAACGGCCTCGACTGCCTCGGCCCCGACCCGGCCGTGGGGGAGGCGCTGCTCGCCCGCTGGGAGTCGGTGCTGACCCGCCTCGAGTCCGACCCGATGAGCCTGGCCGGCGAGCTCGACTGGGTGGCCAAGCTGCGCCTGCTCGAGGGCTACCGCGAGCGCCACGGCCTCGAGTGGGACGACGCCCGCCTCGCGGCCATGGACCTCCAGTACCACGACCTGCGCCCCGAGAAGTCCCTCTTCTCCCGCCTCGACGTGGAGCGCCTCACCAGCGACGCCGAGGTCGAGGCCGCCGTGAGCCGGCCGCCGGCCGACACCCGGGCGTTCTTCCGCGGCCGCTGCCTCGACAAGTGGGGCGACGACATCGTGGCCGCCAACTGGGACTCGCTCGTGTTCGACATCGGCGCCGACACCCTGCGCCGCGTGCCCATGATGGAACCGACGCGCGGAACCGAGGCCCACGTCGGTACCTTGGTGGACGAGTGCGACACCGCCGCCGAGCTGCTGGACCGGCTCGGGTCGTGAACCAGACGGACGACACCAGTCGAACGAGACAGCCGGACGAGAGGAGCGCCTGATGGCCGAACGGGAGCAGAAGCGCCGCCCCGCCCCCGCCCGCGAGGAAGCCGACGTCGAGGACGCACCGGCGACCTCGGAGCAGGGCGAGAAGATCAAGGCCGAGCTCGACGACCTCCTCGACGAGATCGACGACGTGCTCGAGACCAACGCCGAGGACTTCGTCCGGAGCTACGTGCAGAAGGGCGGCCAGTAGGCCCACCCCGGCCCGGCGCGCCCCGCTAGCGTCGCCGGCCATGCGACGACGGGACTTCCTCCGGGCCGTGTCCGCCTCCACCGGCGCGGCCGTGCTCGCGCCGGCGCTGTGGCGTCCGGCCGGCGCCACACCCGCCCAGGCGACCGCGGACGGGCCCTACGGCTCGATCGAGGGTCGCGAGCCGGACGAGAACGGGATCGTGCTCCCGGAGGGGTTCACCTCCCGGGTGATCGCGCGCTCGGACGAGGAGGTCGAGGGCACCGGCTACACCTGGCCCGTCTTCCCCGACGGCGCCGCCACCTTCCCACTCGCCGCCGGGGGCTGGCACCTGGCGGTCAACACCGAGAACCCCTTGGAGGGCGAGGGCGGGGCCAGCGGCATCACCTTCGACGCCGACGGCGAGATCGTCGCCGCAGAGCGGATCCTCGAGGGCACGACCATGAACTGCGCCGGTGGGCCGACGCCGTGGGAGGCGTGGCTGTCGTGCGAGGAGGTCGAGGGTGGCCTCGTGTGGGAGTGCGACCCGAGCGGTCAGATCACCGCCGAGGCCCGTCCCGCGCTGGGGGCCTTCCCGCACGAGGCCGTGGCCGTCGACCCCGTCGGCGAGGCGCTCTACCTCACCGAGGACCGCCCCGACGGCCGGCTCTACCGGTTCACGCCCGAGGTGTACCCCGACCTCACCGCGGGGACGCTGGAGGTGGCGAAGGTGGCGGGGGACGGCTCGGTCACCTGGCTCGAGGTGCCCGATCCGAGCGCCGCCGACACGCCGACCCGCGAGCAGGTGCCCGACAGCACCGCCTTCGACGGCGGCGAGGGCATCTGGTTCGACCAGGGCTCGGTGTTCTTCTCGACCAAGGGCGACGACCACGTCCGCCGCTACGACACCGAGGCCGAGACGGTGGAGGTCGTCTACGACGGCTCCGGCGCGTTGACCGGCGTGGACAACCTCACCCTCGAGCCGGGGACGGGCGACCTCTACGTGGCCGAGGACGGCGGGAACATGGAGATCGTCCTCCTGACGCCCGAGGGCGACGCGATCCCGTTCCTGCGGATCGTCGACGAGGGCGTGCCCGCCGGCGGGCTCCCGTCGGAGGTGACCGGGCCGGCGTTCAGCCCCGACGGCCGCCACCTCTACTTCGGCTCGCAGCGAGGGGGCCCCGCGAACCGGGGGGTCAGCTACGCCGTGACCGGGCCCTTCCGGGCCGCCACGACGGCGGCGACCTCCACCACGACCACGCTGCAGGCCGCGACGGCGACGACCGCCGGCGGTGGTGACGGCGGGGGCGGGTCGGGCGGGGACGACGGGGGGAGCGGCCTCGCGGTCCCGCTCGTGGGCGGCGCGGTGGCCGTCGGCGTGGTGGCGGCCGGCGCCCTGATCTGGCGGGCCCGCACCCGCGGCGACGACGCGGTGGCCGGCGGCACGGGCGGCGACGCGGGTGGTGGTGCGGGTGGTGGTGCGGAGGGCGCCGACGACTCCGGCGACGCCACGGACAGCCGATAGCCTCCGAGCCGTGACGCTCCCGTACTTCCCGGTCGGCGACGACCCCGGCCCGAGCTTCGTCGACCTCCTGCGGACCCAGGGCCTCGCGCCCCGGTTCGACCTGGGCGAGGGGGCCGAGTCGCTCCGCTTCAGCCACGGCACGACGGTCGTGGCGGTGCGCTACGCCGACGGCGTGGTCATGGCCGGCGACCGGCGGGCCACCTCGGGGAATCTCATCAGCCACCGCCACATGGACAAGGTCTTCCCGGCCGACCGCTACTCGGGCGTGGCCATCGCCGGCGCCGCCGGCCCGGCCATCGAGATGGTGAAGCTCTTCCAGCTCCAGCTCGAGCACTACGAGAAGGTCGAGGGCACCACCATCAGCCTGGAGGGCAAGGCGAACCAGCTCTCGCAGATGGTGCGGGGCCACCTGCCCGCGGCAATGCAGGGCTTCGCGGTCGTGCCGCTGTTCGCCGGCTACGACACCGCCCGCAAGGAGGGCCGCCTCTTCGAGTACGACGTCACCGGCGGCCGCTACGAGGAGAGCGAGTACGCCGCCACCGGCTCGGGCAGCCTGCACGCCGGCGCCGTGGTGAAGATCGGCTACCGCGCGGGCCTGGCCCGCGAGGACGTCATCGACCTCGTCATCTCGGCCCTGTTCGAGGCCGCCGACGAGGACTCCGCCACCGGCGGCCCCGACCTCGTCCGGGCCATCTACCCGAGCGTGGCCACCATCACCGCCGAGGGCTTCCAGGCGGTCGAGGAGGCCGAGATCGCCGACCGGTTCCGCACGCTGGTCGACCTGCTGCACGAGACGCGAGGCCCGCTCGCCGGAGGGACCCTCTCATGAGCATGCCGTTCTACGTCGCCCCCGAGCAGGTGATGAAGGACCGGGCCGACTACGCCCGCAAGGGCATCGCCCGGGGCCGCAGCCTGGCCGCCGTGGTCTACGACGACGGCATCCTCATCTGCGCCGAGAACCCGTCGGCCACCCTGCGCAAGACCAGCGAGATCTACGACCGCATCGGCTTCGCCGGGGTCGGCAAGTACAACGAGTTCGACTCGCTGCGCATCGCCGGCGTCCGCCACGCCGACATGAAGGGCTACTCGTTCAGCCGGGCCGACGTGGACGCCCGCAGCCTGGCCAACCAGTACGCCCAGATCCTCGGCCAGATCTTCACGAACGAGATGAAGCCCATGGAGGTGGAGATCCTCGTCGCCGAGGTCGGCCACGACCCCGAGGGCGACCGCCTGTTCCACATCCTCTACGACGGCACCGTCGTCGACGAGTCCGACTTCACCGTGCTCGGCGGCGAGGCCGAGGCGATCGCGCAGCGCCTCGGCGAGGCGTGGGGCGAGGGCCTGGCCCTCGGCGACGCCCTCAAGGCGGCCTGCTCGGCCATCGGCGGCCCCGACCGCACCCTGGTCGCCGACGACCTCGAGGTGGCCGTGCTGGCCCGCAGCAACGGCCGCCGGGCCTTCCGCCGCATCGAGGGCGAGGAGCTCACCGGCCTGCTGGCCTGACGGCCACGGCGTCGAGATCCCCCGCCGGAGGAGCCAAGGCGAACCGGTGGGGGCTGTGTAGGTTGGCGCGATGGAACGCCGGATCTTCGGCCTGGAGAACGAGTACGGGGTCACCTGCACGCTCCGCGGCCAGCGCCGGCTGAGCCCGGACGAGGTCGCCCGGTACCTGTTCCGCCGGGTCGTCTCGTGGGGGCGCTCCTCCAACGTCTTCCTCGCCAACGGCGCGCGCCTGTACCTCGACGTGGGCTCGCACCCCGAGTACGCCACGCCCGAGTGCGACTCCATCCACGACCTGGTCGTGCACGACAAGGCGGGGGAGCGCATCCTCGAGCAGCTCCTCGCCAGCGCCGAGCAGCGCCTCCGCGAGGAGGGCATCCGCGGCGTCATCTACCTGTTCAAGAACAACACCGACTCAGCGGGCAACTCCTACGGCTGCCACGAGAACTACCTCACCAGCCGCCAGGATGACTTCAGCCACTACGTCGAGGTGCTGATCCCGTTCTTCGTGAGCCGCCAGATCTTCGCCGGCGCCGGCAAGGTGCTGCAGACCGCCCGGGGGGCGATGTTCTGCATCAGCCAGCGGGCCGAGCACATCTGGGAGGGGGTCTCCAGCGCCACGACCCGGTCGCGGCCGATCATCAACACCCGCGACGAGCCCCACGCCGACGCCGAGCGCTACCGGCGCCTCCACGTGATCGTGGGCGACTCGAACATGAGCGAGTACGCCAACTTCGTGAAGATCGGCACCACCAGCATCCTGCTGCGGATGCTCGAGGACCGCATGGTCACCTTCCGGGACATGACCCTGGAGAACCCCATCCGGGCCATCCGCGAGATCAGCCACGACATGACCTGCACCCGGCGGGTGCGCCTGGCCAACGGCCGCGAGGCCAGCGCCCTGGAGATCCAGTCCGAGTACCTGAACCGGGCGCTGCGCTACGCCGACACCAAGGGCCTCAGCCCTCTCGAGCAGCAGGCCCTCGACATGTGGGAGCACTGCCTCACCGGCATCGAGAAGGACCCGCTCTCGCTCGACCGCGAGTGCGACTGGGTCATCAAGCACAACCTCATCGAGGCCTACCGCGAGCGCCACGGCCTGGCCCTCACCGATCCGAAGGTCGCCCTGGTCGACCTGCAGTACCACGACGTGAACCGGGACCGCGGCCTCTTCTACCGGATGCAGCGTCGCGGCCTCGTCGACCGCATGTGCACCGACGAGGAGATCGACCTCGCCGTCGACCAGCCGCCCCAGACCACCCGGGCCCGGCTGCGCGGGGAGTTCATCCGCAAGGCCAAGGAGCGCAAGCGGGACTACACGGTCGACTGGGTGCACCTGAAGCTCAACGACCAGGCCCAGCGGACCGTGCTGTGCAAGGACCCCTTCAAGTCGCGCGACGAGCGCGTCGAGAAGCTGATCGCCTCACTCTGACCCGGCTGTGCCCGCCTTCCGCAGCGGCCGCGTGGCCGAGATCCTCAGCGAGCGCCCGGGCCTGCAGCGGGTGGCGGTCGAGCTCGAGCCCGACCCCGAGGTCGACGGGCAGGAGGCCGGCGCCGACGGCGGCCCGGCCCGGGCCTACGTCCTGACCGACCTCATCGGCGATGTCGCGGTGGGCGACGACGTGGTCTGCAACACCACCGCGGTGGAGTGGGGCCTCGGCACGGGCGGCTGGCACGTCGTGCACTGGAACCTCAGCCGGCGGTCCTGGCGGCGCAAGGGCCCGGGCCACATCATGAAGCTGCGCTACACGAGCCTGCAGGCCGACACCGGGTCGGCCGAGGAGCACCTCGAGGACCTGCCCACCGGGCTCGACGGCCTGCCCGTCGTGGTCTGCAGCGTGCACAGCCAGGTGCCGTGCGTGGCGGTGGCGCTGAAGGCCGCGAACCCCTCGGCGCGGCTGGTCTACGTGATGACCGACGGCGCCTCGCTGCCGCTGGTCTTCTCCGACCTGGTGGCCTCGATGAAGGACAAGGGCCTGCTCGACGCCACCGTCACCGCGGGGCACGCCTTCGGGGGCGACCTGGAGGCGGTCACGGTCGCGTCCGCCCTCGCCCTGGCCCGCCACCAGCTCCACGCGGACGCCGTGGTCGTGGGGATGGGGCCCGGTGTGGTGGGCACCGACACCACCCTCGGCACGACCGCGGTCGAGGTGGCCACCATCCTCGACACCGCCGCTGCCCTCGACGGGCAGCCGGTCATGTGCCTCCGGGTCTCCGAGGGCGACCAGCGCGAGCGCCACCGCGGGGTGAGCCACCACAGCCGCACGGTGCTCGACCTCGTGCACGCCCCCGTCACCGTGGCCGCCCACCCGCTGCTCGGGGCGCGGGGCCGGGTCGACGCGGTCGAGGTGGACGAGCCGGACACGCCCGCGCTGCTCGAGGCCCAGGGCCTGCGGGTGACCACCATGGGCCGCGGCCCCGAGCAGGACCGCGCCTTCTTCCAGGCCGCGGGCGCGGCCGGCGCCCTCGCCGCCCGGCTGATCGGGTGATGGACGTGGTGACGTTGCGGAGCGGAGCGGAGCAGCGCCGCGGGCGAACCGGATCCCGGAGCGGCACCGACGGAGGAGGTGCATAGCGAATGGAGAAGGTGGAGCGGCTGCTGAACCTGATCGCGGCGCTCTTGGAGACGGGGCGGCCGCTCGCCGCGGAAGAGGTCCGCGAGCGGGTGCCCGGGTACCCGGACAAGGACGCCAGCTTCCGACGGGCGTTCGAGCGCGACAAGGACGACCTGCGCGAGATGGGCATCCCGCTGCGGGTGGACACCGTGCCCGGCACCGACCCGCCTGTCGCCGGCTACCAGATCCTGCGCCGGGAGTACTACCTGCGCGACCCGGGCCTCGCCCCCGACGAGCTCGCGGCCCTGAACCTGGCCGCCGGCGCCGTCCACCTCGACGGTGACGGGGGCGTGGGCGGGCTCCGGAAGCTCGGCGGCGTCGTGGCCGCCGAGGAGGGGGAGGCGGGCGCGCCCCTCGGGGAGCTCCCCACCGACGCCGCCGTGGCGACCGCGTTCCAGGCCGTGGCCGAGCGGCGCCGACTGACCTTCACCTACCGGGGGGAGGAGCGCACCGTCGACCCCCACCGCCTCGACTTCCAGCGCGGCCGCTGGTACCTCACGGGCCTCGACCACCTGCGGGGCGAGGCCCGGAACTTCCGCTTCGACCGGATCGAGGGCGCTGTCGTCGCCGGCGCCCCGGGTACCTTCGAGCGGCCGGGCGGCACCGTGCCCGGCGTCGAGGTCGCGGCCTGGCAGCTCGGCGAGGGCGAGCCGGTCGAGGCCCGGCTGCTGGTGGACGCCGACCACGCCGCCCTGGCCCAGCACGCACTGGGCGCCGACGTGGCCGCCGAGGAGCAGGCCGACGGTTCGGTCGTCTTCACCGTGGCGGTGACGAACCGGGAGGGCTTCCGATCCTTCGTGCTGGGCTTCCTCGACCACGCAGAGGTGCTCGGCCCGCCGGCGCTGCGCGACGACGTGGTGGCGTGGCTCCGGGCGCTGGCGGTGCCGGGATGAGCCGCCACGCGGCCAGCGACCGGCTCCAGCAGCTCCTGAGCATCGTGCCCTGGCTCGTGGACCACCCGGGGGCCTCGGTGGACGAGGTCTGCCGCCGCTTCGGGATCGTTGAGGCCGAGCTGCTCAAGGCGCTGGAGACCCTCCAGTTCGTCGGCGTCCACCCGTTCACCCCGGACGCCCTGATCGACGTGGTGCTCGAGGACGGCCGCATCTGGCTCCACCTGGCGGAGCCCTTCGGCCGGCCGCTGCGGCTCACCCCCGAGGAGGGCCTGGCCCTGGTCGCGGCGGGCCGCAGCGCGGTGGGCACCCCCGGCTTCGACCCCGACGGGTCGCTCGCCCGCGGCCTGGCCAAGCTGGCGGCCTCGCTCGGCATCGGCGACGAAGGCTCGGTGGACGTCCGCCTCGGCGACGACGTGGCGCCGGAGCTGCTCGACCAGCTCCGCGGCGCCGTGCGGGAACGTCGCCGCGTGGTCATCGACTACTACTCGTTCGGCCGCGACGAGCACACCCGCCGAGAGATCGACCCGCACCGGGTGTTCGCCGACCAGGGCCGCTGGTACGTGGCCGCGCACTGCCACTCGGCCGGGGGCGAGCGGGTGTTCCGGATCGACCGCATCGGCGCCGCCGACGTGCTCGACGTCACGTTCGAGCCGCCGAGCGGCGCGGAGGAGGGCACGACCCTCGACTTCCAGCCCGGCCCGGACGCCCCCCGGGTGGTCCTCGACCTCGGGCCCGCGGCCCGCTGGGTCGTCGAGCACCACCCCTGCGAGGCGGTCGAGGACCTGGGCGACGGCCGGGTGCGAGCGACCCTCGGGGTGACCGCCCGGCCCTGGCTCGAGCGCCTGCTGCTCGGCCTCGGGCCCGACGCCACCCTCGTGTCCGTCGACGCCCGCCTCGGCGGCCCGTCGGTCCGTGCGGAGGCGGCGGCGCGGGTGCTCGGGCGCTACGGGATCACGGCGGACCTGGGTTAGCCTGCGCCTGCCGTGACCACCTCCGACCCCAGCACCCTCGACCTCGACGACGACGCCGACGAGGAGTCCCACGGCTCGGGCCTGCGCAGCCTGGTGGAGTGGGTGGTGGTCGTCGGCGGGGCGCTGATCATCGCCCTGGTCATCAAGACCTTCCTGCTGCAGGCCTTCTACATCCCGTCCTCGTCGATGGTGTCGACGCTCAACATCGGCGACCGGGTCCTGGTCAACAAGCTGAGCTACAAGGTCCACGACGTGCACCGGGGCGACATCATGGTGTTCGAGCGCCCCGAGGGCGAGGCCGACTCGCAGATCACCGACCTCATCAAGCGGGTCATCGCCCTGCCGGGGGAGACGGTCGAGGCCCAGAACGGCCAGATCCTGATCGACGGCGAGCCCCTCGACGAGCCCTACCTCGACGAGGGCGTGACCACGGGCGACTTCGACCCGGTCACCGTGCCCGACGGGCACTACTTCATGATGGGCGACAACCGCGGGGACTCCCGCGACAGCCGCTTCTTCGGCCCCATCGCCGAGGACACGATCGTCGGCCGCGCCTTCTTCCGGGTGTGGCCGCTCGGCGACATCTCGACGCTGTAGGCACGCGCGCGCCCCGGCGGCGTGCCCCCGTGGCGGTCGGTCACCCCCTCGCGGCGCGCAGCGCGTCGACCATGCGGTCGACATGGTCGGAGAAGACCCCGTCGATGCCCACGTCGAGCAACTGCTGGAGCGACCGGGGGTACTGGGCGTCCCAGCCCAGGCAGTAGCGCTCGAACCGGTGGAACAGGGTCGTGAGCCCACCGGTCCAGTCGCTGTGGTGCAGGTTCACCGCGTCGATGCCGGCGTCGGCCAGCGCCGCCGCCCGTCGCTCGGGGCCCTCCTTCATGCGGCGCAGGCGGGTGGAGTCCACCAACCGCACCTCCGGCGCCAGCGACCGCCAGGTGGCCACCCGCTGCCAGTCCGGGTGGCAGAGCCAGAGGCGGCCGAGCGCCCCGCCGCCGGCCGCCCGGGCCACGTCGACGATGGCGGCGGCGGCCTCCGGGTCCTTCACGTCGAGGGAGAGCTCGAACCCGGTGCCGCAGGTGGCGTAGAGCTCGTCCAGCGTGGGGATGTGGTCGGGGAGGCGGTGACGCTCGATCACGGCCAGGGCCCGGCGCCGGAAGCGGCCGACGATGCCGTCGTGGTCGAGGGCCACGTGGCCGTCCGCGGTGATCCAGGCATCGGACTCGAGCCCGGTGGCGCCCAGCCGGAGCGCCAGGGCGAACGCGTCGAGGGTGTTCTCGGGGGCGTGGGCCCGACCGCCGCGGTGGGCGAAGCCGATCGGCTCGGGACGCAGGGAGGGGAGCCGGGTGGGCACGGGCGGATTCTCGCGCGGCGCCATCCCCGGCTGCGGCCGCCGGGCAACGGCGCCCGCCGTCGATGGCGCGCACCCCCGAGAACGTGCGCCCGCAACGCTTCGCCCTGGGCCATACGGCCCTGACGCGGGTTCTCCCTCAAGGGTGCCGTGGGCCCTGCCGATGGCTCAGGGGAGTTGAGAGAGGAGGGGCGAAACGATGGCGACCATCCGTGCCAGCTGCCCCGATTGTGGCGATGTGGAATTCACGACGGCGGACGTCCAGGTGCGCATCAGCGCCCCGGACGGCTCCGGCACCTACTCGTTCCGGTGCCCCCGCTGCGTGGTGACCGTCGTGAAGTCGGCCGAGCCCCGCACCATCGACCTGCTGCTCGCCTCCGGCGTCGAGCAGGCCAGTGCCCCGCTTCCCGCCGAGCTCGGCGAGCGGCGTGACGGCGACCCGATCACCCACGACGACCTGCTCGACTTCCACGACCTGTTGAACGGCGACGACTGGTTCGAGGCGCTCACCACCGAGAGCCAGACCGAGTTCGAGCGCTGAGCGCCGGGCCTCCCGGGTCCCGGCCCGTACCGGACCGAGGTCCCGGACGAGCCACCCGACGGTAGCCTCGGCTCGTGCTCTGGTTGGCCGTCCCCCTGGTCCTGGTCCTCGGCGCCGCCGCGGCGCTGGCCGCCATCGCCTCGCTCGAGGCGCAGCGGCGTGAGCTCCAGGCGCGGGTGGCCGCGCTGGTCGAGGTGCGGGCGACGATCGACCCCGTGCAGGCCCGCATCGAGCGGGCTCGGGCCGCCGCTGCGGACCCCCGCCACCGGTAGGGTTTCCGCGTGTTCAACATCGGCGGCGCGGAGCTCCTGGTCATCCTGCTCGTGGCCCTGCTCGTGCTCGGCCCGAACAAGCTCCCGCAGGCCGCGCGCCAGGTCGGCCACTTCCTTGGTGAGTTCCGGCGCATCGCCGACGGCTTCCAGTCCGAGCTGAAGTCGGCCATGGACGACCCCCTCGCCATGGACCCGAAGAAGAAGCCGGCCGCGACCAAGCCGACGTCGCCGGGTGGCCCCACCGACCAGGTCATCGACGCGGACAGCGCCGAGAAGGACGGTGACGCCGCGTCGGACGCCGACCCGGGCACGGGCGCGTCGGACGCCGCGACTGCCGACGAGGAGTAGGCGGGCCCGGTGGCGGACGTGACCGACGCGGCGACCGAGGACGGGGAGGCCCCCGAGGAGCACCAGCGCATGACGCTCGTGGAGCACCTCGCGGAGCTCCGCTCCCGCCTGTTCAAGTGCATCGTCGCCGTGGTCATCGGCGGCGTCGTGTGCTGGATCTTCTACAACCAGATCCTCGAGTTCCTGGTGCGGCCCTACTGCGACCTCCAGGGCGGCGACTGCAGCCTCTACGTGACCGACCCGCTCGAGGGCTTCAAGGTCCGCCTGCAGGTGTCGGGCTACGGCGGCATCGCCCTGGCCATGCCCGTCATCCTCTGGCAGCTGTGGCGCTTCATCACGCCCGGCCTCTACAAGCACGAGCGGCGCTACGCGATCCCGTTCGTCGCCTCGGCCGTGACCCTCTTCGCCATGGGGGCCGCCCTCGCCTTCTGGACCCTCCCCAAGGCGCTGGACTTCCTGATCGACATCGGGGGCAGCGAGCTCCAGGAGATCTACTCGCCGGCCAAGTACCTCACGCTCATCATCTACATGATGCTGGCCTTCGGCATCGGCTTCGAGTTCCCGATCCTGTTGATCTTCGCCCAGATGGCGGGCCTGCTCACGCCCGAGCAGCTGGCCGCGGGGCGGCGCTGGGCCATCGTCATCATCTTCGTGGCCGTGGCCGTGCTGACGCCGAGCGGCGACCCGTACAGCCAGATCGTGCTGTCTGTGCCGATGATCCTGTTCTACGAGGCCGCGATCATCATCGGGAAGCTCATGCGCAAGCGCCAGGACAAGGCGGCCGCGGCGGCCGCCGCCTGACGTGGGCGCGGCCCCGGGCGACCCCACGACGCAGCCGGCCCCCCACGAGTTCGAGCTCGACGCCTTCCAGCGTGACGCCATCGCGGCCCTCGACGCGGGCCAGTCGGTCCTCGTGGCCGCCCCGACCGGCGCCGGCAAGACCGTGGTGGCCGAGCACGCCGTCGCTCTCACCCTCGCCCGGGGGCAGGGGGCGAGGATCTTCTACACGACGCCCATCAAGGCCCTGTCCAACCAGAAGTACGCCGACCTGGTCCGCCGCCACGGCCGCGACGCGGTCGGCCTGCTGACGGGCGACAACGCGGTCAACGGGGACGCGCCGGTCGTGGTCA